>CEUG01017867.1_pt1 | contig 20714 bp, 18 predicted proteins | sample 531421 | NCBI WGS metagenome assembly CEUG01 (sample SAMEA2622901, study PRJEB7988) | marine metagenome | biome: marine biome (ENVO:00000447); feature: surface water layer (ENVO:00002042); material: "saline water (ENVO:00002010), including plankton (ENVO:xxxxxxxx)" | depth 5 m | reverse complement strand
GTATCAATTGTTTTTTCGTAGTCGGGTAAAAACTTACTCGAATGAAGAGATGGTAATTTTTTTGAATTATTCAAAAATTCTTTGTAATCCTTCTGTGATACAGCGCCAATCCAAAACAGCAGGGAAGGTATTTTTGGCTCTACTCTTCCAAATTGGCCAAAGTCTTCTCCACCCATGACTTGTGGACCATCAAATACTTTATCCTTTCCTAACTCTATTGAAAGAATTTCTTTAGCGCGTATGGCTAGGTCTGGATTATTAAATACGGCAGGAGTGTATTCATCTCTGAGCTTAATGATTGGATAGAGATTTTTTGGTAAATCATTCTGAATTGCGATGGATTCAGCGATTTTTTTAATTCTAGAGATTATAAGCTCTCTGTCCTCGTCACTATAGGATCTCACAGTGATCTGAAGATCAACATGATTTGGGATTATGTTGTGTTTGGTTCCTCCATGAATGGAACCAACAGTCACAACCCCTGCATTAATTGGGCTTAAATTTCTGCTAATGATTGTTTGAACAGTCGTGATAAATTGAGAGCTCATTACGATGGGATCTTTAGTTAGATGAGGATAAGCACCGTGCCCGCCTTCTCCATAAAAAGTAACATCGACTGAATCAACGTTCGCCATTGCGAAGCCTGGAGTTATATGGACTGTTCCAGACTGAGTTTGAGCTGAAACATGAAGGGCTAAATTTATATCTGGGTAAGGTATCTGTTTAAACAATCCTGCATTTATCATTTGTCGTGCACCAAAACCAATTTCTTCAGCAGGTTGTAAAATAAAAACAATAGTTCCTTTCCACGAATCTTTATTTTTTGAAAAGTATTTTGCAGTTCCAATTAAAGATGTCATGTGAATATCATGACCACAAGCATGCATTATTGGCACGTCCATTCCATTCTGTTTAGTAGTTTTGATGCTTTCGAAAGAAATTCCAGTCTCTTCTTTTATTGGGAGAGCATCCATATCTGCTCGAAATAAGACTGTCTTATTTCCACCATTTTTAAGGATAGCTGCAAAACCATTTCCTCCAATATTAGTGATGATCTCATATCCGTATTCTTCTAATAAATCTTCGAGGTATTTAGTTGTCTCAAATTCTTGGAGAGATAATTCAGGATTTTGATGAAGATATTTATAAATTTCATAAAAATCTTCATTTGATTTTAAAGGCAGTGAAACCACATAAATTATTAAAAATAAATAGTAAACGTTTCGATTTAAATACCTTTTGAAAGTGATCATTAATATATAATAACAGCTTATTTTTATGAGTATAAAATCAGATAAATGGATAAAAAGAATGGCTCTAGAAAGTCATCTAATAGACCCCTTCATTGATAAACAAGTTAAACATACAGAAGATGCTGGAAGTACAGTTTCATATGGACTATCAAGTTATGGTTATGATGTAAGATGTGCTGATGAATTTAAGATTTTTACAAATATAAATTCTGCCACAGTGGACCCAAAAAACTTTGATGAAGATAGCTTCATTGATATTAAATCTGAAGTATGTGTAATTCCACCAAATTCCTTTGCTCTAGCGAGGACCGTGGAATATTTTAAAATTCCTAGGAATGTACTAACAATTTGTTTAGGAAAATCTACGTACGCTAGATGCGGCATAATTGTAAACGTAACTCCTCTCGAACCTGAATGGGAAGGCCATGTGACTCTTGAATTCTCAAATACAACAAGTTTGCCAGCAAAGATCTATGCAAACGAAGGCGTAGCACAAATGCTATTTTTTGAATCAGATGAACTATGCGAAACAAGTTACGCGGATAGGAAAGGCAAATATCAAGGTCAATTGGGTGTTACACCCCCCAAAGTTTAAAGATTCTCCCATATAAATTCTCTACCATTAACATTCTGAATAACTTTTAATATTTCTTTTGAGTTATCCTTAAAAAAAAGTTCGAATTTATCCTTTTCTTTTTTTTCCTTGATTTTAATAGTGTCGGGACTAGAAATTGTTTTTATAAACTTTTTTTGTCTTATTTTTCCTCTCTCCAATACATTAAGAGTAATTTCTTCATCAGTCTGAATATTTAACAATCTTAAGTAAAGATGAGCAGTCAAATCATCGTAAATAGCTCCATCATATTGAAGAGTTTCGGTTAGCTGACCTTTTATGTATTTAATTTTTTTTGTTACATGATCTATTTTGTAACTTTCTTCTATCTTCCTTAATCCTCCCATGACGATTAAATTTCTTTTTATCTCAGATATCTGAATTAAATTTGTATAACTAAATTGAGTATCTTGACTTAACTTAAAGAAAGGATGAGAGATTTCGTAAGTAATATTCCACATATCGCCCAGATTGGTGAGATTTACTTTAAACTCTGATTCCTTATATTCAAATGTATAGCTTTCTTCATTAATAGGAAAAAGGTTGCTAGCTATCACAAATAGAAAGCTTAAGCTGATTTTATAAATCAAATTCATCCTCGTAACATTTAAAATTTTTTCCATTAAGCTCATTAAGGTTAATTTCTCCTTCAACTATCATCTTGATAATCAATGGATAAAGTTTATGTTCTATTGAGTGAACTTTTGTAATCAAACTATCAATATCTTTATATTTGGTAGCTTTAAATCTAGCTTGAGCAATTATTGGACCGCTATCCAAGCCTTCGTCCACAAGATGAATTGTCACTCCATGAAACTTATCTTTGTTATTTATTACTTTTTCATGAGTTTTGAGACCAGGATATTTAGGCAGAAGAGAAGGATGTATATTGATAATTTTTCTATTAAATTTTTCTATAAAACTATTAGACAGTATCCGCATGAAACCTGCTAAAACAATTAAATCTACTTCATGCTTAATCAGTAATTCACTCAGTGCTTTATCAAAACTCTCTCTTGAAGAAAAATTTTTATGATTTAAGAAAGCACTATTCAAATTTTCTTTTTTAGCTCTTGTTAATGCAAAAGCAGTTTCAATATTTGATATAACAAGTGAAATGTTTGCATTAATTTCACCAATATTTATCGAATCAACGATTGATTGAAGATTACTACCGTTTCCAGATACTAAAACAGCAATTTTTTTGATATCACCCAAACTGTATCTCTAATTTCTTCGATTTATCGTTTACTACCTTTCCTAGTCTGACAAACGGCTGTCTAAATTTTTTCAGTTTGTGTTCTAAATTAGCTTCGTCAGCGGGATGGATAATTACTATCAATCCAATTCCACAATTAAAGACCTCAGTCATTTCCTTAATTGTCAGGTTAGCTTTTGAGGAAATTAGATCAAAAAGATCTTTATGAAAAGGGTATCCACTGGAAAAATCTATATGAGCACATTTACCATTTGGAATAACTCTTGGTAAATTTTCTACGATGCCGCCTCCGGTAATATGACAAATTTGTTTGAGAGAAATAGATTTGGATAATTCACGGACAACATTTACATAAATTTTCGTTGGTTTAAGAAGTACTTTGCCTAAAGTTGTTTTACCCATTCGAGCTTTCAAATTTATCTTTTTCGACTGTATGAGCTTTCTTATTAATGAGAATCCATTTGAATGTAACCCAGTAGATGATAGGCCGTAAATAAGATCATTATTTTTTACATTGCTAATTTTTAGTATTTTATTTTTTTCTGCTACTCCAACTGAAAAACCTGCCAAATCATATTTTCCTTTTGGAAATTCATCTGGATGTTCAGCTGTTTCCCCTCCGATAAGAGAGCATCCAGCTGCCAGACAGCCTTTTGCTATTCCTTTAAAGATTTGTTTCTTTTTTCTTAAATTAATTTTATCTGTCACAAGATAATCTAAAAAGAAAAGAGGCTCAGCACCTACAGTTATCAAATCATTCACGCACATGGCAACAAGATCTTCACCAACAGTGCTGTGATCATTAAGTTTTTCTGCTATCGAAATTTTTGTTCCAACTCCGTCAGTGCAAGCAACAAGTTTAGGACTTTTATAGTTTTTTGGAATAGAAGCAAGAGCAGCAAATGAACCTATGTTTGAATCTATTTCTTTTCTAAGCGTTTTTTTTGCAAAAGGTTTTATAATGTCTACAAGCTTGTAACCTAAGTTGACATCAACGCCAGACGATTTATAGGTTATCTTCTTCTGCTTGCTCAATATTTCAGTGAATTTTTTTTTGAAATAATCATTATAATGATTTAGCAATGAGGAAGGTATTCTTAATTTTTCTTTTTTTCCAAGCTATTTTTTTAGCCAGTCAATCTGATCTTCCTGAGGTTTATACAGTAAAAATTGAAGATACTGGAAATGAGATTTCTTTTTACTTAGATCAAGCTGTTCTAGAAGCAATTGTTAGAGCAACTGGAAATTTTGAGGAGACAAGAAATTCAAAAAAAATCACGAATCTTGACTTGAACTCTTACGTCAGAGAATACAAGTTCTTACAGGAGCAAAATAAAAATTTTATCGAAATTAAAATCGATGCTGTAGAACTGAGATCAAAATTATTTGATTTAAATTTCTCCTTATTTACAGAAAAAAAATTAAAAGCAGTCGTTTGGGTAAATTGTAATTTATCAAAAGAATTAAAATCAAAAACATATCAGATGGCCTTAGATCAATGTAACAATTTAAAAAACATTATTTCTTCTGAAGCAAAAAAAAGGGGAGGAAGAGCTATATATCCAATTCTAGACTCAACAGAAATCACCTTCTATGAAGGGAAAAATATGGAAAGCTTTGAAAATATCTATTTCAATAATGAAAAATATTCTCCCGATGGCTGGATGTATTGTTATAGAGAAAAAGAATTTCTTTGTTACCTGCCTGAGGAACCAAATAATGTTTTTTCTAATTTAAATCCCTACAATAGCTTCCTACCTTTTGATGCCATCCAAGGTCTTTTAGATAATATATCGTATCCTTACAGAGTGAAGTCTGGATCAAAAAATAAAAAGATTCTCATTACCGTTGAGGGAAATACATCATTTGACGCTCTTCAGACATTCAAAGAGCTCCTTAGCCAAAATTTCTTAGTTAAAAAGTCATTTCTTCACAGACTAGAGGATAATATGTTTAGTATTATGGTTACAACCGACTCTGATTCCGATGACCTTGTTGAAGTAATGCTGACTGATAATTTACTAACTTTGAGCAGCAAATCGTCTGAAGAAATAATTTTTCAGAGTATAAATTAAATGCTTTCAAACATTCCAAATATCCTTACGGTATTGAGACTTCTTTCTGTGTATCCCCTCATAATTTTTATATTAGAGGAACAATTTTTTTTAGCCTTAGGAATATTTTTTTTAGCGGGGATATCAGATTTACTAGATGGATTTCTAGCTAGAAAATTTTCATGGCAATCAAGATTTGGACAAATAGCTGATCCGGTTGCAGATAAAACATTAGTGGTGGCAACAATAATTTCTTTAGGTTCAATAGACCTCATCGAAAACTGGTTTATGTTTATGGTTCTTGGTAGAGATTTATTAATTATCGTAGGGGTAGTATTGGCAAATTATTTGTTATCTGATTATCAAGTTACTCCAAATTATCTTGGAAAATTAAATACAACAATTTTACTCTTATTGGTCGGCATTATTTTAATTGATGCCGTCGGTTTCTTGGTAACTGATATAGCAATTTACTGGATATCAATTCTTTTTATATTCACAAACACTTTAAGCTTGATAGTTTATTTCATTGATCCGGGCATGAAAATCTTTCGCAACATAAAGTGATGGATCAAAAAACTTTCAAGTTCAATTCAGAAATTTATCTATCAAAAGAGAATTTGCAGTCCATTGATACATTTGAGATAAACTTTAAACAGCTTGAGAATTTCTTTTCTGAAAGTAATAAATTTATCTTGTTGTATGGAGACGAAATGTCAGGGAAGAAGTATATTCTTAATTCGTTCATCAATTGTTTTCATTTTGATAAAAAGATTTTTTATGCTTCCCTAGAAGATGATTATTTCTCTGAAAAAATCCTGGAAGGTATATCTTATTTCGATGTAATAGTACTGGATAGGTTAGATCTTGCTCCTACTAATCCCAACTGGGAGTTAGGTATTTTTAACCTTTACAACGAATTAAACGAAGCAGATAAAAGCAAAATAATTTTTCTTTCTGATAAACCCTTAAATTCAATCGAGTTTAATTTGAAGGATCTTCAATCAAGAATCTCATCAATTTCTGCTATGAGTTTTGCTGAATTAAACGATGAGGAAAAAAGAATATTGATGGAATTAATTTTTAATAAAAGAGGTATATCGATTGATAACTCTGTACTATCGTACGCATTGGAAAGAAGTTCTAGAAACCTTGAGAATATAATTAATTTAGTTCAAAAAATTGATGAATACTCTCTTTCTAAAAAAAGAAATATCACTGTGCCCTTATTAAAAGAAATCTTAGAGTCATGAGAATTATAAATTTATCCTTTTTTTTACTGATCATTACGGCATGCTCCGAATCAGATCTTATGATTCACAAACAAAATGGTTTGATGTTGGAAGATTTAAAGGAAAAGAATACGGTGATAAATTTTTGGGCAGACTGGTGCCCTCCTTGTATTAAAGAGATTCCTGAATTGAATGCTCTATATGAAGAGAATAAAGATGAACTAAATGTTTACTTATTTCACTTCGATGAACTTGTTGGAGCAGAATTAGATGAACAACTAATCAGGTTCAATGCAAGGATACCCTCTCTCTTAACAAGCCCTTATCAAATCTTTGGAATTGATATTCCAGAAACTCTTCCCGTGACGGTAATCATCGATAGAGATTTAAATGTGAAAGAAGTTTTGAGAGGTCCACAAACAAAAGAATCAATAATCCAAAGATTGGAGCTTTTTAATTAGACCTTCAGGGTCAATTCTCTTACCCTTGATGAAGATTTCAAAATGTAAGTGAGGGCCGGTTACCCTTCCTGAGGAGCCGACGGTTCCAATTAATTGCCCCTTTTCAAGATATTCTCCTTCGTTTACAAATGTCTCATTTAAATGAGAATACGAAGAAAGAAACCCATTCCCATGATCTAGAATTATATTGTTCCCTTTATAAAAAAGGTTTCTTTTTAAAATGACTCTTCCGTTTAATGGAGCAATTATTTTTGTACCTACATTGTTTGCAATATCAAGGCCGAGATGGCGGTTTCTAGGAGAATCATTTATAAATCTACGCAATCCAAATCTACTCGTAATATAACCAGAAACTGGCTGAATCATAGGCCAATTTAAATTTATTTGATCTGAGTTAACTGCATATTTGGAATTTAAAATTATTTGTTCTTCTTTTATTCTTTTCCTTGACTCAGGAGATATTTTTATAAAATTTTGATCCTCTATAGTGATTCTTGATTCCCTAAATTTTTTTTCTTTAACAGTAAAAACGCTATCTGAAACATAAATTCTTCGGTTTTTAAGCTCCAATGGAATTGGGTAAACCAAAGTAAAGGTTTTATCGCTGTTTAAACAATGAATACCTTGAAAATTTTCCTGATAATCATCTGAAATAACTGTTATGTGTCCGCCTGGAACAAGATTAGATTCAGGAAAGTTACAGTCATTTTTTAGGCTTATTATTTTATTTGAACAGGAAATAACAATTAAAAATATTATCGGTAATAATTTCCTAATCATTATTAATATTAGTTATATCAGCTTCATAGGATATTTTTGCAGAAGTGATAGATATTTTATCTTCCATAGAAATATCATCTTTTGATTTCACCACAACTCCTTTTTTATTCCTGACAATTGAATAACCTCTTTCTAAAACATTGAAAGGACTTAGCTGCTCTATCTGAGAAGAATAAGATGTGATGAGATTTTGTTTCTCATTAAGATGCTTTGAATAAAGAGCTTCAATTTTTGATAAATTATCATTTATATTTTCTTTAAATCGAGCCAAATTAGAACTTGGATTTAATAAATCAATGGTTCTTTTTGAGAAATTTATGATCTCTCTTATTTTATTGAATCCACTCGAGAAAGAATTATGCAATCTGAGGGTACTCTCATCTAGCTTAAGAATATTTTCATTTATTTTATTCTTTGGATTTATGATTCTTTGACTAAGGTTTTTAACTTCTTGATTAAGAAAATTTAAATTATTAAAAAAAACTTTATTTAAAAATTTTTCATAATTTTCTAAAGAATTAGGAAACTGAAATATTTCAGAAGAAATAATTTCCGCTGCACCGGACGGAGTTGGTGCCCTTAAGTCACAGACAAAATCACATATTGTAAAATCTGTCTCATGACCAATTGCACTTATAGTTGGAATATTTAGTTTAGATATTGCTAAAGCAATTTTTTCTGAATTAAAAACCCATAGATCTTCAATCGATCCTCCACCTCTGGCAAATACAAGCAAATCATATTTATATTGTGGTTGTATTTTATTTATCAGATTTAAGTTTTTGAGGATACTCTGTTCTGCTTCCTCTCCTTGAACAAGAGATGAGAATAAATTGACCTCAATACTTGGAGCTCTTCTATTTAAGACATTCTTAATATCTTGAAGCACTGCTCCTTTTTCAGATGTAATCAATGCAATTTTTTGAGGATAGCTGGGTATTTCTAATTTGTTACTTTCATCAAATAATCCTTGATTAGTCAGTCTAGTTTTAAGTTTTTCATATTCTTCATAAAGCCTTCCGATCCCATCTTTTTCCAGTGATTCAACTTGAAACTGATAGTTTCCTCTTGCCAGATACATTGAAGCACTGCCTAAAGCAATGAATTCATCTCCTTCCTTAGGGATAAAATTTAATAATGAATTTTTGAACTTAAACATTACGCATTGAATTTGAGATTCCTCATCTTTAAGAGTGAAATACCAATGCCCCGATGGATAAGATTTAAAATTTGATATCTCTCCTTTTATCCAGATATCTGAAAATGAATTTTCTAAAGTTTTTTTTGCTGAATTATTTAATTCGCTAACTGTGAAGATGTATCTATTGTCTTTTTGATCATTCCAGTTCATTAGTGCAGTATAGCTAATCTTGAATAAATGCTTAAAGATGAGTGTTCGAAATAAATATCCTTTTTACCTTTCCACTGTAATTGGTGCGATATTAATTGGATTAGCTCCAATACTCATGCGTTACAGTGAAGTTTCTCCATCAATGACGGGATTTTATCGTTTCTTTTTTGCTTTCTTAATTTTGATGATTTACGGAGCAATTAAAGGCAAGAAATTTTTTGTAAATACAAATCTATTTATTCTTGCATTGCCTGGAATATTTTTTGGTGCAGACATTGCGCTGTGGCATACAGCGATCATGATCACTCCTGTTACTAACGCGGCTTTGTTAGTTAACACTGCGCCAATATACGTTGGAATCATATCCTTTTTATTTTTTAAGGAAAGAATTAGTGAATTGTTTCTAATCTCTTTAATTCTTTCATTTATTGGCGTTAGCTTGATTATTCTTAACCTTCAAAATTTTGATGTTTTTTTAGGCAAATACCTAAGAGGCGATTTACTTTCTTTGCTGGCAGCAATTTTTTATGCGGGATATTTGGTATCTGTGAGAAGACTATCCAGCAATTTAGATACATTTCAGCTCATGCTTTACTCAGCTTTATTTGGGTGCATTCCTCTTTTAGCCCTTGGTTTTTTTGAGACCGGCATAAAATTCCCAATTTCTCTTCAGGGGGTAGGGAATCTTTTATTACAGTCCACGCTGGTTCAAATCATTGGACAAGGATTAGTCATATATGGCTTGTCTCAGATAAGCGCGCAATTCACATCTCTTATTTTGCTATTACAAGTTTTAACGGCAGCAATATTGAGTATGCTTCTCTTTAATGAACTACTCTTATTTCAACAGATCTTAGGTGGTATTATTTTGATTATAGGAATTTATATTGCAGGTTTAAACGAGAGAAAGATAAATCATGACAAAAAATGAAGTAATAAAAATTGCAAATTGCAGCGGTTTCTACGGAGATAAACTCTCTGCTGCTAAAGATATGGTTGATGGAGGTCCGATAGATGTTCTAACTGGAGACTACTTGGCTGAATTAACTATGACCATACTTTATAACCAAAAGCTTAAGAGGGGTGAAGATCATGGTTATGTTGGTACTTTTTTAAAGCAATTTAAGGATGTAGCTGAAAAATGTCAGCAAGAAGGAATTAAAATTGTTACCAATGCAGGGGGATTAAACCCAAAAGGCATGGCTTCAATGATTGAAGACATCGTTTCAGAACTCAACTTAGAGTTAAAAGTAGCTTACATCGATGGTGATGACCTTATGCCTGAATTATCAAAGTTAAATGAATCAGGCGAGGAAATAAAAAATATTGATACGAATGTATCCCTTTTTGATTATGATAAAAAAGCTGTAACCGCAAATGCTTACTTTGGCGCTTGGGGTATTAAAGAAGCGCTAGATTCAGGTGCAGATGTAGTTATTTGTCCAAGAGTCACAGATGCTGCGGTAGTAATTGGTCCTGCTGCCTGGAAGTTCAATTGGCAAAGAAATGACTACGATAAATTAGCTGGCGCTCTTGCAGCTGGCCACCTTATTGAATGTGGGGCCCAAGTTACTGGAGGTAATTATTCATTCTTTAAAGAAGTGCCTTCATTCAGTAACGTTGGTTATCCTATTGCAGAAATAGAAGAGGATGGAAATTTTACAATTACTAAACATCCTAATACCGGGGGATTGGTTTCTGTTGGTACTGTAACGGCCCAATTGCTATATGAAATAAGCAGTCCCGCTTATATAAATCCTGATGTGATTGCCAATTTTGACACCCTAAAAATCGAACAAGAATCCAACGATAGAGTTTATGTCAGTGGTTGCAAAGGAAGCAGCCCTCCAAACAAACATAAGGTTTGCATTAATTTAGCCGGAGGTTTCAGAAACGGAATTGAACTTTTATTAACAGGTTTAGACATAGAAGACAAAGCAGATTTAATTACTGATTCAATTTTCGAAAACGTAGGCGGAAGAGAACAATTTGATAAGGTAGACGTACAACTACACAGAACCGATAAAATTAACCCAAACAGTAATGAGGAGGCTCAAGCATTCCTGAGAATTGATGTTATGTCTAAGGATGCTGATAAAGTTGGCAGACTATTCAATGCAAAAATTGTAGAGCTAGCTCTAGCTAATTTTCCTGGTTGGACAGGAAGAAGCGGGGTAGTACCTAGCGGACCTTTCATAGAATATTGGCCAGCTTTAGTCGATAGCAAATTTGTTAAGGAACAAGTTCATTTTCAAGGAGAGACGAAAGAAGTGGTTCCAACCAGCCAGCTTGATTACGAAGAGACTCTCTATCAAAAAGAACCCTATTCTAATCCAGAAGTTGATAAAACAATTCTGGAAGAAGTCCCATTTGGCAATCTTTACGGTACACGTTCAGGCGATAAAGGTGGATGTGCAAATGTTGGAGTTTGGGCAAAAAATAAAGACAGTTATGCTTTTCTGTATGATTTTTTAACCGTAGATAAATTTAAGGAATTATTACCCGATCTAGGTAACTTTGAAATTGAAAGGTATGAATTACCAAACATTCTTTCACTTAATTTTTACGTTCGTGGAATTCTTCAAGATGGAGTTTCTTCTTCGACTAGAATGGATCCTCAAGCTAAATCACTCGGGGAATATTTAAGGGCAAAAATAATTCAAGCACCCAAACAACTTTTATAGGAAAAAATATGACTGATAAATTATCTTTAGAGGGTTTAAATTTTCAAGCAACAAAGTTAAACATTGCCAACAATGTTTTAACTCTTACTCTAAATAGACCAGAGAAAAAGAACGCTTTAAACAACGTCATGATGAATGAAATTAATTATGCTCTAGCTTACGCTAAACAAGAAAGAGGTATCAGAGTTGTTATCATCGCTGCCGAAGGCGACGTTTTTTGTGCTGGAGCAGATTTAAATAGAAAACAAGAAGAATCAAATGTTCCAAGAATAGAAGGCTCTGATGACATAAGTATGTCAATAAGGCATTTGTATAAACCCGTAATTTGCAAAATTCAGGGTTCTGTCCACGCTGGTGCATTATTGATGGTTACAAATTGTACTCATGCTATTGCAGTTGAAAATGCAAAATTTTCAGCACCAGAAATACTCAGAGGAGTTTGGCCGCATATGGTAATGGCAGGCCTATTTAGAGTAATGCCTAAAAGAGCTGGATTAGATTTCTGTATGAGAGGCCAAGCGATTGATGCAAAAAAAGCAGAGGAGTGGGGTTTAATAAATGAATCGGTACCAAACGATCTGTTAGACGAAAGGGTAAATAGCCTTGCAAATGACCTTGCTAGTCTTGCTCCGGGCACCATGCAATTTGGATTGGAAGCTTACGTTAATCAGGATGGAATGAATTTTGATGAAGCTTTACCTTACTTGGGCAAAAAAAGTGCGGAAACCTTTGCGGGTCCGGATGCTAAAGAGGGCATTTCAGCTTTTTTAGAAAAAAGAGAACCAAAGTGGGACTAATCTTCTAAAATCACTAAAGTTGAGCCGCTCTCAACTTGATCTCCAACGGCAATCAACACTTCTTTTACGTTTCCATCACTCGGGGCAGTTACCTTATGTTCCATTTTCATAGCTTCCAGAATCACTAAAGTTTGACCAGACTTAACAGACTCATTTTTTTTGATAGGCACATCAACCACTTTTCCTGGCATAGGAGCAGTTAAGCCACCGGCTATTTCATTTATCGAGCTAGACTCAAACCTTTCTTTCATCTGAAACAATAAGTCTCCTTTAATCGTTTGAATAAGGAACTTTCCTTCATGATATGTAATTTTTGAGATTATCCTTTTTCCATCAATTTCTATATCTATTGATTCATCATCAAATTCATAAATCATCACTGAAGAATCATTTGAAAGGTAGAAGCCTCCACCTCTTTTTGACTTATATTTGACCTCAACAACATCATCACCAAAAATTAAATCAACCTTTTGATATGGAAGTCTAGCGTTATGCCAACCAGATTGTATGTTAGAAAGAACACCAGCACTTTCTCTGTTTTTAGCCTGATTCCACATGGCTACCGCAACCGCATGATCAAAAATTTCACTATCAGATAGATCAATTTCTGTATTGAGATCTACTCGCTCAACAAAGTCACTTGTTGTCTTTCCTTTAAGAAAATCTTCAGATCTTAAGATTGAAATAAGATAATCACGGTTTGTTCTCATGCCACCAAAATGACTTCTTTCAAGAGCTAAAGCTAGCTTTTGAGCAGCTTCCTCTCTTGTTTCAGCATAGGAAATAACTTTTCCAAGCATTGGATCAAAATTCGAGGACACGACAGTTCCTTTTTCTATCCCCACATCCCAGCGCACAGAAGGAACATCGCACGGTTCGAAGGCAATTATATCTCCTGTAACTGGGAGAAATTCATTTGCAGGATCTTCAGCGTAAAGCCTTACTTCGATTGATGAACCTATCAATTCAACGTCATCTTGAACAAACTCTAATTCATTGCCTTGAGCAATCTTTATTTGTTCTTTAACAAGATCTAGACCAGTTACCTCTTCTGTTACCGGATGTTCTACTTGGAGTCTCGTGTTTACTTCTAAAAAAAAGAATTCTTTGGTTTTATCATCAAATAAAAATTCAACCGTTCCTGCAGATTCATATTTAAGTGCAGAAGCAAGCTGAACGGCTGCAGACCCAATTTTGTCTCTGAGCTCTTGATCAATAACTGTAGAAGGAGATTCCTCAACTATTTTTTGATGCCTTCTTTGAATTGAGCACTCTCTTTCTCCTAAATGAACAACGTTTCCAAAAGAATCACCTAAAATTTGAATCTCTATGTGACGGGATTTTTCTACATATCTTTCTAAGAAAACTCTTTTATCGCCAAAACCGCTCTCGGCTTCACGTTCTGCCGCTGATATGCTTTCTTTTAACTTTTTGGGATCTTCTACAATTCTCATCCCTTTTCCACCTCCTCCGGCAGAAGCTTTAACAAGAATTGGATATCCAATCTTTTTTGCATCTTTGGCATCAGAAGTCATAGGAAGAGTCGGCACACCAGCCTTTTCAGCTAGTTTCTTGGAGGTAATTTTATCTCCCATTTTTTTTATGACATTCCCACTTGGTCCTATCCAAATGATCCCTGCTTTTTTTACAGAATTTGCAAACCCAGCATTTTCAGATAAAAAGCCATATCCTGGATGAATTGCATGAGAACCTGAATTTTTTGCAATAGAAATTATTTCTTTTGCATCCAAATAACTGCCTTCCAATTTATAAGCTTCATCAGCCTCCTTAACATAAGGAGAATTAGCATCATCTTGTGTATAAATAGCAACACATGAGATTCCCATATCTTGAGCACTGCTGATCACTCTACTTGCAATTTCTCCTCTATTTGCAATTAGTAATTTTTTAATGGTCATAGTCTGAACACTCCAAATCCATCTGATCCCTTAACTTTTTTATTGTTTACAACAGAAAGGCAAATACCAAGAACTGTCCTGGTATCTCTTGGATCAATAATCCCATCATCAGAAATTGCACTTGTGGCTATTAGAGCTTCAGAACCTTTGTCATGAGAAATTTTTTGACCTTCTACAATTTTTGCATCTTCTTTTTCATCGAAGGGGAGACCATCACGCATTGCTTTTGCTCTTCTTACCATAGACATAACTCCAGCTATTTGTTCTCCTCCCATTACTGCAATCTTTGCTGTTGGCCATAAAAAGGTAAAAGCATTACCAAATTCTCTGCCAGACATGGCATATGTACCGGCACCGTAGGAGTTTCCAAGAATAATTGTCAAATGAGGAACCTCAGAATTTGAAACTGCATTTAGCATTTGTGCCCCTTTTTTAATCGATCCATTCTGCTCAAATTCTTTTCCAATATTAAAACCTGTAATATTTTGTAAAAAAACAAGTGGGATGCTTATCTGATTGCATAGTTGAATAAAGTGGGCTGCCTTTTGAGATGAATCAGGAAATAAGGAACCGTTATTTCCCAAAACTCCGACTGTGTGCCCATGAATTTTCATGAAACCGCATATAATTGTAGGACCAAAGAGGGGTTTGAATTCTTCAAACCTTGAACCATCTGCTACTCTTGAAATTACTTCGCGAACATCAAATGGTCTTTTCAAGCTTGGATTTACAATACCTAATAAGTCTTCTTGATCATTAATAGGCTCTTCATAGATAGAATCAGGAGAATTACCTTCTTTTGACCAATCAAGATGAGACATAACTTCTCTGCCAATTCTTATTGCATCCATTTCATCTTCCGCAAAATAGTCCGCTAAACCGGATTTTTCAGCATGCATCTTTGCTCCACCTAGACTTTCGGCATCAGATTCTTCACCTGTTGCCATTTTAACTAATGGCGGACCACCTAAAAATACTTGAGACTGTTCCTTAACAAAAATATTGTAATCTGACATTCCTGGCTGATAAGCACCTCCCGCAGTGGAAGATCCAAAAGTAATTGTTACAGTTGGAATACCGAGCTTTGATAGTTCGGTTATCTCATAGAACTGTCTTCCTGACTCAGCAAAATGACCAACATTTAAAGCAACTGAAGAACGGTTTCCTCTAGGCCTCAAATCTCCGCCAGCTGATTCAACAAATTGCACAAAAGGAATGCGGCAGTCTCTGGCAATTTGCATTGCTCTCATCCATTTTTTTACTGAGAACGCTTGCATTGCCCCAGCCAAAACTGTTGGATCATTTGCAAAAATAATACATTCAACACCGGCAGAAACACCTATGCCTGCTACGCAACCTCCTCCTACAGGATAGTCAGACTTATAACCGGCTAGTGGGCTAATTTCTAAAAATGGACTATCAGGATCTAAAAAATTAAATATTCTTTCTCTTACAGGAAGCTTTCCTCTAGCAGCAAGTCTTTCATGATGCCTCGGACCACCACCAGCTTCAGCTTCGTCGAGAAGATCATTGATCTCATCAAGCTTTCCAAGCATAGATTTTTTATTTGAAATAAATTCATCATCGTTCAGATTTAAACGGGTTTTTAAAGATTGTGCTTCTAACATGATTTTTTATAGAAAATTTAAATAAAATATGCCTCAATATTTCTAGAAAGTCTATTTTGTTGCTAGCTTGAACAAAGAGATGACTTGAATAAAGTTGAATACTATAATTCCGCATTCTCTGGGCGATTAACTCAATTGGTAGAGTGCCACCCTTACAAGGTGGAAGTTACAGGTTCAAGTCCTGTATCGCCCACCAGCGATGATTAAATCCTTACTTTAAAACTCAATTGAGCATTCTTTTTAGGAGCAATGAATGCATTTTCTACAGAAAATACAAGCTCAATGTTTTTCAACGCTTCTATAGTTTTAATTTCAATAATTTTCTTGCTGTGAGGATCAATTTCAAAAAAATTAGTATTTTGAGACAAAGTATACTTAGAAAAATTTCTTAACATCATTTTTGCATCAGATTTATTCTCAATTGAAACTTCTAATATTGTTGTTCCTGCCTGGTATCCCAAGCTTTTCATGGAAAGGCTGCTATTTAAAAGAGGTAATAAATTATTTTCTAAACCAATTAAATTATTCTTAAACCATACAATAGTTCTCCCTTCAAATAATGCTTGCTTAATTGAATTTTCAGATTTTCCTTTTGAAAGGATCAATGTGACTGGACGATGTTTACCTTTATAAAATGAATAGTCCCAATCAATTAAATTATGAACATCTGAAGTTCCTATGATTGTTAAACCGTTATCTATAGCTATTTGAAAAGCCTCATCTGAATAATTTATTCCATTTGCAATTTCTATTCCATGCAGTTTATTTTCTTGAATAAGTTTTTTATGAAAATCAGTAAGAACAGAAATACCTTGAGGGGACTGTGGCGTCCACCAAGAATGATTCCAAAAAATAAAACCTCCCTGAGCGTGTGCTGCATCCACAGCTTTCTCTACCGGCCAAACAGAAGTCAAAGCATAATAGTCTCTGATGGTTTTATTTTCTTCCCATGATGCTGCTTCGGGATATTGCTTTAAAAGTTCTTGTGCCAACGGAATATTAGACTCATCATCATTGAATAATAAATTTGCATCTTTGATGAAAATTGCGTTCATATGACCTGCTGGTGGTATTCTTGTAATTTCAGCTCCATTAATTACTAATAAATCCTCATTATTTTTATTAGCTAACAGAGCCTCTTCATAAGCATCATTTCTATTCTTATTTGGTAAAAATTCAATGTGAGGCTGATATTCAAGGTGTTCAGTAATCGCTAAAACATCTAAACCATCTCTCAATGCTTCTTCCACTCTAATATTTGGCCATACATGCCCATCAGAAAAGACTGAATGAGTATGCAAATCAGAAACGATAACAAGATATTCTTCTGTATTTGGAAATGAAATTTTCCTATCTTCATTAATATCTTTATCCAGAGATAAAGAACCTGCTTCTCCATCACCAAAAGAGTAAAAACTTAAAATGAGAAAATTTATGAGTATTTTTTTCATATCCTATTTTGAATAAAGCATAAAAACTATTGATTAGTTTATGTGATTTTTTTTCTTCAAGGTATGTATAATTGCAACCTCAAATGGACCGGTAGTTCAGTTCTGGTTAGAACGCCGCCCTGTCACGGCGGAGGTCGCGGGTTCGAGTCCCGTCCGGTCCGCCATTTTAAAAGGGTTCTAAATTATGAAAATTGAAGATATTTTTTCGGTGAAAGACAAAGTAGCTCTTGTCACAGGTGGATCAAGAGGAGTTGGGGAAATGATTGCTTCAGCTTACTTGGCAAACGGAGCGAAAGTTTACATCACCGCCAGAAAAGCAGAAGCTTGTAACGACAAAGCCAATGAACTTAGTGAGAGATATAACGCAGAATGCATTTCAATTCCCAATAATGCCTCAACCCTTGATGGGATAGAAGAGTTGTATAACGAAGTTTCTCAAAAAGAATCTAAAATTGATATTTTGGTTAATAATGCTGGTGCAGCATGGGGAGAGCCTATTGAAGAATTCTCAGAGCTTGGATGGGACAAGGTGATGGACTTAAACGTCAAAAGTATGTTTTTTGTCACACAGAAATTTTTACCTTTATTAAAGAAAGGATCTACCAAAGAAAATCCAGCCAGAGTTATTAATATCGGTTCGATAGATGGTATTAACACACCGGCTTTTGAAAACTATGTTTATAGTGCATCTAAAGCGGCAGTTCATCATTTGACTAGACATCTATCCTCAAGATTGGTGCAAGATAATATTTTGGTAAATGCAATTGCACCTGGCCCATTTCCAAGCAACATGTTGGGGTCTGCAGTGGCTCATAACTATGCTCCTTTAGTTGAAAGAAACCCTATGAAAAGAATAGGCACTGCTGAGGATGTTGGAGGTCTTGCAATCTTTCTATCTTCACGCGCTGGAAATTTCACTGTTGGTGAGACCATTATTTGTGATGGAGGTTTAACTGCTTCATCAGGTCACGACCTTACATCTGAATGAAAAAAACCCCGCATATCGCGGGGTTTTTCAAGAGAAAGTATCTCAACTAATCTCTTACTAGAGGCGGGACGTACCGGCCTCTAGCCGGAATACGGGTCAACCCGTTGTCAAGAGGCACCCCCTGATATTCCTGCTAAATCGTTAATATTAATTTTGGACCACCTCCTGTACAGGGTAAATTTTTTGAAAGCAGTTCTAGAGAATCCCTGATATTTTTTCACTAGCTGCGACACCTAATCTAATTTTAATACTTGATTGTGTTGAGAACAATTAAATACTACACAAATAACTGAAAAGAATTTGGAAATAAATAATTCAAAGCTAGAAGGAGCAAGCCACAGATTATATTCAAGAAAATACCCGCTCTAACCATGCGGTTTATCGGAATATAACCCGATGCGTAAACAATAGAATTTGGAGGAGTTGCTACTGGAAGCATGAACGCACAACTGGCCGCGATAGTAAGAGGAACTATGAGCAGCATGGGATTGACTCCAATGTTTATTCCAATCCCTGCAATGATGGGAATAAATGTAATGGTTGTTGTTAAATTACTGGTCAATTCTGTTAATGCGATGACCATTGCGATTACGATGAACAGTACCAAAATCAGGCTGGCTTCGTTTGGTACTAAGTTAGCAAGCCAAATAGCTAGACCACTATCATTGACCACATAAGCAAGAGTCATTCCACCACCAAATAAAAAAATTAAACCCCAAGGAAATTTATTTTGGATATCTTCCCAGTCAAGTAATCGTTTTTGATTTGACGTCAAAAAGAAAAGACTCAAACCACCCACCATCGATATAACCGCATCCTCTAATAAATATAGAAAAGGAAGATCATCAATTATTTTTCGAAACACCCATCCCAAAGCTGTAAATAAAAATACAAGAGAAACTGTCTTTTCCTCTCGGCTCATAACACCTAATTCTTCTTTAATTTCAAAAAGAATTTTTTCGGCACTGCCGGTATTAGAAAAGTTAATTGGAAATAAGAGCTTTGTTAGAACCAACCAAATGATTGGTAGAGAGATAACTGAAAATGGTGCTGCAATTGAAAACCAATCTATAAAACCTATGTCTAAATTATAGTTTTCAAATGCATATTGAATTAAAACTCCGTTGGGTGCTGTTCCAATTGGTGTAGTTATCCCTCCTAAAGATGAAGAATATGCAATCCCCAAAAGCAAGCAGACTTGAAAATTTAGCTTTTGATCCTCGGATAAATTTTTGATGGAATCATTGATTGCTTGAATGATAGAGATTCCGATTGGAAGAAGCATAATTGTTGTTGAGGTATTCATAATCCACATGCTCAAAATAAAACTTGCTATCATGAAGCCTGCAATTAATCTCTCACTTTTGAATCCAGTAATAGATAAAACAATCAAGGCTATTCGCTTATGTAAGTTCCATTTTTGCATGGCGATAGCAATCATGAATCCTCCAGCAAACAAAAATTGAACTTTGTTCATATACTCTTTTGAAAGCACACCAATTTCTTCAACACCCAAAAGAGGGAAGGCGATAATGGGTATAAGTGCTGTTGCAGGAAGGGGTAATGCTTCTGTTGCCCACCAAATGCCCATCAAAATAAACACAGCTGCAGTTATCTGACCTCTTTGAGATAAATCATCCGGATTAAAAAAGATTAAGATTGCTAAAAATAAAAGAATCCCTGACCAAAATCCTATTTTTTTTGAATCCATTTATCTAATGAGTAATCTTTAAATTTGAGAAGGTTTTCGAAATATCATCATGAATTAAAACATCTGCAAAATGATCAAATTGCGTTTCTTCATTGTTGACAATTAATAGCTTGGCATCATTTTCTTTTGCGATTAAAGGAAAATTTGCTGCAGGAAAAACCGATAAGGATGATCCAGCAACAATAAAAACGTCAGCTTTTAATGTTTCCTCATGTGCAATAATCATTTTATCTTCAGGCATTGGTTGGCCAAAAGATATCGTTGCTGTTTTTATCCAACCGTTACAAGAATCACATTTAGGTGGTTTATTTGTTGACTTAAATTCTTCATGAATGAAAGAAAGTTCAAATCTTTTTTTACAATTTAAGCAAACTGCAAAAGTTGCATTTCCATGAAGTTCTGTGACTGAAGCATCATCCAGCCCAGATTTTTGATGAAGGTTGTCTACGTTCTGTGTAATGCAATGCCCGGCTTTTTTTGAATTAATAATCTCAGAAATTATTGAATGCCCTTCATTAGGAATTTTTTCTTTAAAATTTGATTTAAATTCTACGCTTTGAGTCCAATATTTGA
>CEUG01003895.1_pt1 | contig 20972 bp, 13 predicted proteins | sample 531421 | NCBI WGS metagenome assembly CEUG01 (sample SAMEA2622901, study PRJEB7988) | marine metagenome | biome: marine biome (ENVO:00000447); feature: surface water layer (ENVO:00002042); material: "saline water (ENVO:00002010), including plankton (ENVO:xxxxxxxx)" | depth 5 m | reverse complement strand
TATACCCCTAAGCCACAGTGGCGTATTTCTGCCGACTTGCATGATGATTATAACGCTTCGTTAGATATATCTACTGATAAAATCACTATTTGGGACAAAATTTATCCTCAAAGATTAATAATCTATTTTTAGAATTGTATGCCAAGGAAGGGAACTTCCTTAGATGGGATTTGATGGGAAATAATAACGACAGTAAATCAGAAATGAAACAGAGAATGAAAGAGTTACAAACACAAGTTGACGAGTTAAAAGATTTAGTTAACACTTTACTTAGCGTAATATGTGAAGAACCTGATGGTGTGCATACTGGAGCAGCTCCAACTATTCCGGGTCAATCGCACACAAAATTTTGTATGTAGTCATCCCTTAATTACTACATTAGGCACCATTCTTGCAACTGGACGCGCGAGTCCTGCTCTGCTTGTTAAATCAATAACCTCATCGACATTTTTGTATGCTTCTGGCGCCTCTTCAGACAACACATTTGGGGTTGATGCGTGTATTCTGATGCCGGATTGTTCTAACTTCGATTGCAACTTTTTACCATCAATGGTTTGCTTAGCTTTGGTTCTTGACAATGCTCTTCCGGCGCCATGGCAAGATGAGCCAAAAGCCTGGTTTTGGCCCTTTATTGGTCCAGCCATAATCCACGAACCTGTACCCATATCTCCAGGAACCAGAACCGGCTGGCCGGTTTTCTCAAAGTTGCTTTTTATTAGCCCACTGTCGCCGGCAAATGCTCTTGTTGCACCTTTTCTGTGAACTGCACACTGACAATTCTTCCCGTGGATGCGGTGAGTCTCAAGTTTGGCAATGTTGTGTGATACATCATATAGTGTTCTAGCTTCCCCATCAGCACCCATCTCTAAACGTAATACTTCACGCAGCCGGTGTGTAAGTGCGCTCCTATTGGCGAAGGCAAAATTTGCCGCTGCATTCATTTCTTCCAGGTAATGTTGACCTTCTCTTGAGTGAATTGGTGCGCATGCCAATTGCCGGTCAGATAGGGTAAAATCATACTCCTCAGCATACCAACCTCTATTATGTCGCCGATATTTCTGTTCTAATCTTCTTGAATGTTCGCTGCATACTTGATGTCCGAGGCCTCTACTTCCAGAGTGAATCATGGCAAGTAACTGTCCTTCATACAACCCCCATTGCTTAGCTGTTTTTTCATCAGCCAGTTTTTCTACGGTTTGTAATTCCAGAAAATGATTGCCACTCCCTAGGGTGCCAAGTGCGCGCATGCCTCTCTCTAGAGCTCTACTAGAAAGTTCGGCATCATTGGCTTCCAATAGCCCATTTGATTCTAGAGCAGGTAAGTCTTCATCAAAACCTATTCCCATCTCAACTGCAGCTTGGGCACCCCCCACAGCCAAGTGTTTTATTTGGTCTAGGTTGATTTCAAGACCACCTTTGCCCGAGGCACCAGCAGGAATTCTACCGGCAATCCTACCACCGAGTTTTTTGATGTTTGGCACATCATCGATCGTTGCATCTAACGCCAAGACTCGGACTCCACAGTTTATGTCGAAACCCACCGCACCGGGCGAAATTGCCCCTCCATTTTCACCGTGATCAACATCCGTTGCTATTACCCCTCCGATGGGCAGGCCATATCCGAAATGCCAGTCAGCCATCGCCCATGCCTCTCCAACAATGCCGGGCATTTCAGCAGCATTGACTAATTGTTCTGGGCCCCGGTCGTCGATATGGTTGTTGAAGTGTGCTTGGTCTGTAACAATTCTAGCATCAACTTTCATGTTATTGTGGGCTGCTATGCGAATTGTCCCATCTGCCTCCGCTGTGAGGTGTTCTCGCCACTCATCGCCCACGCCTCCCGGTTCGCGATTATACCTTTGAGGATTGTCGTTAATTTACCAATGGAGTCGCAGGGTTCAAGTCATTGATTATGTTCGGTAACTCATAAGGTGGCTTACAATAATGGCGCTGGCTCCAATTGATTTAGCGGTCTTCCATGATAACGGCTTTATCAGGAAACAGTGTCGAGTAACCAATCTATGGTTTTGGACCGCGGACCACAATAGAGAAACTTGCGGCGACACTAGCGAAGACGAGTATACCTTCATCGGAAATCCGCTAATTAGTGGTTTTTCTATGCGAGGTAAGGCTTTGAAAGATGCAATGAGAGAAGCATTCCTGAACTTTTTTGAAAATGATGAACATACAAGAATTGAACCATATCCGATATTGGCTCGTTGGCGGGATGATATCCACCTTACTATTGCATCCATAGCCGATTTTCAACCTCATGTAACCAGTGGCATGGTAGAGCCTCCAGCAAATCCGCTTACAATTTCTCAACCATGCATCAGGTTGACCGATGTCGACGCAGTTGGTCGCAGTGGACGTCATCTCACTACTTTTGAAATGATGGCTCACCACGTGTTTAACCGACCAGATGAGGGAAAGATGTTTTACTGGATGGAAGAATGTGTCAGATACTGTCACAAAATGCTAACAGAAACCTTCGGGATTGATGCCAACCAGATTACATACGTCGAAAATCCATGGTGCGGTGGCGGCAATGCCGGGCCGGCTGTTGAGGTTATTGTTGGCGGTCTAGAACTTGCAACTCTCGTATTTATGAATCTTGAAGAAGCAGATGATGGCGAAATAGAGATTAAGGGTGACAAATATCGTGAAATGCCGCTACAAATTATTGATACTGGATACGGATTAGAGCGATTTTGTTGGGCGGCAGCGGGGACTCCTACTATTTATGAGGCAATATATCCGGAAACTGTTGACTGGCTAAAGAACCTGTCGGGATTTGATAGTATCACAGAACAGTGGCCAAGCTTAGATTTGGCAACAATTCTCGGCGAAATGAGTCGATTAAACGGCATCATGAATATTGAAGTCGGAGTTGATGGCGATGAATTAACGACGCTTTTCATTAACAAACTAAGTGAACGAGGAATTAAACTTACTACTGAACAATTTAACAGTATAACCGACCCATTAGCGCGTATTTATGCAATACCGGACCATTTACACGCATTGTGCAATATGCTCGGCGATGGCCTTGTGCCATCTAATGCAAAGGCTGGATATCTGGCGCGTATGCTAGCACGTAGAACTCTGAGAATGCGTGATGAGCTTGGTATAGACGTGTCGCTTGCCGAATTGATTCAACACCACATTGAGATTAATTTAGGCAATAAGACAATGAAGCAAACCCATGATGGCATCGCAACAATTTGCAGGCTTGAAGAAGAGAAATACGCTGAGATGCTGCGAAAAGGTGAGCAAGTTATCAAAACAATGCTCAATTCTATCGATAAATCTGCTACTGTTATCGCTGACGAGTTGTTGTTCTCACTCAATGATTCGCACGGTATTGCCCCAGAAATGGCTATATCTTTAGCCCGAAAATCCGGTTGGAAGAATACAACATTGCGTAGTGGTTTTACTGCAGAATTAGCTGAGAGGCATGCAAGGATGGCTAAAGAGGCGGCAATAGACAATGTGAAACAAGAATCAATGTCAGGAATTTCAAGTTTGCCACCAACCAATCCACTATATTACGACAATGTATACCAGGCTGAATTCGATGCTAGTGTGTTACACTGTGAAGCACTATCCGGCGATGACTTACCTGACGGAGCAACGCATGGAATCGTCTTAGACAGAACCTGTTTTTATCCAGAGGGCGGTGGCCAAGAAGCAGATTTTGGCACCCTTTCGACAGATTCTGTTCATTGTCGTGTGCTTGATACTCGAAGGATAGATGGCCGTATTGTTCATATCACTGATGCACCACTAAACAACGGCGATGTTGTTCATGGTAGTTTAGATTGGAACCGCAGAAAGCAGTTGATGGATCACCACACATCTGTGCATATTATTGGCGGCGCTGCTCGACGAATTCTTGGCCCTCACATATATCAGGCTGGGTCAAATAAATCTGCTGATTCAGCGAGGTTAGACATAACGCACTATAACCGATTGACTAGAAGTGATCTCGACGCTATAGAGAAAATGGCCAACGATGTGATTGTCCAAGTTCCAAAGACCGAAAAAACAGTACTCAATCGAAAGGATGCAGACCGAAAGCATGGGTTTGATCTGTACCAAGGTGGGGCACCAAAGGGAGCGACAATTCGAGTATTAAGAATCTCAGATCACGATATCCAAGCCTGTGGGGGGACGCATCATGATGAATTAGGCCAAATTGGTTCAATCAGGTTGGTCCGCTCAACCGCAGTTCAAGATGGTGTAGAAAGATTACATATCGTTGCAGGACAGGCTGCATTAGACTACGCAAGGGACCAGGACGGGATACTCCGGCAGACCAGCAATGTATTTGGCGTCAGTATCAATGATGTGCCAAGAACTGCGGAGCGTTTCTTCGCAGAATGGAAGGAGCAAAGAAAGCGAATCGAGCAACTGGAAGCAGAGATTGTGCGACTGAAAACCACCGGCGGTGATGATAATACATTCACACAGGACGGCGTTAGAGTGGTGATAATGGAAGCTGATGGCGGTCTGAAAAATATGTCAAGGATGCTTAAAGAATTGACTCTGGATTCAGATAAGCCAACTCTTGCAATCTTGGGTTCAAGGGACGGCGGCGGTAAACTGATGGTGGCAACTACTGAAAATTCACTTGCTAGTCAGCGGTATGATGCGGTTGAAATTCTTAATTCTATTATTGTGCACATCGCTGGTGGTGGTGGAGGTAGACCAACATTTGCTCAGGGTGGCGGTTCAAAACCCGAGGGGTTGACTGATTGTCTAGACGCAGCAAAGCAATTAATTGGTCTTTAATTGTGATTTTTTAGCGCCTCAGAATCGAAGAATGAGACGGCGTTAGCGGTTGCCTCCTCAAATGTAAACCAGCGAGCATCGGCAATTTCTTCAGTCAGTAAATTCATGTCTTCGACAGTTCCATTCCAACTAGCCTGATATGTGAAAGAAACAAATGACACGCCCTCGTCATTAAAGATCTGTTGAGTGATAACGGGGGCGTTTTTGTTAAGTGTAATTTCAATACCCAGCTCCTCAAACGTTTCTCTGACGCAGCCTTCTGAGGGTTCTTCGTCATGGTCCATATATCCGCCAGGTAATGTCCACAGGCCTTTGAAATGCCCACGCATAACTTTGGCCATTAAAATTTTATTTTGGTCATTTTTAATAATCACTTTTGATACCAAGCGATGAATGCATCGATATATGGCTTCTCTGACAACAGGATGGACACAGTTATCGGAGATTACACTATCTTTCCAAGCCCAGTTAGCTGGCCATTCTAATTTTGGATAACCTTTGATAACAAAAATTTGTATGTCTGGAAAAACGATACTCATTGTCATTTTCTCCTCATACTCTATTCCTCTTTTTGCTACCTCTTCGATGGTTGGGAAACGCAGGGTGACACCACCTTGTTGCCTTCCTTTAATTGGTAAAAGTGGTCCGTTACCGTCTTCATCGACCAACAAAACTTTGCCGTCATGCTCAAGGTAGACAACTGTTGAAGGATGGGTCATATTGTGGCTAAAAACTCATTAGGTTTAACGCTTGAGAAAAGTATACCTTCCCGAAATTGAAGTACTACTTCTTTCTAGTCCTCCCCATGCAGATGCACCAACTTAATGAGTCAGGCTGGGCGAAAACCTACTTAATTTATGATGATAAGACAAAGAAATCAGCGATAATAGATCCTGTGTATGACTTCGTTGCTGATTATCTTGACAAGGTTGAGGAATTGGACTTAGAGTTGGTAATGTGTATCGCGACACACACTCATGCCGACCACATTACTGGATGTTTCACTATTTCGGAAGCAACAAATTGTGATTATGTTATGTGGCATTCAACTCCATCATTGGGCGTCACCAAGTTTGTTGATGAGAGTTCTGTCTTAGATTTAGGAGGGGAGCAAATAAAATTCTATCACGTTCCGGGGCATACCGAGGATTCTATGTTGGTTGTAACATCGAGCCATGTATTTACTGGCGATTTCCTGTTCACTGGCGATGGCGGTGTTGGTCGCGATGATTTGCCAAGTGGTAGAATGCAATCTCATTGGGATTCTTTACAAGTGATGCATAAGTTACCGGGTCACTTGTTGGTGTGCTCGGGTCATGAAGCACCTGGAGTTAAAATGCAAACACTAGATTGGAATAAAGAACACAACCCAGTTCTAAAGATGACTACATTTGAAGAGTATGTAAGTTGGCAGAAAAACACGACTGAGCAGTTAGGCTATGTTTCGAAAATTAAGGTTGCGTTGCCTGCAAACCTATTTGCCGAAGTACCTGATGATGTTCCTTGGTTGTGATTAATTCAGTGGATTTTTGGGAATATTACCGCTATTTTTACTACTTGGGATAGCTTGTAAGTCAGCAAAAGTAAGTTGCTTCGTTGGTGCTTCATTCATGACTGTTAGTCGCTCATCCATTGACATTTGAGCGATGAACTCGATTCTTCCTCTGGTTCGAGTTAAATCGTAAGATAGCGGTTTTAGACTTTCCACTATCTGTGACTCAAATTCGTCCTTTACTTTATTACCCCGCCACACAGAATAGCCCCAACGGTATGCAATGCCAACAATAGCTGCTCCATACAAAAGCAACAAAACAGTTCCTGCAAAGACTACCGGGTTTCCATCGCGTGCTTGGTCAAGTAGATTTCTGCCAATCAAGAATAATAAACCAATGCCCACAACTGGTTTCAGAATACTTTCAAGCCACTGGTCTACAGGCACCAGACGGCCTTTTGCTGGGTCAACAAATACTAGATCTGATTCAAAGGCTGTATTCAATACACCCAAAATACCAAGCATGATAATGTATAGCCCAGATGCGATAATTAATTCCAATGCAGTAGAATCTAATTTGAAAATCCAGTGGACAATCAACCAAGCAAATAGCCCCAGAAATGCACCTTGCGGTACATAGTTGAAATGAATTACGTGATTAGAAAATTCATTGACTTTGCCGGATTTCTCGATTGAATTGCGATGTGGTTTAGGTATGTGAATAACTTGCCAATGGAGTATTCTCTCCATCTGCTTCAAAGTGTATATCAAAACTCTTTTCCTAATAAGAAGATATTCGATAAGAATTAGTATTGGTAAACCAATGACAATAATTGGTAAGGCCATGATTACCGCGAGTGGGAAAATAATCAGTGCAGGTAGTAAAAGAAAGTGTGACAAGGTCAGGGGATGAAATAGATCAGCCTCGATTAGTCTTTGCTTGGAAGGTTTAATTTTCAGACTGCGCGCCAAATCATTCAGGGTTGTTCTGAATGGTGATACCTGTCTTCCTGCATCAATAATTTGTCTAACAGAATTTCGATACTGTGATTCTTCATGACCAACTCCGATGAAAAAACTCCATGCCAACCTCATTGGCAATGCCATAACGACCGGTATGGAGAGTATTGCAGTCGCCCAAAGCAACCCAGAGACATCCAATTCCGCAGCCATACCCGCTCAAACTGTGCTGATTGTTAATCCGGTTTCAATGGTTTGCTCGTTTTCGCGTCGATGTCAAGTTTATTGACCATCGGGAATATCGAGGTCTATGGCAAGGATAGCAGTCACAGACGGTCTGTCGGCTGAGGCTCAAACTCTGCTTGAAAAACGAGGCCATGAAATTGTTGTTCAATATTACCAACCTGAAGAGTTAGCAGCAGGAGTGTTGGACGATTTCGATGCTGTTATAGTCAGAAGCGCCACTAAGTTATCCGCAGAAGTTATTGCCAAATCACAGAATTTGAAAGTAATTGCTAGGGCAGGTGTTGGCGTTGATAATATCGATCTATTAGCCGCTGGGAAAGCAGGTATTCCAGTAGTCAATGCGCCGGTTGCGTCGACTCAATCAGTCGTTGAACTAACCATTGGTCACCTATTGGCATGTGTCCGAAATATAGCGAAATCCGACCGCTCAATGCGCGATGGTAAGTGGGAAAAAAAATTGTTGAAGGGCTCCGAACTCGCTGGTAAGAATTTGGGGTTGGTTGGATTTGGCCGGATTGCCCAAAGGGTTGGTGCGGTTGCTCAAACTATTGGTATGCGAGTCCATGCATATGACCCATACTTGCCACCGAAAGTTGCCAAGAATCATAACACTAGGTTACACAAATCAGTTGACACCCTGTTTGCAAATTGCACTCATATCTCAATTCACTGTAATCTGACCGATGAAACACATCATTTGGTAAACTATGAGATGATGAAGAAAATGCCTGGAAAATCATCAGATGGTATTGCTTGTGGGAATCACATAATCAATTGTGCTCGCGGTGGTATAGTTGACGAGGAAGGCCTGCTAAAGGCTCTCAATGATGGCATACTAGCAACTGCCGCTCTCGATGTATTTGAACATGAACCGACTCCCTCAGATTACCAATTGTGTCGTCACCCAAATTTTCACAGTACTCCACACATAGGAGCAGCAACGATTGAAGCACAGAGGCGAGTAGGAATAGATATTGCAAAAAATGTGATGGCAGTATTATCCAAGAAGAAGTGTGATTATGTCGTGAATAAAGATTTCCTTTCTAGATGATTGTAAATTCAAAAACCTTCGACATCTTGTGATAATTGAGGTGACACGGTGAGCAAATCGAGAATAATTATTCATTGTGATCTAGATGCTTTCTACGCTGCTGTCGAAACATTGCATCATGGCTTTGACGAGTCAGTGCCTTTGATAATTGGTTCAGACCCGGAAAATGGCCGTGGCAGAGGGATAGTATCTACCTGCAACTATGCAGCAAGAAAATTTGGCATTCGTTCCGCAATGGCAATTAGTGAGGCTTGGAGGCGATGCCCGGGGCCCCCATACGGTAATGGAATCTACATCCGGGGGAGTAGGGGGCTATACTCCAGAGCCTCTCGAAAGGTAATGTCCATATTGAAGCAACCAGCTCAATATTTTGAGCAAGCAAGCATCGACGAGGCATATCTAGATGTTACCGAATATGTCAGCGGTGATTGGGATGCAGCAGTAGCACTGTGTCGGAGTCTACAAGAATCAATCGAGCAGAAAATAGGTCTAACAGCGTCTTTTGGAGTTGCCCAGAACCGGATTTTAGCAAAAATGGCTAGCGAAATTAACAAGCCACGGGGTATTTTTCGAATACTCCCCGACGAGTTATCAGATTTTTTTGAAGGTAGAAATGTTAGAGACGTACCAGGGATAGGCAAAAAGCGGGCCACACAATTACATGAATGGGGGATATCTACTGTTGATGAGATGTATGCACATGGAGAGCTCGCCTTAGCGAGAATAACAGGAGAGAGATTTGCCGCATGGATTACTAAAGTCTACGAGGGAAAAACTTCTTCTGAAATTAGTCCATTACGCAGTCGAAAATCAATTGGTAAAGAGCATACTTTTGATTTTGATCGTGACAACTACCATGTCGTGTTGGAGAATCTCTTGAGCATTGTTCGACGTGTGATGAAATCGGCTCGAGAAATTGGTGTATCTGGTCGACTGGCAGAGGTAAAAATCCGCTACACAGGATTTGAGACCCACACACACGGTCGCTCTATTCCTGTATCTATGGATGATGATGAGGTGTTTGTCGGTTTAGCAGAGAAATTATTTGCTAATAATGTTCAATCAAATAAAAAGATACGGCTGATTGGGTTTAGGTTAGGTCAATTAGACACGCCTTCTACAAAACAAACCAGATTGTTATCGATTTATGAAGAAGAGTAAACATTATTCTAAGCTATGCATGGATGTTAAAATATCTGCAAATTCTAACAAATTTTCAGGAATGGTTATTCCGCTGATAGGTTGATTAAGAGAGATTCCACTGGACTTTTTAGTGTTCCAAACTTCGCCGTTAAAGTTTTGCAGTTCAATTGTCTTGGATGTCAAATACTGGCTATTATGCTCATCAAATGATGCTCCAAACGGGTTTCCCGGAAAAGCATCAACATCAACGGCAGACTTGTGGTATATCGTTTGAGAGATGTGGTGGGTAAAGAATGGACATACGGGGCTAAACGCACTCATAAAGTCCCTTACTATTCTGTGCAAGGTCCAAGCAGCCATCTTATCACCGTCATACAAACGAGACTTTACCATCTCTAAGTAATGACTTGGCAGCACACCTGTGGCAAAACTCTTCATTGCCTGTGTTGCGGTGTATATGTCTAAATTAGTCCATGCGGATTTAACTTGGTTCAACACTAAATTAAACTCACACAAAATCCACTCATCTTCGACATTCAACGAATCAGGCTTATTTTCAAGATCATCCGGAACGTCAAATTGAGATGCAAATCTAGCAACATTGAACAATTTCGTCAAAACACCAAAATAGCGTTGTTCAATTTCTTCTGGGTTAATGTGAAAGTCATCGCCCACCTGAGCATCACAGGCTTTCCACAAACGAAAACACTCACTACCAATTTTGTTGGCTCTGAGATTAACAGTTTTCTCCGGACCTTTGACTTTCCATGAACCAGTACGGCCACCAGCCCCACATTCCAATACTGAATCTGCATCAATCCCATTACCAAGAGACTTACTCATCTTCCGCCCCCACGGGTCCATACCTAACCCATCAATCCATACATGTTTGAACCCAGGCATGTCTAATAAAAGAGCGGATTTTAGTAGAGTGTAGTATAGCCAAGTTCGGACAATCTCCTTGCCCTGAGGCCGTAATGCGGTCGGGAAGGATTTTGCAAAAACGTCAGGGTGGTTCAAGTAGCCACTGACAAATAAATTCGAGTTGGAAGAATCCATCCATGTGTCAAAGACTTTCTCTTCGCCTATTATAGTGCCAAGTTCAGGTGCCATCGTTTCGTAGGAGCCGACATCTTGTCTAGTCTTTCTGGATAATACTCGGCTTCCAGAGGGTGGTTTTTCGCGCCACGGTTGTACATAGATTCCTGAAGGAGGGACAATAATATAATTTTCATCTTCACTATACCATATTGGAATTTCTGTGTGATACCATCGACGCCTAGATATTGGCCAATCGATGCTAATATTATCCATCCAGTCAAGAAGAAATTGTCGATTTCTGGGTGGATGAAACTCAATATCCTCAATCAGTTCACGCATCCTTCCTTGGATGTGTGTTTGTCGGACATACCACTCTTTTAACAATATAATTTCAACTGGGTTCTTGCCGCGCTCAGAAACTGGGACCTCCTGCATCCGCTCTTCGATTTTGGCCACTTTTCCTTCTTCGGACAGATAATCAATAATGGATTTCCTCGCCTCTATTACCGTCAAACCAGCCCATTGTGCGGCAATTTCTGTCATACATCCCTCGAGATTTATCGCTTGGAAAGGTTTTAGACCAAGTTCCCTGAATATTGCAACGTCATTTTGGTCCCCAAATGAACATACCATCAATACTCCGGAACCAAAATCTGACTTGACTGATGCATGAGTCTTGATTGTAACCTTCTGCTCTCGACCTGAAACTGGTATTGGTAGGGTAATCTGTTGGCCAATCAAATGTTGGTATCTCTCATCATCAGGGTGGACGACAACAACTCCACAGGCACAAATCAATTCTGGTCTAGTTGTCGATATGATAACTTCTGTACCATCGTCTAAATTCCAAATGACATCAACAAGGTTAGTCTTTCTTTGCTTCCGTTCAACTTCTGCATCGGCTATCGTAGTCCCTTCAACTGGGTCGTAAATATTCGGTCTCAAGTCTTCAACAATCGTGCCGTTTTTGAACAGGTCGACAAATATCGATTGGGTTACCGCTCGATAATCAGGAGCATCGGTTAGGTATTCTCGATCAAAGTCACATGACAACCCCACTCTGCGTGCAGTGTTCCGCATTGCTTGAGTAAACTCCTCGATAGTTTGTTCGCACAGTTCCAAAAATTCAGCACGGTCGTAGGTCTTCATTTTCCGCTTGGTGTTTTTTTCTACGGTAAACTCGATATTGATACCATTCCTATCAACGCCCCATGGAAAGTATACCTCTTTTCCTAGTAGTCTTTGAGACCGGGCAATGACGTCAATCATTGAGTATTGAGCAACCGCTCCAATATGCCAGGTTCCGGACGGGTAAGGAGGAGGAGTGTCGATGACAAAAATTTCCTTTCCGGAGTTGGGATTAAAGGCATACCTGTTTGCATATTCAGCAGGGTCAGCAGAATGTTCAGTCTGTATTTTCTTTTCAAGGTCAACGGACCAGCGCTTTTCGTTCAATCTTGGAGTTGGCATTTGCCTCACCGGCCCCCCACTAGTTAACAGCACGGGTCCGACTTGCCCACTACTTCAAAGATATCAAACCAACGCATTGAGGTTATTTTTTAAATCAATGACAATCATTATGTCGGTAAACATTTCAAGCGGAGACTCGTAGGCCATGCGGGGAAGGCTATGGCTGATGGGAAAGAATCCTCCGAACCATCGATTGAAAGTCGTAAATTCTCTAAGCGTATTGCAGCACTTGCAGAGTATAGTAAATCAAAACTTCAATCGGGAGCTGTTGATTTAACTGCGAGAGTTAGAGACTTCAGGGCTAAGTCTGCGATTGATGCAGTGCTTGAAGCCCCTGACCGATTTAAGAGAGAGTGGCAAAAACATGGTGCAACTGGTGCAATTACAAGATACCCAGTGGCAATTTTAGTGATATTTTTGTTATTAACTGCGTTCTTTGTTTCCCAATCAGGATTTCTCGATGACACCCGTTTCGATGACGATCCAGATGAACCCGCACTCAACGTAAACGGTGATTTAGAGGTATATCTTCCAGAAGGCAGTCAGGTGGCAGAGCTCATCAAATTAGTGGAAGACGATTGGTCGACAAATGTTATGATAATTTATGTTGAGTCAGGGACTCGCAACATAACTGACCAAAGGATTCTTCAAGAGATGAGTTATGTTGAGAACCAATTAAATCCATACCTATCCGACTCGGTCAATGATGATGTAATTTACATATTGTCATTATCTACAGTTTTGAAAGAGGTAAACTCTAGTGCGCCGCGTGTGCGTGAGGCATTTCTCACAGAGTTGTTTGAATTAGGGTGCGCTCAAAGTGGTGGGGATGAGTGCACTTCTCGGGATTTTGGCCAGCAAGTTAATGATTTGATAAGCGAAACCGATGAACAATTTGGTGGTTCGTACGAAATACCAAGTCAGCCAACAATCGATTTAGTAGTAGGTGAAATGTATGAGGATGACGGTAGTCCAACTCCAGGTCTGGACAAATTAGCCCGTGATGTGTGCACTACAGGAGAGCGAGACTGTGGAACTCCAGACGGATTGTTAGATAGGGCTATAATGGCTGTTGCAGTATCTGACCAAGTAGAAGCCAAAGACTTGATTGCTAGAACTCAAGCACAACTGGATCAGTTTAGCAAGGAAGAGAGGTATTGTGATGATGTAAACAATGATGGTGTACCAGACGCTGAGACAGGTGTCTGCACTTGGGAAAGTCTAAACCTGACAATGACTCTGACCGGGCCTGTTCCCATAACAAATGCAGTTACTGAATTTTCTTTCAAGTTATTTTGGGAAATATTCCCTACGGCCGTAGTTTTAGTTGCGCTAGGTTTGTTTATATTTCACTCTGATTTGTTACAAACAGGTATCACAGGAATTAGACCAATTCAGGGAATAAAGGTGGTGATTATTGCGGGCCTTCCGACGTTATGTGCGGTTTTTTGGACTTTAGGCCTTATCGGTTGGACTAATTACGAAGTAACTATGACTGTAATAATCGTCGGACCAATCCTTCTTGCTCTAGGGGTGTCTTATGGTTTGCATATCACCAACCGTTATGCAGAAGAGGGTGGAACCAAATCTGAGAAAATGAAAGCTTCATTGACATCAACAGGGAAAGCAGTATTTTTATCGGCAGTTACAACAGTGATTGGGTTCATTTCGTTGGTATTTACTCCTATGGCACCAATACAAACTGTTGGGATTGCACTGTCTGGGGGAATTGTAATTGTCTATATTTTGACAATTTTCATGGTGCCTAACCTTACGCTGTTACTCGATTTACGGAAACCAAAGCATCCCCCGCTGAAAGCATTTGACCGTCTTGTCGATGCTCCAGTAAAATATAATAGGGGAATAATCGGCTTTTTCTTGCTTTTAATTCTAGTTTCTGCTACCCTTGGTCAGAGTAATGTTGAGGAAAATATCGATCTACTAGGGATGGCCCCAGAAGGTGAGGACCCAGTAATTAAGATGAAACAATACAGCAGTGATTTCAATGCTGGTCAAATTGGCATGGTTTTGATCCATGCAAATGTTACTGGTGATACCAACGATCAAGATACGGGCAATGATAACCCAGCAGAAAATCTGAAACGAATAGATCAGTTAGAAAGTAAATTGAACACAGTTGAAAACACATCTGCTGTATCGATAGTTTTCTTAATGAAATCAACAGGTATAGCTCCGACAGTTTCTGGTGCTCAAATATATGAATTTGTCAATGTAACTCCTCTGCCCGACGACATAAAGGAGACTGCTGAGGTGTTGCTCAACAATGAGGTGACTGTTGACGCTTCGTTTTGGGATTTATTGATGCAACCAGACAACTTTGGTTTGCCTGGAACTAAACAATCACAGATATTCTTACTGAATGTATTTTATGCCTCGATAACTGATGAAACAAGGGAGATTTTCATCAATAAAGACTTTGATAGAACCTTGATTTATGTTGATATGCCGTTCATACCGGTTGCTGATACAGCGAAGAGCGTTGAGGCAGTCAATCAACATGCAGACTCATTCAGGTCAGTCGATAGTGGCCGGGCGGAACATCTCACCGGTGTGGCTGCGACGGCCATTGAAGTTAACCAACTCATAGTCGGTTCACAATATACCTCACTGGCATTTGCAATCATACTGACTTTGATTGTTCTAGCAGTGGTCTTTAGAGATATACAATATTCATTTTGGACTACTTCTCCGGTTATTGCAACAGTCGCATTGCAGTGGTTAGTAATGTGGCAAATGAATGTCACATTATCGCTTGTCACCGTTATGATTGGCTCAATTCTAGTTGGTGTTGGAGTAGATTTCTCTATTCACATATCCAATCGTATACGGGAACTTGGAGGCGGTATTAATGCTATCAAGAGTGCCGCTATTGGGACGGGAATGTCGCTGTTTGAAGCGGCGGTTGTAACATCCCTTGGAATGATTACTGCCTATCAGATTCCCATACCTGAAATCAAACCTTTCATCACAGTAATTTTGATTCTACTGTGGGTGGCAGCCGCCAGTGCTTTGATATTGCTTCCAGCAATTTTCGTCACTTTAGAAAAAATGGGAATCGGTGCGGTTAGAGATTCAAATATGATGGCCAGAAAACTTGGCCTGATTATGGACAAGCGGGCAGATATTGATGTATTGGATGCGGTAATTGATGATGATATCGAGGACGCGTGGTAATACAAATCTCAAAAGAGCGGGAACTATTGGCGTGTACATGGTCGCTTACTGGCTAATGAAATCAGAGCCGCATGTTTACCCATATGAACAACTGGTTGCAGATGGGTCAACCCATTGGGATGGTGTCCGAAACTATCAAGCAAGAAATATCATGAGAGACGACATGAAGTTAGGAGATTTAGTATTGTATTATCACTCCAATTTCAAGCCACCACACGTTGCAGGTATTGCTAGAATATGCCGGGAAGGCTATCCTGATTTTACTGCTCAAGACCCCAAGTCAAAATATTTCGATGAAAAAGCAACGCCAGAGAATCCGAGGTGGATCATGGTTGACATCGAACCAGTCATGAAACTAGATGAAATAATTCCGCTTGAAGATATCAAAAACAACCCGGAATGTGAAGGTATGGCTCTGATTAGGAAAGGGCAACGCCTTTCGGTTCAACCAGTTGATGAGGAGCATTTTGTCGCAGTTTTGCGCATGGCTAATTTACAACTAAGCGATTTGAGTTGATTCTATGGTAAGAAACCAAATTCCTGTATCTAAACGTGCTGCAAGCATTGAATACGCGATTAGAGACGTTGTAGTTCCGGCGACAAAACTAGAATCTGAAGGTCATGAAATTATCAAGTTGAATATTGGTGATCCAATCGCATATCCCGGATTACCAACGCCTAAACACATGGTTGATGCTTATGTGAAAGCGTTGCAGACCGGTAATAATGGTTATTCACCATCATACGGGATTCCCGAGTTAAGAGCATCAATTGCCCAAGATGAGCGACGAAAAGGCTGGTCTGCAAGCCAAGATGATATCTATGTCTGTCACGGGGTAACTGAAGCACTGCAGATTATTTTTGCTGCAACATTAGAAGAGGGTGATGTTGTATTAGCACCCGGTCCACATTATCCACCATATCTGGCTTACCCACAAATGTTTGGCGCTGAAACATTGGAGTACAAACTTCGTCCTGATAACGCATGGGCTTTGGACTTTGATGACATTGAAGCTAAAATGTCTGATGACGTCAAATTACTTGTTCTGATTAATCCTAACAATCCTTGTGGTGCTGTTGCTGGCAAGGACGATATTTTTCGGCTCCTTGCTATAGCAAGGAAATGGCCAAACTGTATTGTAATCGCCGATGAAATATATGATGGGCTTGATTTCACAGGTGAGCACACCAGTGTTGCAAGTTTATCTCCAGATGTTCCTGTTTTTGTCCTTAATGGTGTTTCCAAGGTGTTCTATGCACCGGGTTGGCGAATAGGCTATCTCGGAATACACGACCCCAAACGAAGACTGGATTTGGTCAGGGATGGAATAGAGCGATTACTAAGGTCGCGGCTGTGTGCTTCAACACCGGCACAGTTGGGATATCTGGCGGGTCTAGACTCTGATAGAACATGGATGAAATCATACGCCAAAAAAATTGCTCGACAGCGAGATTTGTGCGTGGACCGAATAAAATCAATCGAAGGTCTTGAAGTTCAATCTACCGGAGGAGCTTTCTACATGTTTATCAAACTCACAGACGAGAAATGGTTCAATAACGACAAGGAATTTGTTCTCCAACTACTACATGAAGAACATGTGTTAGTTGTCCACGGTAGTGGTTTCTCGCCCGAACTTGGTGCAGGTCATTTTCGTTTGGTATACCTCGCTGACTTAGATATATTGAATGAGGTATTTGATCGAATTGACCGATTTTTAACCAAGCATCGACAATAATACCGGAGTATTGATGTGCGTAGGTTCCGTGGGGTATGCATGGAAAGGTCAAAAACGCTGTTACTAAGTGTTGTAAGTCTTTTTCTTTTCTCATTTTTCATTGAGTCAGCCGCTGCAGATGGTGGCGGCGCTGAGGGTTTCGAAATTAGCCATTTATATCCCCTCGGCAGTGCTTTAATTATCGCTGCGTTGATGTGGAAATTTTTTATTCCGATACAACTGGCAAATTTACAGGTAGCGTTTGAAATAGATGACGATTTATATGAAGTTCATCGAGTAACTAGGGACCTTGATGATGCTAGGGATTTACTCTCCGAAGGTTCTGTGGGTTATGGTTTAGGCCTATACATGATGGGGATGACAGGAGTCCTAATCCTCATTGGCGAGTTTTTATTCGAACCAGACTTCTTTTATCTGCCATCTCTATATGTAATAGCATTACTAGTAGGGATACCAATACTGATTTCGCCATGGGAAACGATGAATGCTCAATTGTCACGCAACCAGCGCCCTTCAACTAACAATCAAATTCTTGGATTTTTCCGAAGAACCTTGACATTATTCATTATAATAGGTATAACCATCGCCTCGCTTATGTATGGATTACAAGAATCAACTTCAGGAGTGATTGAACCATTCTGGTTGGCTCTAGCAATGTTAGTTTTCATGTCGCCGACAATATTTGCTTATGGTAGAATAATGGGTGCTTCCTGGAATATGTTGCTTATTGGTAAGTGGCGAACTTCTAACGGTAAAAGAAACCCAATCGACCCAGACAAACCAAAATTTTTCAATCGCTTATTTTCATTACTGCTTGTAATATTTTTGTTAACGATGCCGGTTACTGCGCTTAATGGCATTGTAACTGTAGTATATGTCTTGATAGTTAACCCAGATAACTATTCTGAAGTTCTAAACTACGGTGGCATAATCGGTCATTCAATTTATGTCAGGATAGATTTAATTTCAGAAATTCTATTCCACTGGGAGTTCATTAAAAGTCTACCCCAGTTCCTGTCGCTATATCTATCACTAAATATTGCAATAGTTGGTTTAGCCTTCATTTTTGAATTAACAAGAAACCTAATGCTCGGCGGTCAAAGTTTCGGTGGTGTGTTTGGTGTAATCATTGACAGTCCTCGTGATATTAGGACTGAAATAGAAGCCCAAACACGACAGTTAAAATTCGCATTTGCTGGGTTCTCTGGTTACACAGTATTGCTACTATTGTTAGTCTGTTACAAAGAATTTGGTGACTTGATGCCATTTACCCAAACACTGGAAGAGGATTATGGATTTGATGAAGGTATGCGATTACTAGCCACATGGATGTTCATTGCAGTAGGGCAACTAGTTTTCTTGTTGACTTGGCTGGTATCTATAATTCGATTTGGACCTCTCAAGAGCCTCCGATTCGATTTAAACCCAGACGAGCGACGTGAAGGTGCTGTACGATTAGCAGGTGGCGACTGGATGAGAACTTTAGTTGATGAGGCAGCACTGATTGAGGACCTTGATACACTAATTAGATTCCAGAGACGATCAATTGATGGAGACCCCTCGGTAATTCGATATGAAAAAGCTAGAGCAAGGATGTGGGAGCTGGCAATAAGAGGACTCTGGCCTTCTGCCATCGAAGAAGCAAGAAAGGTTCTAGCCCAGGCCGGAGGCGATGATGATGTTGCTCGAATGATAATCGCTACAGGTCACATTGCATCACGTAGATTGGATGCTGCAAGGGACGCACTGCACGGATTAGAGCAGCCTGAGGGATATGATGAGCCAGAATTACTTGCATTTGTCTGCGAATGGCTAGACCCTTTTACTGGAAATGTAACCGAAGATGATTTTTGGGATTGGGAAAACAACAGTTGCATTAACAACCTTCAGCAACAAATTCAGATGATAAGAGGATGGAATCCCAAACCGAGCACAGATTTTCTTACCAAGGATCGGTTGTCAAGGGTTGCGCAATTATCGATGATATCGTTGATGCGTGCGCAACGGATGCACGATGATGCATTGGAACTTGCTCTAAAAATGGTAAGAGCCGATCCAACTGGTGTCAGACCTAGAATTGCTGCAGCACTTTGTTTAATCGATACAGGGGATTGGCACAGTGCCAAATCAATTGCGGAAGAGCTGATTAAAAGCGATAAAAATGACCCTAGAGTCCTAGCCTTGTCAGCTATTTTGGGAATGCCAGTGGATGCTGAAGAATTTGAGGTTGCACTAGTCAAAGGTGAGGGTAAGGCTATGAATAAATGGATAAATCAGGCGCCGTGTAATTCAGTTGCTGCTTTGGGCATCAAAGGTGGTATGGATGAAGCAATAAATGCGAACTTACTGATTGCGGCTCATGAAGCAACTAGGAAGCAGATGACTCCAAAGTATCAAAGTGGCAGGTTGTCGATTATCTTCAATTACTTCTTGCTGATACCAACATTTTTGCTTGCGGGTATTTACATCTACTCAGAATTCGGCCAGATGGAGGGACTAGTGGCAACTGTTTTGCTATTGTTAACACACTCTACAAGCAAACGAGTTATGCGCCAACAAAGGAAATTGATTCGCCACAGAGATCAAAAAGCAATGGTGGCGTATGCCAAGAGGATGAAACGGTTCAAAGTAAAACCAGATAAATCTAACATACCTGTTGGTACGCATCTGCTATTATCTGGTATCTTAATTTCCGTTAACGGGGTTATATTGGATATTGGGCTACCCGGTTGGATGACTGAACATCTGCCAAAAGACTCTGATAAGGCGATAAAATCTCGCCTCAAGCGTAGAAGTGGCAAGTTATCGAAAGCAAGGCCTCCGAGGTTGAAGCCTTTGGGTGAAGGGTGGTGGTTGAAGCGTCCTAAAGAGGATGATTCTGGGGTCCCAGTACTGGAGAGATTAGTTGGTAAAGTGGCCTACAGGGGTCGTATTAGTTACACTGATCGTAAGCAAGGAATTGGCGCTAGGCCTACTGGTCAAATACCTAGTCGCTCAAAACCCGCTCATGCTGTGGACCTAGCAAGGCGTGGTATACCAACGAATACAATTATTTCAGAGAGGAACTCTACAAAGCCAAAATTCAAACCCAAATCTTCAGTAAAGAACACAAGACGTCGCCCACCAACCAGAAGAAAATAGCGTCATCACAGAATCCATTTGTTCAAAAACCGAATCGTTAACCATGTCCCATGGCGGAAGTACCAGGATCGTGGAACCCAAGCGAAACCAATCTAGCAAAAGCAGCAGCCGTAATAAAAGCGACTAAAGCGAGCGGAGATTTATACCGTGACGGATTAGGCATGATTGCCTCTGAAAATATTGTGTCGCCAATGGTGCAAAAAGTTGTCTGCAGCGACTTACATGGACGGTATGCAGAAGGGTTACCGGGCAAGAGGTACTATCAAGGATGTGACGATTTTGATACTATTGAGAACATTGGCTTAGATTTGGCAAAAAAGGTTTTTGGGGCAGCATTTGCCAACATCCAATCAATTTCAGGGACAGTTTCCAACATTGCTGCATTGAAAGCGCTAGCGAAACCCGGAGACAAAATAACTGCGGTTTCAACTGCAGATGGCGGGCATATCTCGCATGCGAGAATGGGTGCTGTAGGGTTGAGAGATCTGGACTTGTCTACTTATCCTTGGGATATTGACCGTATGGAACCAGATATTGACGGAGCATGTAAATTAATCCGTGAGCTAGAGCCTAAAGTGTGTTTAATTGGCCAGTCAGTATTCCTTTTTCCAACACCGTTGCGTGAAATCGCGGCAGCAGCAAAAGAAGTCGGTGCTAAAGTAATGTATGACGGAGCGCATGTTCTAGGCCTAATTGCCGGTGG
>CEUG01105406.1_pt1 | contig 21440 bp, 16 predicted proteins | sample 531421 | NCBI WGS metagenome assembly CEUG01 (sample SAMEA2622901, study PRJEB7988) | marine metagenome | biome: marine biome (ENVO:00000447); feature: surface water layer (ENVO:00002042); material: "saline water (ENVO:00002010), including plankton (ENVO:xxxxxxxx)" | depth 5 m | reverse complement strand
CGCGCCGTCGTACACGGTGTTACTTCCTTGTGCGCGTACCCACACCTGAAAAAAATGTGTCCCAGAAGCAACAGCCGCGGTTGACCATGTAAAAGATGTGTTCTTGTTCCAATCACTCTCGATAACCCAGACTCCCAAAGGTGTTCGGCGGTATACTTTGTACTCAGCGGCAGCGCTCCCCTGACAGGAAGGTGTCATCGATAACGTCACAGCAGTCCCTGCGGCCTGAGGGCTTGTTTTGTCCATGGAAAATTGAACACCGGTACAGAGACCTTTGCCACCTTGGAGAGTAAAAGGAAGACTCTGTGAAGCACCTTCGTATACGATGCTCTCACCTTGTCGTCGCACCCAAACTTGCAGCAAGTAATCACCAGACCAAGCACCTGTGCTGTCCCATGAGAACGTTGATGCCCCCCAGTCCCGTAATAAATTCCACACTCCGTTGGGTGTACGTACGTAAAATTTGTACTCAGGCGAACCTGATACACACGTAGCAACTCCAGACAGCGTCACAATCGAACCAACAGCCTGTGTTGTCGAAGGCGCAATAGACGCAGTGACCTGACAATCCCCAATCACCTCCTGCCCTAAAACGCCGAATTGATCGTGGGGTTCAGCTGAGCAAGCAAACAACATACAAGAACACAACAACCAAACAAGATACCGACCCATCGTAGACACTCCTCTCGGGCTACACATCTCCAAAACACCATAATCATCGGATAGATCACGTGAAAAGGAAGATGTTCTCTGCATGATGGTCCGAGACATTACAAAACATGGCGAGGGTTGTCAATCGATGTATGCAAAATGGAGGAGCGTGTGGAAGGAAAAAGACAACAACTCGAAGAGATCGGAGCTGGATAGGTTTACTTCTCTTTTTTGGCGTGGCAAGTGAAACAGGTCAAATCATCCCTCTTCAAAAGGGCCTTCATCGCGGGCATAACCTTATCTTCCATAAATTTTGTGGCAGCTGCGATCTTGGGGTCTTTGTCATCTGCAGTCGGCAGATTATCTGGGTCAAGCGGAAAGAGCTCGGTCCCTTGTGATTTGAACACAGCTTTTGTTTTATCAGCCTCACCATGACAGGTTTGGCAATGCAATTCGTCCTCGCTTTTGTATTTCGCATCGTATTTTGCGAAGACATCGCGAATTGTCGGCATAAACCCTTTTTCCATGAAGTGATTTTTTTCCCACCACGTCATATCATGCCAAGGACGCTCATTGGTGGGGCCAACCGCCTGTTTCACTGTCTCAGGATCGTCCTCTGGTCCACCACATGCAACAAATGACCCCCCACATACACACAAACAAACGACAAGCAGCATTTTTCTCAACATGATCATACCTCCAAAAACATAGTATCACTCACGTTGTCAGCTAGCAGATTTTGTACCAAGAAGGTAGACACCTGAAAAACAAAGGAAGAAATGAAAAAATCAGGATATATTCACCTGGAAACAGACAAAAATCTGATACGCCAGAGAAGACCGACGTCGGATTTTTGAGCCTACTCAGTTTCCGTTTCCATTTATGACGTGACAAGACGACTTGGTCCCAAAAGCAATTTTGGCGTTCCGGTGCCGTAAAAAGACTTGCATCTCGTCGCTCTTCATCGTGTGTCGGAATGTGCAACCCAAAAACCCCCTTTGGCGAATACGGATTTTCTTTGCCGCAGCAGGGATACAAAATCCAACAGGCCGGTGTGGAAGCTCACCAAACTCCGAGTAGATGTGTAGCTGCTTGGGGTAGTAGGGAAAGACACGAGCAAAGGTCCCATGCCGAGGACACAAAACCCCATCGTTCTCGACAAGTGGGGCACGCAAAAGTTGCTTTTGATCTTGGAATGGAAAGGAGTGACCAAGATCCCACAAAAAGAGCCTTGGTGCTTTCTTGCTTCCACTCAAGAGATCTTTTGCGAAGTACCCCTGCCCACTGTATTCTCCAGCCACCCAGAGCTTTCCTTTTTCTGAAGCCCACATGTCGCTGAGGTGATGACCTCGAAAGGCACCTGCCATCTGCACCCATTCCCAACGAGCGTGATCTTCCAAATCTTTGACGCGCGCCACAAAAAATGCCTTCTCTCCCCAAGAAGCCATATCCGTCTTCCCGAACCTCGCGTGACCATAGAACGTGCCTGCGACAAAAAAGGAACGCTTTGAGTAGATCTGTAGCAAAGAAATGGTGTCGAAATTACCGGCACCTCCAAGTAACCAACGCACGTATCCGAGGCGGTTGAAACGGGCGACAAAACTCTTTGTGCCTGTGGAGACTTCGAGTTTCTTGGTTCCAAATTGCAATCGCTTACGAAATCCGCCCGCAAGAAGAAGATCACCACCCACCAATGAGCGTATGACAAGCACAGGGTGGGCATGACGAGTGACAATCTGTGCTCGATATGAACGAGCCCATAACACCTTTCCAGCACCTCCAGGCGAAAGCTCCGCTAGAAAGAGACTCCCACGTCCACGAGCTTTCAGTGAATGCTCACCAAAGCGCGCACGACGGCGAAATGTCCCTGCGATGTATACCTGCCCACGCTTCCCAAGCTCTATAACAGCTGGAATCTCTCTGTGCGCGCCACCATACGTCTTGGCCCACAGATCCGTCCCATCGGAGGCAAGAGAGAGCACGAAGAGATCGGAGTGACGTTTTCCCTGCGCAGCAAAGGTATTCCCCTGAAAGGTAAATGCATCGCGAAAGCGTCCGAGTATGTAAATCTTTCCACTTTCTCCAATCACGAGCTGTATCGGTGAAAGCTCCACTCTTGAGGCTGCAGGGGTTGAGGTCCTGTACGACTTTCCTCTCCAAGACAAGATCGAAGCACGAAACCTGCCAAAACGCTTCTTCCAGACACGAACCCCCTTTTCATCAAAACGCTGCACAAACCATTGAAAAGATTCTTTTTTGCCTTCTTTTTTCACGGACTCCATACCGTACAGCAAAAACCCTCCGGAGGGTGCGATTCCTATTTTGAGCAGGTCTTGCATCAACGGTGGCCACTTTGTGGTGTCCCACTTTCTCAAGATTCGAAGCCATGTAATCCCGCCAAGTCTCGGCTTAATTTGGAACCCATACAGCGCTCCTTCACCACAGTCGAGGCGCTTCTTATCCCAAGATTGCATGCCTTTGCAAAAGCCCACAGCAAAATACCCTCCACTCGCTCCAAATGCCGAGACAAGAGGCTTACCGAAACCTTCTGGGGCCACACCAGAAAGGACGAGTCCCGTCTCAGAGGTCACGATGCCCTTTTTGTGGAGTGGGATCAATCGGATATTGGTAAAACGTTTATCTCGATCGTCTGGCTTGAGTATACCTGGACCTTGTTGCTGCCCATTGTCCTTTTGCCCGCCAAGTACCAACTTATACACCCCGTATGAGAACGCGAACAACAAGATGATCCCTACGACGCCTCCAGCTGCCCAGCGGCCAATCGCGCTAGCACCTTGCTGTTTTGCCCCTTTTTTGGGTTCAGCCTCTCTTTTGGGGACCGTAAAACTATCGCCAAATTGGGGAAGAACAGCTTTATAGTCCGAGCGATCAGGAGCCACTTTGCCACCGAAGTTCTGGCTGATCAGCTGATCAGCGACAGACGCCATAGAATCTCCGCTTCCCTGCTTGCGCTCTCTGCTTTGCGGCCGAGGCCTTGGCGCCTCTCTTGCCTCAGACATCCCTACAGTATCCTGGTAGCCAAGCTCCTTCTTTTTGGCATCGACCATCTGTGCCAGGACCTCCTTGGCAGAAGGAAGGCTCACAGAGGATGGTGAAGCCGCAGGAATAGATGCTGAAGACGATGAGGCAACAGGGATAGACGCTGAAGAGTGCGAGGCAACAGGGATAGACGAATAAGAAGGCCTTTCCTCAAAGGCATGTTTGAATCCCCCAGATGCTTCGTCGTAGTATTCAGATGATTGCACGATGTCATCATCAAGCCCCTCGCCGTCGAGACGCGTGGGAGAGTCATCGGAGTCATCGAAAAGGTCAATCTCTTCAATAAAATCAACCTTCGCAGATGTTTTTTGGCCCTCCCCCTCACCAAGGACAGGTTTGAGTGCTTGGAGAAACTCCACGGCAGAGTTATATCGTTGGGACGAGTCACGTGCTGCGCCCTTTGCGAAAAATGCCTCCAAGGCAGGAGAGGCGTGAAATGTCGATAGAGAAGAGAGAGTTGGTAGAGGTTCGTGAAGTTTGTCGACGACAACAGCCGTTGAGCGTCCTTGGTAAACCACTTGACCTGTAAGGCATTCTGCAAGGATGAGGGCACAAGCATACAAATCACTACGCGCATCGACCTCTGTAATATCTCCTCGGACTTGCTCGGGGGCCATGTAACGGATGCTGCCAAGGATCGTCCCTTGTTTGGTATGACGTTCTTCGTCTCCCTCATCGAGCAAAGCGATACCAAAGTCCAAGATCTTTACAACGGGGTGCTCTCCGACTTCGAGAACAAAGATGTTACCGGGTTTGATGTCGCGGTGAACGATCCCAAGCTCATGTGCTTGGGAGAGCGCGTCTAGAAGCTGTTCGAAAATGCGCAGCGTCACGTCGGGCGACAGAGAACCTTTGCGTTTGATGTAGTCGCTCAGGGTCTCTCCCTCAACCCACTCCATGACCATATAGGCCCCTTCTTCGGGGGATTCAACAAAGTCGACCATTTGGACAATATTGGGATGATGTAACGCCGCAAGGGACTTCGCTTCCCTTGTAAAGCGGGTGATGTACTCTTCCCGAAATTGGTGATGGGGATGAGGTACCTTGATCGCAAACGCTCGACCTAACCTCAGATGCCTAGCATGGTAGACATTACCAAACGTCCCCGTTCCAAGCAGCGTTTCGATACGATATTGACCCAATACTTTGCCAATGAGCCTATCTTGCATTGACTTCTTCCTTTTCCCTTGATGAAGCGCTCACAGAAAGGACCAGACCACCAACACAAAAACCCAAGCAGCCTGACAACTCCCCTCTCGGATATAACACGTGCAACTCTGAGGCACAATGAGAAAAATTGCAGAAGATGTATACTACAGATCATGGATGGATTCAACGAAGGAGGTAGCAATGATCTCCAAAGATGTTAGATACACCCATAGATATACTTACCATTTTTGGTGATGGGTGAAAGAATACAAACTTTTCCACCAGGACACGGCGCGCCCCCTGGTTCGCAGACCCTGGCACAAATCCCATAAGGGGGCTGTTGCAGGTCAGGAAAGCAAAACAAATCGGTATTGCAGTTGGATGTGGAGCTTGTATAAGTACACTTCGCCCCTTCGCTTAATCCAGAGATAAGAGGTCCACAAAAGGACGCTTGGAACACTTTGTTCCCGTAATCAACGATGATGTCGCAGACCTCTGGCGCCTGACAAACAGATTGCAGCGGATCACAAGGTTGAACACACTTCGCACTTCCAGGCGTCCCTGCGCAATACAAGCCGCTCTGACATTGTGATTGGGCTGTACAAGATTCCCCAACACCTTTTTTGGCGGACTTGATCTCACAAACGCCAACAGGATGATGGTTGACAGAGAGACAACTCGCCCCGCCAGCACAGGTCAAGGCACGCTCGTCACATAGTTGATAGCAACGGTTCCCCAACCCCTTTCCAAGATCCGTACACAACAGCTCCGTTCGACACTGTGAAAGTCCAGGTTGACACGAAGCTCCAGCGGAGAGTCCACCACTTCGCTGTGGCATACACCCGCCATTTCGTTTATCTTGGGACAAACCACACACGAGAGGCGCGATACATCCAGTCGATGACTTGATAGGATCACATGGCTTCCAACAAGCTTTCTTCCTCGTCAAATCCGCAATACAAGACAACCCAACCTGACACTCAACATCTTGCAGACAGGTCTCTCCTGTAGCCTTTGCGAGGCGACACGCCCCCGAGAGGCAACGCTCATCGGAACGACACTCGCCATCATCAACACACGCCCGACAACGTCCCCCCTGACAAACCTGCCCAGAAACACAATCAGCTCGACTCTGACAACCTCCCTGTACGACACATTCTCCGGCAACACATGTTTGGCCTGTCGGACATGGATTCGCCACATCACATGTCGGTGTTTTTTCGACACAACGGCCCGACTGACATTCTTTTCCAGTTGGACACGGATTGGCTGCATCACACTCAGGAGGAACACATACTCCATTGACGCAAAGTAACGCACCAGCACAAGGCCGCCCAACACCACACGTCGTCTGCGAAGTACGGCATACACCAGCAAGACAGCTCTCCTGTTCTTTGCAAACATGCCCACACTTTCCGCAATGTTGAGAATGTGTTTGTAACGAAACACAGCCACCATAACAAACATCAGGTGTCTTGGACGGGCAAGAAGCTACACATTGGCCCGCTGCACACTGCTGACCATCCTGACATGTCTTTCCGCACGCACCGCAATGCTCCGGGTGAAGCGCAACATCAACACACTTGCCCTGACAAAAGAGTTGGCCTTGTGGGCAATGACAGCTCCCTTGGAGGCACACCTGTCCCGGTGCACAAGCATCCCCACACCGACCACAATGGCCGGGATGATTTTGCGTGTCAAAACAGCCACCATAACAAACATCAGGCGTCTTGGACGGACAAGAAGTCACACACCGACCTGCAGCACACACCTGACCATCCTGACACATCTTCCCGCACGCTCCACAGTGCGATCGCTCCGTCTCAACCCACACGCAACGTCCAGCACAGAGCTGCTGTCCATGGGGACAACGGCATACACCATCAGCGCAATATTGCCCGCCTTCACAAGCATTCCCACAGCGGCCACAATGAGCTTCAGAGGATTGCAGTCGGACACAAACATCACCACATCGCTCAGGAGTCACAGGAGGACAGTCACGAACACATCGCCCACTCGCGCAAAACTCACCTGTTTTGCAGGCATTCCCACATCCACCACAATCTGTCGTAGATGCTTCCAAAAGGACACACTCACTTCCACACCTAACGCGCGGCGCAATACACTCACATGCCCCCTCACGACAGCTCTCTTTGGCGCTACAGACCTTTGCATCACGACAACGCCCCCAAGTTCCAGCCTCACAACGTTGGATCCCCATCGCGCAGATCACCACATTCTCTGGCGCACAAGCACGTTCCTTATTGGGTTCACATGCGAGACAATAGCCATCCAAGCAAATGGGTTGTAAGGGATTGGTGCAATCCGCGCTACGAAGACACTCTACACACGCCCCACTTTTGCTACACTTTCGGCCGTTGGCACAATCAGCATCACTACCGCACTGACAACGATACGCTTGCGTACACTCGCGAGTTGGACGTTCGGGCTCATGACAGTGCGCATTTTTCAAGCACTCAACACAGCGAAAAGAACCATCTTCACTTTGCACACACCTCTCAGGACAATCGCGACATGGTCCTGTTGGTGTGACCTCTCCACCACAGCCAACCTCAACAAAAAGCAACAACCCTACGCATAACATGCAGAGAACAAATCGCAGCCAGCCTTTTTGTGTGCGTTGTTTGAGAGAAGACAGGAAGAAGCACCTCATTGGAAAATCGTCCTTTTTTTCCGACAATCCGTTACAGACTCCCATTCATCGACCATGTGAATGAGGAAACAGTCATTAAATACAACCGTGTAGATTGCTACCTTTGTAGATGAGGGGCGAGATCAAGCACTGCATCCCTGCAGGACACTGTGGATTGTTGGGGTTACATGGACGTGAACATAGACCTGTTCCAGGATTGGACAGGTTGACAAAGCAAAAGAGATTGGACTGGCAGTTCGAGGAGCCCGCCTGATATCGACAGAGTTTTCCTTCACCGAGTCCTGTGATAACAGGTCCACAAACAGCTTCAGCCACTTTGGTCGTGTAGTCGATGAGTAGGTCACAGACCTTGCCTGTGCTACAAACGGGAGCGTAGGGATCACATGCAGGTGTACACACTCCGTTGCCAGCGACCCCCAAACAAAACATGCCGGCCTGACACTCGGACTTCGAAGCACAAGCCTGCCCCTCTCCCTTCCCTGTACTTGAGCCAGCTTCTTCACATACCCCGACAGGATCAAGATTGACAGAGATGCACTTTTTCCCACTTGTGCAGACACCCTTTCGACGATCACACAATGACATACAGATGTTGCGCCCTCCATCATTGACGCACACAAGATCGACCTCGCACTGATCTTGTGCTGGATCACAGACATCTCCGGGCTTCTTTGCCGAACTACCACGCAATGGGAGGCATACACCATTTCGCTTGTCGCTCAACAGAGAACATCCTGCGCCAGCCGAGCAACCAGTCGGTGAAGCGATAGGATCACAAAGCTCCCGACAGTACTGCTTTCCAGAGCCATCTCCTACACAGGACAAGCCGTGTTTGCACTCGGAAGTGTTGTTGCACTGTTCGCCGAGCTGTTTCTCTGTAAAGGTACACTGCCCTTGTGTACACTTCTCAAAACTATAGCAGTCTCCGTCTTTTGTGCAGGGTTGACAGAGATTTTGAATACAAGGTTGGTTGTTACTACAGTCTTCTCGTTTGGCGCAGTAGTTTTGATCGACACAGACTCCGGCGACACAGCGCTTGCCAGAGGGGCAAGGGGAAGAAGCACTACACGTCGTTGGTGGCTCGGTGCACTTGTTATCCTTGCACACTTTGGGTGAAGGGCAGGCTTTTTGTGCGCTGCACTCAGGCTCCACACAACGCCCTGTATCACAGATATATCCGGAAGGACATGGCTCAGAAGCGCTACATGAAATATCGACACACTTGTTCTCTTTGCATGTTTTTGGAGCCTGACAAGGCTTGGTGCTGTGACATTCGGGTTCGACACAGCTTCCTTCGACACAGACTTTGGGCGACGCACACGGATTGGTATCGGAACATCCCGTCGTAGGCTTTTGGCACCAGCCATCCTGGCACGTTGTGCCGCTTTCACAGGAAGAATCGTCAGTGCAGGTTTTTTGGCACAAAGAGGCCAGTAAATTACACTTCGTCCCGTCGGAACAGTCGACATCAGAGGTGCATTTTTTTTCTTCAATGACCTCTACACACGTGCCATTTTCACACGCGTATCCAACCCGACACTCTGGTTCACATGGTTTCGTCTCTTCAACACAGTCGCGATTTTGACATACAAACCCATCGCGACAGGGAGGATTGCAGACCTCCTTCGACACAGCTTCACAACGACCATCCAAGCACTGCTCGCCACTGCGACAGTCACCATCAGCAGAACAGCTCCAAGCGGGTCGAGGGTTCTTCTTACACAGCTTGGTTTTGGTGTCGCAAACAGCTCCAACACCGCACTGTTCATCGACAACACAGCGCTTGTACTCACACACTTCATTTAAACAAACGAGCCCTTCGGGACATTCAGTTGTCGACTTGCATGGGATCACTTCCCCACCACAAGCGACTGCCAAAATACCTATCAAAGTAGCCATGATATGGACAGTCAAAAGGCGAAAAAACATAACAACCTCACAACGTTGAAAACAACACATTCATCGTAGTAATCTACCTTGTGTGGGAGGTCATCGCAAGTCCTCGACAAAAACTTCCATCCCCCTTTGAACCGGACCTCTACGAAGTCCGATGTCTTCTCAAGTGCTCCCCCATAAAAAAACCTCAACCTTCGTCAGAAACAGGCAACAGTGAGCGGTAGACAAAGATCGAGAGAAAACCTGCGATATACATCCATAAACCAAAGATTCCAGAGGTAAAAAACATGGAGCTGTAGAAATCTCCCATTCTATCCTGCAGCAAAAGCGCAATCGTCATCGCAAGAGAGGAGTTTTGCAGTCCAGTCTCCAAAGAAATCGCCCGAACTTGTTGGTTGGGTAACTGCAAGAGTTTGGCGAACAGTGCACCAAAGAACATTCCACACAATGTCATAATAAAAATCGCGAGATAGAACTTGAGGCCGTAACGGCTTGTGTCAGCGAATTTATCGAGGTTCCCCAAGACCCCCACGACAATCAAGAAGAACAAGGCAAAGACACCAATCCCCGCAAAGATCTTCTCAGTGCGCAAAGCAAAAGCCTCAGCACGATTGCGTACGAGCATACCGACAAACAATGGGACGATGACCAACACAAGAATCTGCGTAAAGACCGTCCCAACAGGGATACTCACAGAGGGCACGTTGGAAGCGTACAACGTCAACAACAAGGGTGTGAGGACCAAAGAAAGGATCGTCGATAAGGCCGTAAGTGAGACAGAGAGGGCGACATCGCCTTTCGCAAAGTACGTCATCAAGTTCGAGGTCACACCTCCAGGACTCGCACACACGAGGATCATCCCGACGAAGATGAAAGGATAGGACTTATAAAATCCGAAGAGATACCCGATACCAACCGCGATGAGAGGCAGCAGTCCAAATTGACAGATGGGGCCTACAATCATCCCTTTTGGGTTGCGCAAAATTTGTGCGAAGTCGTTTCCAGTCAGGGTCATCCCCATTCCAACCATCGTCAAAAACAACAGCAAAATGATCGCGATGAAAAACAACCGATCCAGAAGCTCGCGTTTGGGTGGCTTTGTCAGCTTCGCAAACATAACCTCTAACCCTGCAATGGTCGTCTTCTTGGTCTTTACAAAGAAGGTCATCTTGTGTTTGATCTTTGCACGCAAGTTTGCATATGGACCTTTGGCTCCTTTTTGCAACGCCGATGCTTTCTCCGGAAGAGACAACAAATAGACTTTTCCAGTCACTTCTCTGATGAGATACAGCTCCCCAACACGCCCCGACAGAAGCCTTAAGTTCCCGACAAACGAAGACTCCTTTGCCCCAGCAAAGGACAACTTCTTTCCACCCTCTCGCAGCTTGGCAAACGTCGTACTTTCTTCTTTGGCCAATGACGAGAGATGATCGTATAGGGCTTTCGAGACAAAGGATTTCTTTGTTGGGGACTTCTTTTTTGGCGCGCTGTCCTTTGCATAAACAGCCACACTATATAGGAGAGAGCAGAACATCACCAGGCACACAGCGACAACTTTTCGCATTCGGGACTCCTTGGAGAATCGCATTGGCCCAACATTCTCCACTCACCTGCTTGTGATGAAGAGAGTCGTCCTTTGCAAAGCATCAATTTGGATTTGTGTGACTTTATCTTTCTCGAATCCAAACAAAAGTCAAGCCAAAAAGGAATCTCCCTCCCACACGTGATACGCTCACCCAGCGAGCGTGAGCGCTTCGCTCCAACTGTCAGGAAAAGAACGTAAACCTCCTTGCGCATCCAAACAGGCATGCCTTGTGGTACCAGACACCAACAGCTGACCATGCTCTTTCGAGACCACCTCATACACGAACTGAATGGTCTTGGACAACAGCTCAGTCACCCACGTGTAGACGATGATTTCGTCATTAAAACGAATGGCCTTGTGATACCTCGCAGCGCTCCCAATCACTGGCAACTGCAACCCTTCCTCAAAAGAAGCCAAAAGCCCCTCAGTCCGCATCAGGTCTATGCGTCCCTCTTCAAACCAAGTGTAGGATGTTGCGTGGTGAACAACACCCATCAAGTCCGTCTCCACAAAGCGAACTCTCGTTTCGTAAGCATGCGCCTGCTCAACTGGAAATCTTTTGCGACGAGGCCACGGATTTTCTATCCCTTCAGAAGCCAATGAAGACCCCACGAGACTTCTACCAGAACCGGAAGCTGAGAGACGCTGCTGTAGAGCTGCTTGTTGATGCTCGACAAAGACATTGGGAGTGTAAACCCGACCACCGATCAAGTGTTCTTGAATGATACGCTCCAAAACATCGGGTGAACAAGAGTGATACCAAGTCCCCTCTGGGTAGACAACCATGATGGGACCCTGCGCACAAATGCGTAAACAGTCCACTTTACTTCGGTTCACTCCTTTTTTATCGAGTCCAAGTTCCTTTAAGCGTGTTTTTAGATACGACCATGCATCAGCACAATCTTCCGCAGCACAACACTTATCCTTTCTGGGGACACACAAAAACACATGTCTTTGAATATCCGCGATACCAAGTGATTCAACGATCTTATCGAGCTTATCCACCATAACTCCTTTCACTGCACATTGAAGAAAATGGACAATCATCCATTGAACAAAAGAGCTTATAGCAGACTTTTTCGCACGAAACAATGATCCCTCTCTGGATTGGCCAGAAGCAACATCAACCTCTCTTTCGCACACTCAAAAAAACATCTAAATTTGTCTTTACGAAAGCATTCACTTTGTGGTACACCTCCCAACCCATTACACTGATGATAATTTGATTGTTGATTCAAGAAATATATCAGAAAGAGTGACGAAATCGTCACAAATAAAACTCTCATATCATGACGAAAACGTCATCATTGTGATGACCAAAAAAATGACGGCTTCGTCACACTTTCCGGGCGGATACAATTGTTCAAAAAAGAAACTCGTTAGGAAATCTTGACTGAGAATACAACAAATCAATCATTTTGCGCACTATAAACAACAAGACATGCATAAAAATAAGACATAACACACTGAAATACATAAACATCCAACATATACATCATTTATCACAGTCACTGAACGCTCATTCAAAATAGGTTGATTGTTTCCTTGACATCCGAAAGACATCCACATAAGATCCACATATCACTTGGGTGTGAAATAGATTCACTCATTCCCACAGGTCGAATCACCGAGTCTTCCTCCCGGAATTGGTTAACTTATTTCTTGACGGAGCTGCATGCTCCCCTCCCATGTGAGACTCAAACCCCCTGTTCGACCCTCGGTGACATGTGTAACATGAAGGAAGCTAGAACCAATGGCAGAATCTCCCACCACACCCGCAACTTTAACCAAGTCAAGTACACCATCTAAGAAAATGACAAAAAAAATACAATTCACCAAAAAGAGCCCCTTCTCCAAAGAGCTCAAACGACGTGTTGATGCGTATTTCCAAGAACAGAACTTGTCCCCACGAGACCAACCCAAGATGTATCTGAAGACAGTCATCATCCTCAGTTGGACACTCGCTTCCTACGCACTTTTGTTGTTTGGACCTGCCATTGTTTGGTTTAAATTTCTCATGGCAGCTTCATTGGGAGCCGCCATGGCCGGAGTAGGATTCAGCATCATGCATGATGGTGGACACCGCTCCTACTCCACAAAGAATTGGATCAACAGGATTGCCTTTTTCAGTCTGGATATGCTCGGTGCCAGCTCGTACATCTGGAACTGGAAACACAACGTCTTCCACCACACATACCCCAACATCGTCGATCACGACGACGATCTCAATGTCGGTGTGTTTGGACGCCTGGCTCCTGAGCAAACCCACTACAAGTTCCACCAGTACCAACACATCTACCTGTGGTTTTTGTATGGTCTTCTTCCTGCCAAATGGCATTTGTTTGATGACTTCGAGAAGCTCTACACAGGCCGTATGGGTGTCAACAGCTTCCCCAGACCAAAAGGATGGGATTTGTTTGTCTTTTTCAGCGGGAAAATCCTGTTTTTCACATGGGCTTTTGTCATCCCCTCCATGTTTTACTCATTTTGGGTCGTATGTGCCTTTTACCTCTTCGCCACGTTTATCGAGGGCGTCTTACTCGCTGTCGTCTTCCAACTCGCACACTGTTTGGAAGAAGCAGACTTCCCCATGCCCAATGAATACAACAAAATCGACGACGATTTCTTGATTCATCAGCTTCACACAACCGCAGACTTTGCTCCCAACAACAAGTTGCTGAGTTGGTATGTTGGTGGACTGAACTTCCAGGTAGAGCACCACCTCTTCCCCAAAGTCTCACACATCCATTACCCGGCGCTCGCAAAAATCGTGGAAGAAACTTGCAACGACTACGGTATCCAATACCATTGCCACGCGACCTTCTGGGGTAGTTTGCGTTCACACTACAATTGGTTGGTTAGATTAGGAAAGAACGCCGAACAAGTCGCTCCAAGCGTCGCAGAACCCGCATAAGAATTCCCCCTCCCTCACAATCACAATTCTCGCATCCCCATCCAACAGTCCTCCACGACATACGTCCCATTTTACGAGTCTTTTTGCATCCAAGCACCTAAGAGAGCTTCGCAGCCTCCGACTCCTTTTGAAATGCGCGCTGGAACGCCGGCCGCTCACTCATCCGCGCAGCATACGCAGCGAGCGTCTCGGGCAACTCAAGCTGTGAAAAAGTCGCCCACGCGAGACTATGAGAGAGTAGAATATCAGCCATACTGAATTGCTCTCCGAGGATGAAGGGTTTGTCTTGCAAGCCCGCCTCAAGCACCTTGCAAGCGACCCGAAACTCCCACTTCGCAGTCTCCTTCACTTCCGGGACACGATATTTTTCGGGGATCGCAAAGGTGTGTTTGGCGAATGTCCAGAGCGGCTGCTCCAACTCACTCATCGCAAAAAAGCACCACTTGTCATAAAGGGCCCTCGCTTTTGCCTCTGTGGGAACCAACATCGCGTCAGGATACAACGCACCGATATAGTTACAAATCGCCGCAGATTCAGTCAGAATAAACTCGCCGTCTTGTAAAGCAGGAACCTTCCCTCCCGGATTGATCGCCAAAAAAGCAGGGCTACGACCTTCCCCCTTCATCAAGGCAACGTACTTGTATTCATAAGGTGCTTGTGCTTCCTCAAGCGCCCAAACAACACGTAAAGAGCGAGAATTCTTCGAACCGTAGCAAGTCAGCATAGGCATGTTCTCCTAAAGTGTTTTGTTTCTCAGGTTTTTTGGCAGGCCTTGTCCAAGCAAGCGCTTGTATTGTTTTTTGTGTGTCAGATAGTACATTGCAGCTTTGTATAGGCGGGCACTTCGACGTGATTTGATATGCACATCGGGCTGCATACCCTTCTTGTGAATCAATCGGCCAAGTGGTGTGTAGTACCTCGCGATCGTCATCTTGAGCCCGGCACCACCAGATAAGTCGATGATGGTTTGCACAGAACCTTTCCCAAAGGTCAAGCTGCCTAACAATAAGCCCCTTCGGTGATCTTGAAGTGCACCCGCGAGAATCTCCGCAGCCGAAGCTGTCCCTCGATTGACCAAGACTGTGATGGGGAAAGAGTTGTAGGTATGCTTCTTGTGAGCAAATTCCCGTTCTACTTTCTTGGGATTGCGGCCTCGTGCCGACACGATCAGCCCCTTTTTGATGAACATATCAGCAATGCGCACGGATTGATCAAACAACCCCCCCGGATTGTTGCGCAGATCCAAGACGAGGCCTTTGATCGCGCCCTTCTTTTTGAGAACATTGAGCGCTTCTTTCAGGTGTCGCTCCGTCCGATCCTGGAAACTCTTGATCTTGATGACATGAAACCCCTTCTTCAAGGTCTTCACACGTATACTTCTGAGACGAATTTGTTCGCGAATCAAGGAGATATAGCGAGAGCGCTTCCATCCTTTTCGATAGATCAACAATACGAGCCGTGTCCCTGGACGCCCTCTCAACAACCGCCTGACTTCGAGAAGATTTTTTTTGCCAACGTTGACACTTCCAACCCGCATAATCCAGTCCCCCGCCTGCAACCCAGCCCTCATCGCAGGCGACCCAATCAAAGGGGTAAGAATCTTGATATACTTTCCCTTTCTCGTGATCTCCAGCCCTGGTCCGCCGTACTCTCCTGACGTTTCGGACTTCATCTCTTTGTATTGTTGAGGGGGGATAAAAATCGTGTAAGGGTCGAGTTGTCTAAGCATCCCATGTATCGCGCCATACACGAGTTTGGTAGGTTGAACGTGCTCGACGTAGTCATTTTCAACGTACCGCAAGACAGAAGCAAACAGGTCGAGTTTTTTGTACTTGGATTGGTAGATCGAAACGGTCTTGCCTTTCCCAATAGCCACACTCAAACACATGAGACCACAAAGAAAACCACCTACAAACATTATCACATCGCGTTTCTTCATCAAACCATCCCCAGTTCGTTACAAATATGCCATTTTGCCCCAAAAACATACACCTTCCCAGGTCAGATAGCAATGGCACGGAGAAAAACGACGGGCTCACTTACGTGGAGCCCTCACAGGACGAAGCCACTCTTCAGGACGGACAGATCGCGCCATGTGACGAATTTCAAAATACAATGCTGGTCCTCCAAGCCGACCTGTCGAGCCTGTCAACCCAAGCGCCTGCCCCATTCGTACACGTTCTCCCTTCTTCAGAGCAAATCTCGAAAGATGGGCATACAACGAGTAAAAACGATGGCCGTGGTTGATCAAGATCAGCTTGCCGTATCCACGCATCCAACCTTGGTGTACAATTTTTCCATCCGCGACAGCGATCACTGGCGCACCTTCGGGTACCACCAACGTCACGCCTGTTCTCCCAAGCGGACCACGTAAAGAGCGTTGCTTGACTTCGAGCTGTTGACAAGACAGCGACGCAAAGGAACCGACCCACTTCAGTCGATATCGATGACAGTATGGAGAAAATCCCATAATTGGCCAGGGTAACTTGCCTTTGAGTTTGTCCAACACACGCAAGCCTTTGACGGAGCGCAACCCACTAAACATCCGATTGATTTTTCTTCCGCTTCCGCGTACCTGCCGAAGGATTCTTTTGTACAACCGAGCTTCTTTATAAATAACTGATAACGCCAGCTTCTTCTCCTTCCTCATTGTGTGCAATGTGTCCCGCTGACTTTCGTGGCGAGAGATCAACGCGTTGAGGGCCCGCTGACGTTCTTTGACTTCTTTCAACTGCTTGAGTGCGACATGGCGTGCTGCCTGGTACCGCTTTAAGTATCGAATATCACGAGTCGTCATCAATCTCACAGCGCTCCACCTTAACGCCATCTCCTTGAGAGAACGTGTCCCTGAGAGCCAGCGAGCATGACCAAGGCGTGAGATACGATAAAACAACCGCAGACGGGGCTGGAGCTGCTTCATCATTTTTGCACAAAGCTCCTGTTGCAGGCGTGCCTGTCGCTGCTTTGCCTTGAGCTCCTTGCGTTGCTTGTTCACTCTGCGTTGTAGAGTTTGTAATTTTGCCATGACGGCGAGACGTTTGCGATCGAGAGCCTCTAAAGCATCGAGTATATCCCCTTCTTTACGGCTCAACTTCTGCAGTCGAACAATCTGCTTCCACTCTCTCCGCCTTTTGCGCCAATAACGGGAAGACCGCCTTCGCTTTTTCCGCGCGTGGGCTTCTCGGAACACGGGCTGACTGGTTGTACCAAGCCCAAGCAAAAGTAACATCGCGAGGCAAAAACAAGCACGAGAGGTGGCTAACATCACTTCATCTCCTTTTTGAGAGCTGTCCCGTGAACAACGCCAGCCACGAACCAAATAAGCCCGCGAGCATCCCTACGGCGAGAAATGAGAGCAACTGGAAAAACGAGAAGAAGCGAAGAGATCGGGTGGTGAAAGATACAAACGCAGCTCCATACTGTGCCTGCAAGAAAAGGAACATACCAAACAACAAACAGAGAGAGAGAGAGGCCGCAAAAAATCCTTCGAAGACACCCTCCAGATAAAAAGGAGCCCGAATAAACCGCTCAGTCGCTCCAACCAAACGCATGATCTCGATCTCATCTTGGTGCATGTAAAAAGTCAACCGGATGGTACCTGCGGCCATCAGACTCGTACACAACAACAATAACGCTCCCCCTCCCCAAAAAACCGCACGCATCCACCGCGCCAACTTCCACAATGGTGCGACCCAATCCTTTCCAGCATCGACTTCTTGCACTCCCTCCCATCTGCGGATCTTGCGACTCAACGCAACCACTTGCTTTGTGCCACGAGCTTCGGCGCGCAATTGCAACTCAAAGGATGGTGGAAATAGAGGAGCATCCAGTCCCTTCAAGAGTTCCTTTTGTTTGCCAAGGCTCTCTCGTAAGCGCCCCATTGCTTCTTTTTGGGACACAAAACGCACAGCAGACACCTCAGAAAGCAACATGAGCCTAGCTTGCAGTTCTCCGGAAGATTGTTTGGAGAGCTGTGGTTCTGTGTACACGAGCAAGGGAGCCTCCCCTTCCCAGTGTCGCAAAACCTCCTCGATTTGGAGTGCAGTGAGTCCAAAGACCCCGAGAATAAGTAAACACACAGACATCATCAACAATGTCTGGAACACCAACCCCCAACTCTCTTTGATGTTTCTCCACGTTTGTCGGACGAAATACAACATGACACCTTATTTGTAAAAAGATGGAGCGAGATATCCACCTACACTTGGGATAGACACAGATTGGAGCCAACACTACTCCGTATCATCAATTGATTCCAAAGGAGGCGTGGGGAACAAATTATCGTGATCATCTTTGAATTCGCAAACGCTGCCAGCTTTGACCTCCAAGATACGCCGAGAGCGACCGCCATACTGAAGCAAGTCCAGATCATGCGTAGCGAGCAAGATCGTCGTCCCACCTTTGTTCGCACGATCAAACAGTTCCATGATCTCGCGTGCAAGCGCAGGATCGAGATTACCTGTCGGTTCATCAGCGAGCAACAACCATGGCTCATGGACCAAGGCTCTTGCGATCGCAACACGTTGCTTTTCACCACCGGAGAGTAGCTCAGGGAGTTGCTCGGAGCAATGCAACAAGTTGACCTCACGTAAGATCTTGCCCACTTTCTGCTTGATTTCACGAGGAGGACGGCCGATCACTTCGAGGGCAAATGCGACATTTTCGTAGACAGAACGACGTGGCAAGAGTTTGAAGTCCTGATAAACGACACCTATCTTGCGCCGAAAATAAGGCAACTCGGCCCGCTTCATCGAATGAAGCTCCATACCTCCGACAACAAGCTCACCTGACGTGGGCTTCTCCTGGGCAAAGAGCAACTTGAGGAGAGTACTCTTTCCGGCGCCAGAGCGACCAGTCAGATATACAAATTCTCCTCGACGGATATGAAGATCGATTTGGAAAAGGATGGGCAACCCGTCCTGATACTCTTTTGTAAGCTGGGAGAGTCGAATCATTTGGAGTTATCGGCCAAAAGTTGACCTTTTACTGTGGCAAGCTTGGCTGGGGGTGTAAACGCGCTGGAGCGGGTTGACCACTCGTAGGACTCCCGGTACACAGAGCCTCCATGTGCAGAGGAAACAGAGGGACCGGAGAGAACCTCTCCAGCCATTCGACGTAGCTTTTCGTGTTGTGGTGCACCTGACTTTCGAGTCGATGGAGGAGGAGACTTCGGTGGTGTCTTGCGAAGCTCAAGCATCGGTCGATTCCGACGATCTCCAAGCCCCCGACGGGAGGCTTCACCAAGCGCCAAATCATCCGATGACTCCTGCAGCGGCTTGGGTTTTGGAGGTCGTTTTCCACGAAACGCAGGCCTTGAGGGTTTCGCACGTCCACTCACTGGCTTCTTCTCAACCTCTTCAACGAGCGCCGGCGCCTCTGGAACTTCAGGAAGTTCAGGAACCTCTGGAAGTTCAGGAGCCTCTGGCAACTCAATCCCTTCGAGCAGATCTCCAGGAGGAGGTTCGATCTCAGGGACGAAGGCAGCCATATCGTGGATAGTATCTTTTGTCTCAGGCTCGGAAGTTTGTGAGGGGTTCTCGGACTTTTCGATCAAGCCCGGTGTTAACAACTCACCACCACCTTCCTTCCGTTCTCCAATGTGATCGAATTTTCCAGCCTTTAAGTCTTTCAGCATCTCCTTGTGTTGTTGCTGCATCAACTTGCGGACTTCTTTTTCGAGCTCATCTTCGCCGGGTTCAGCCTCCAAAAGCTGCGCGTAAGAGGATTTCTTCGAACCGATGATATTCCCACCGACAAAGAGGTGGGTGATGATATGCGAGTAGCGGGTACCACTATCCTCTGTTTGGATGTGGTACACACGCTTGTTATGCATGATGTTGTGGTTGTAACCTGTGATCAGTTTGTTGGTATCCCTCACAAATCACCTCTCAAGCTCGGTTAGGGTGTGGGGAGCAAGTTCACGGTGAAGGCGTTTAAACGACCTTCTCTAACGACAACATTGACTTCGGCAGACTCCCACGAGAGAAACCCGCTGCTATCAACACCATGAACGCGTATAGCAAAGGGTCCACATGCGAGCGCACGGAATGTAATGCCTCCATCCAGACATGAGGCGACTTCACCATCCGTTTCTGTATGGATGGGGTCACCGTTGAGATCGTAGACTTCGACGTACATATTCTCTGCATCAGCAGGACAACGATCGTCACCGCCAAAAATCCAGTCAACGGCAAGATCGCCGTTTCCATCACAATTTGTGGGATCGTCGTTTCCTACAATCACACAAGCACTGCCCATGAACAACAACAAGAACAAGGAACTCCAACAAAGGATACGACGCATAATGAAATGAATCTCCTGAAGAAATGGGGAAGGTGGGGAAAGAAGGTTATATCAGAAGGTTTCGCCTTGAACAGTCAAGAACAAAGAGTCAGGTTTTGCTCCAGGAACACCAGAGACCGAGCTGACAGAGACCTCCAAACGAGTGGGAGTGGATGTATCTGCTTTGAGTCCATCTCCGTCTTCCAAAATCAAACGGTGGTTGACAGCACTCAGCCCCCAGAACGTTGCTGGGAGGATGTGCGTTTTGACTTGGAAAGCGCCAAATGAGAGTGGGATTTTTTGTGAGAACACACCAAATCCGAGGTTTGGCGCGCCTGCACCATTCGACTTGGGACTCTGTACCAACTTGACGCTGGGAACACCGTACGTCACGCTGGAATTGGGAGTCAATGGGTTGAGGTTAAAGTCGTGCAAAGTAATGTCGTACGTCGCTGAGTTTCCAGGTTCAATTTTGAACGTACGTCGGGGATAGATACCACTGCGAATGGTCAAAGCCTTACATTGGTTGTTTGGTTTGATATCGACCGCCGGCTGGATTTGAACGTTTGCAGGAAGTACCGTCGCAGAGTTCGACCACACGATCCAAGTCTTCTTCCAGATCAAAGTATCGGAGTCCCATTTGCCGTTAGGTCCGTCACGCAATCCGTTTCCGACGCCGACTTGTGTGCAACCATTTTGTTTGTTGTCCACTTCATCTTGCGTACATGGGATGTCGACAAATGGTTCACCGCTGGCTTTACCGGGCAATGTTTTGTCCCATTTACCATTGTCATTGGCGTCGATGTACGGCTCTCCCAAGTCGACGAAGGGTTCGCCCTGATCATACTCACCATTACTGTTTGTATCTGTAAACTCTTCTTCACCGTTGGTGTAAGCAACAACAGTGACCAGACCGTCACGTGGGTTGCGCAGCCTCGTTGTGTTGACAGGATCTTGGTAAAATGGTTCGACAAACAGACGCGAGTCTTGTGAGACCTGCGTACAATCGTATCCTTTCCAGGCAAATGGCTCTTTGTCTGGATCGTATACTGTTGCATCGGGAATTGTACAGTTTGGGTTACCGCAGTTCTTCTTGTTAGGTACGGACATCGGCAAAACATCGACGGGAGGAGGGTTTTGGGAGCGCATCTTCGCATCAGCAATCCCCACGTCTTCCGTGTTTGTAGCAGAGCTATAAGGTATCGTTGCAGAGGAGGGGTCAATAGACC
>CEUG01014477.1_pt1 | contig 22116 bp, 14 predicted proteins | sample 531421 | NCBI WGS metagenome assembly CEUG01 (sample SAMEA2622901, study PRJEB7988) | marine metagenome | biome: marine biome (ENVO:00000447); feature: surface water layer (ENVO:00002042); material: "saline water (ENVO:00002010), including plankton (ENVO:xxxxxxxx)" | depth 5 m | reverse complement strand
TTTCGTTATAATTTGGATATTGAGAATTAACGGTAAGTTTGGCAATAGTAATCAAAATCTGTCTCACGCTCAGGGAGTGAGCAAAGGAAAAGAAAGAACACAAAAGAAGATATATCTATTGTCATGGATCATGGTTATCACCGGATTCGGTGCCAACATAGCTTACAATATCAGACTAGAGAGTTGGAGCCTGAGTGGACTTTTATTTCCAGGGGGCGCAGGTTCTTTGCATACTGCAGGCGGAGTCTTTGGACTTGGGTTGCTTACATACCTCAGGTTTAGGAAAAATGATCATCGATCACCACTGTTCAGGGATTCGAAGGAAGGTAAACAAGGCCTAAAATTTCAAGATATGATTCTAATCGTAATTGTAATCCATGCTTTTCTGGGTTTCCTTTGGCTCCTTGAGTTGCTTCCCTAATTTACGGATTAGAGAGGCGATGTGTTGATGTATAGAGCGCATAGGCCGGGAAGTAGGGTTGTGTTGTGGAAGAGCGCCTTCTGAAGTGTTTGGATGAGTTGCGCAAAGCTGGAGACGACGTACAAAGAAGAAGGAGCGTTATGCAGAGGTCTTCTTCTTTCAAGGGCCTGAGCAAAGAGTGGAAGGCACTAGCGATGGTTGCTGCATCTAAGGAACAGACTGAAAGACCGGTTTCTAAAAGCGACAAAGTTGGGCCCTCAAGAGGTAGGCGGGTCGGAAGGAGAGGGGGCAGGGGCAAGGTCCAAGGATTAGAGGATGCCATGGCCTCTCCTAAGAGTATTATCGATGACAAGAGTCTCCCTGTGGGATATAGGTTGGCAGTTCTTGTAATACAGAGAAACAGATTGGGAGATTCTTGGAACGATGGATATGAGTCTGAAATGGAGCTAATTAGGGAGAGTTGCGAAACAGGAGTACATCCTGTCTGGGAACGAATGGCGAGAGAATCCCCATTACTGGCAGAGCTAGGATTATTCCCAGTTCAGGAGAAAGATGAGGCCTCCGGGGACCGAGGCGCTTGGCTAGAAGGATCGAGAATAGACTATGAAGACCAGAACGGATTGAGGAATTGGTTGAAATTGGAAATGCCATTCGCTCTTTCTCTATCCCAGAGAGACGTCATAAACAGAATCAGGAAGGACTTGATCGATAAACCTCGTTTCGATAAATGGGAGGAATGGATGAGTGATTCTCTTTCTGGGCTCGATAATGAACGAGCCCTTTTGGAAGGAGTGCTTCTAGCCGCAGCAGGCTCGGATAGGGCGGAGAGCGTACTGAAAAATGTTGGAGGAGATTCCAAAACGATAGCATCTGGAATGTGCATGCTTATGTCACTCAGAGATGGGGGTGATGCAGACTGGGATTCGGCTGTAAGGGGCAATGGGGACGATCCATTGTCTCTGTCAATTAAAATCGAAGGGTGGCTAAGGGATGATCTGTATCCTGACAGAATACAGTTGGATGAGATTATTGATGGAGTTGCGATAGTCGAGGAAGCACGAAGAGCAATTCCAAACAAGCTGGCATGGCTTGCTTCAGAGGCACTGATAGAAAGGGGGGATTACGCCACCGCTTTGAAATATATCGAAGGAAGAGTGGTCACAGACTACAGGGGACTTGATGTCTGTCTGAAGCTAATGTTAGATGATACGGAAAATATCTCGTTAAACTCGATTGTCTCTGGAATAGAAAATTTTGATGAAGAGTGTTTAAGATTGTCTCTCAATCATCAAAACTCACCCCCACAGGTAAGGGTAGAGGCATCCAAATTACTCAAGAAAATTGACCAAATTAGGTACACGGACGAGATTGTATCGTCATTTACTATGTCAGCGGAGATTAAGGGGTTAACGGATTTCCTAATTGAAGAGGAGCCTCTACAGAGGGCTTATCCATTTCGAGTCATGATGGTGTGGCATCTGATTACAGCAAGGGACTCAGTTGGTATTTCATCAGAGATGTTTGAGGCTCGGAGGGTCGCTCTGGAGTCAATTGAAGATGCTGAGAAAGATGAGGTCCTCTCTGATGTGAGTATTGGCTTGATTTCCCTACTGGACGGTATAAGCAGTAATCTTGATGCTGTACATGACAAGCTTGACTCTGACGGTCTGAGATCGCTGAATGAGGTGAGGATGGCTCTTGGGCCCGAAGGAGACGGAATTGTCAAGGAGGTGAGAATTGAGAAGCTGGTTAGTTCGGTGGAAGGAGCGGATTTGACAGTGTTAGAGAGGCGCTTGTTTGAGGCTGTGGTTAACGCTCTAATTCTGAACAGGGCCGCTGTAAATCTTCAGAATGGTGATTCTAGTAGAAGGGAAGAGGCCATCTCTTCATTGGAAGAAATAATATCTTGTGATTCAGTCTCAATGAGAACAATAAGGTTTGCTTCTGATTTGGTTTTCGAGCACTCCATTGGACTGGAATCGCTTGATAATTGGTACAGGGAGAACGATAGGAATGGTGCTGAATATCAGATAGTAAAGGCGGCTCTACTTGAGAGGAGTGGTGACCTCATTGGATCGGCTTGGTCCTACAAAGAGGCGGCTATGAAGCTCATGGATGATGATATTGAGAAGGCGGCAATTTTCCTGAGATGGTCTCTAATTTCCTTCGCTCATGGAGGGGGCTGGAAGGAAGCGGTTTCATTGATAGATGCATACCCCACTTTATCGGCCTCGGTGACTAATCGATTCAAGATGTACCTAAGAGCGTGCAGGGACTATGCTGAAAATAATCAGGCTGGTGCAACGTCTAGAATAATCGATCATGCAACTATTGAGCTTCGAGGAGAGGAAGAGGATCTAGGAGGTGTGTCGATTTTGGAGATTTTAGAATCCATAAAATTGTATCCCATTGAACATGGACTCCCACTTAACCCATTCCAAGGAAGAGTACTAGCTGCCATCAGGAAAAAGAGCCACACCTCTCAGACAAGAAGGTCTGATCTAGAAGATAGGTTTGATTCCGAAATGAGATCTAACGAAAAGGATACGTATGCAATTGTGACTGTAATTGAGCAGGTTGCCGAATCTAGCCCCATACGGGCACTCCGGATGTTTGAGAGGGCTTTGGTCTCGGGCGAGTTCGGAGATAAGGACAACAAGATTCTTCGGAGTAACCAGAGAAACTTGTTTACCAGACAGTCCGGAAAAATATCGGTTCGTGAAAGGAAGACTTTGAGAGGCTTGGGGTTGAAGCCTCTCATTCTGGTGGATACAAATATTCTAATCGACGCACTCAAGGATGACCTGTTGAGAGAGATCTCCCAAGACAGCCTTGGTAGCCTAGGTTGGACCATGCAGAGGGCTTTCCATTGGAAGCTCCGGACTCTCGCCAAAGAAGGGCGTATACTACTTCACATACCGAAAGCAGCGATGAATGAATTCATGAATCGTGTGAGGTCTACTGACTCTGCACTCGGGCTGTTTGAAAACGTGTATATAGACAGGAAGGCGTGGAACGATTCTATCACGAATGAGGTCCTAGATGAAAGAGTCTCTTCTATTATCTCCGTGTTTGACAATTGGGAACAGGGGGACTGGAAGGAGGACAAGGTGGTGGATCTAGAAAGTTTCCTAACCGAACATAAGGACATCTTTAGAGTCGTTGATCAACATAAACGAGAGCACAATACTGAGATAACTTCGAGGACGGAGATTGATGGAGAGGCCATCTATCCAGAAGACGGTGACTGTGAGATAATGAAGAGTGGCGCCCGTATTGCCGAGTCTTTCACTTCAGGAGTCGGTAGCGTGGTTGTAGCAACCAGAGACTCAGACTTCAAGCTGATATCTAGGGCTCTTGAGGAGCAGTTTGGATTCGGAGTAGTAGGAGATGTTCAACAACTGAACAAACTGGCCTATCTGAGTCAATGAAGTCTGGTATTATTCCCCACAGACTCCCCCAGTCTCTTCATTATCACAGTAGCCGACTCCACGCTGTTAACCGACTCCACGCTCTTTCCAGCAGACCATAGGTCCTTGGACGATTTCTTCTTACCCCTAGCGAAGGCTCTCATTCTCCAGAACGATATTCCGGTGATCAGAACTCTTACCCTGTGCTTTAGCCTACCGTTCAGTAGCCTTCTGACTAACCAATTATTACGCTTATTCTTTCCATCCGTACTGATTACAGCTATTGGGACGCCAGTAAGCTTAGTCGTCCACGTAATGTCCTCCTCTTTTGCGGCCACGATTGCATCCTTGTAGTCCTGTGGAGTCGTGCATTCATGAGTTGCTATGAATCTGGTTCCCATTTGAACTCCGTCGTATCCCATCTCCAGAGCTTGGTTCAGCTCAACTTCGCTTCCAATTCCCCCAGCACAGATTAGAGGAACCCCCAGATCGGCCAAGTCGCTATACATCTCTTCCATACTCATCTCTCCTAAATGACCCCCTGCCCTGTTATTGACGCAAATCAGTCCGTCAACCCCGCACTGTATTCCCTTCTCAGCATGAAATCTGTTGGTGACATCGTGATAGACGAAACCTCCCCTCTCATGTACCTTCTCACAAACCCAATCGGGCTTTCCTAGAGAAGTAACAAAAAACCTCACTCCTTCTTCAAGCGCTATATCTATCCATTCAGACATCCTTTGAAGGTACTTATCGCTTCCCTTTTCTATAAGCGCATTGAATCCCAACGGCTTATTTGTCAAGGTCCTTATGTATCGAATTGCGACCCTCAAACCCTCCTTTGTGTCTGGCTTGTTGTATCCATGGACCATTGTAAGAGACACTGGTTGAATTATTGCGATTCCACCTCCCTCGGAGGCGGCGGCCACCAGTTCCGGATTGGAACATGGATACATTGCTCCGCAGATTATTGGGTATTCAATTCCCGCTTGCTCCGTCAATTTTGTCCCTACCAATCTACTCACTCCGCGTTAGTGACGAGAAGGTTCCACTTGAAGACCCATTCTGATACAATTTCCCCTTCGGAGTCTTTTCCCTGTGAGGTGAGGTCGATCTCTACTGCCTCTCCCGTGTTCAGACTCTCTTCGATGGCCACTCTGGCCTTGGCAACATCGTTACAGGTGAATGTTATTCTTCCCTTGGCTCTTTTCACGAATTTGGCCTCTGTACCGACGACGAACATCCTGAGCCTTTCATCCATGGATCTGGATATGGCGAAAGGCGCTGCTCCTGTGGCCAGCTCTGCTCCCATTCCTTGAACTGCCCAATACATTGTCTTGAATGGATTCTGCGACCTCCAACCACCAGGAAGCGAAGTAGTGCATGTCTCATGGTCTATCTTATCCATTCGTATCCCTGAAAACCATGCCGCTGGCATGGATAGTGCGGTGAAGATTCTAAACTTCGTCCTACCTCTCAATGATTTGTACTCTTTTTCCAATTTTGTTTCGTTGATAGGCACTTTTTCACCTACTATCCACCCAAATCATCCACCATAGAGCAGTATCTTTCCATGGCCTCAGTCTCCGACATTCCGGAAATACCATTCCATGCCTTCCACTTTGCCCTCTCTTTCATTCCGCCTCTTGCCCGGTCCTGACAATCTCCCTCAGTTGCCTGTTTGAATAGTGCATACAGTTCGAGTAACTGATTGTTTGAGGGCCTGTCAGAAAGATTCCATACTTTCTTAGAGGCCCTCTTAAATTTTATTTTCAAGGCTTGTCCAGCTTTCCCATCCATCAGAACATCTCCGTTGGAAAATCCATAACTGTCTTGTGCCCAGATTGGATCTTCGCGGCTAAGCTGATTGTCTCCGGGAATATTCTCTTGAAGAAGTAGCGAGCGCTGGCTATCTTGGCATCATAGAATGGTTCTCCTTTCTTTGATAGAGATATCTTGGCCATCTTCGCCCACATGTATGCTAGCAGAACATTTCCAAAGTACCTGCAGTAGTCGGTGGCACCTGATGCAAGGAAATGCGGATTTGCCTGACCTTCTGCAATCAGTAGGAGTGTTAGTTGCTGTAGGCCTCTAACGCCTTGATGAAGGGGTTTGTTGAATTCGGACATTTCTGGTATGTCCCTATTCTCCTCTATGAACTCTGTCAGAGGCCACATAAGATGTCTGAGATTTTTCCCCATGTTCTGGGTAATCTTCCTCCCGGTAAGGTCTAATGCCTGAATTCCGTTTGTTCCTTCCCATATCTTTGATATTCTAACATCCCTGTAGAATTGCTCGACACCGTACTCGGTACAATATCCCGCACCCCCCATAACTTGCATGCAGGTACTAGCTGTCTCACAAGCGAGGTCTGTGAAGTGGGCCTTTACTATGGGAGTGAATAGGGCCACTAGGGCCGTTGCATATTCCGCCTCTTCAGGGTCATCACTATGCATCTGATCCAGAAGAATACCTGTCCAGGTTGCTAGAGCCCGGCATCCTTCATTGTTTACCTTGGCTTCTAATAACATTCTTCTCACATCAGGATGAACTAGGATATTATCTGCTTCATGATTCGGCTCTTGGGGGCCCTTCAAATCCCTGCCTTGGCGCCTGTCCTTGGCCCATGCTAATGAGTTCTGATAGGCAATCTCTGCAAGCCCGAGACCCATCATTCCGGTAGCTAATCTCTCCTGATTCATCATCTGGAACATTAAGGCCATTCCAGTGTGGAGATCCCCTACCCTCCAGCCCACGCAATTATCGAAATTCATTACGCATGTAGGAGATGCGTGAATTCCCATTTTCTCCTCACTACCGGCGCAGGTTACACCATTGTGCTCCGTACTAAGGTCATGAGAAATTCCTTTGAGTCCTCCTGATTCCCAGTCTGAAGGTAGATATTTCGGAACTAGGAACAAGGAGATTCCCTTTGTTCCCTCTGGCGCCCCAGGCGTCTTAGCAAGGACTAGGTGGACTATATTCTCTGTCATGTCATGCTCACCATATGTGATGAAGATCTTCGTACCAGTAACTCTGTACGTACCGTCATCCTGAGGTATTGCCTTACTGGAAATTATTCCCAAATCTGTTCCGGCATGGGGCTCTGTCAAGCACATTGTCCCGGCCCACTCACCAGATGAGAGGTGATTTGAAAAATAGTCTATCAAATCCTGATCGCCGTGTTCGTTCAATACATCATAGACGCCCAGTGTCAAGGCAGGTAAGACACTCATTGCCATGTTCGTTGACGTGGCTATCTCGCCCCAAATTACAGACTGGAAGAAGACGGGGGCGCCCATGCCGCCATGCTCCGGCTTAGATGATGTTGCCATCCATCCTGCCTCAATTCCTTGCCTGTATGCTTCCTTGAACTCCTGTGGCATGGTAATTTTCCCATCCTCAAACTTGAGTCCTTTCCTATCTCCAATTTGATTAATCGGCAGCCAAACTTCCTTAGCATGTTCGGCCCACCCCTCTGTGAGCATCGACAGGAACTCGGAGTCAAAATCATATCCAAGCCTCTGGACGATTGGGATTACGTCAAAGACTTCGTTAAACAGGAAGTCATATTCTCTTATCGGGGCTTCATATTCTACCAATTTATCACCTCAGTTCCTCAGTGGCTTGCCCGTCTCAAGCATGTGTTGCATCCTATCTAGTGTATCGGGATGCCTTCCTAGAGTAGCTATAGCTTCTTTTTCCATAGCTAGAATATCATCTTCTTCCATTGCCACTGTAATGTCTGTATTTCCACCTGTAAGTATTCCGGCCAAAGATGTGGCCACAACCACATCATGTGGGGTCGCCTGCCCGGATAGAGCCAAATCACTTAGAGCAAGATTGAGTCCTGCTAGGCCAGTTGGACCTGGTAGCCTGTATGTCCTGGGTGCGGGAGGAACGTAGTTTTCTGATAAATCTAGAACTTTCCTTTTGGCATCGGCTAGCAGTCTGTCTCTGTTCATAGTTATACCATCATGAGGCCCTAGAAATCCCATTGATCGGGCTTGTTCGGCTGATTTCGCTACTTGTGCGGTCCCTATTGTCTCGAAGGCCTTCATGACTGCTCCCATGGGACCGTTGGTAACTAGGCCAAAATCCACCAGCCTCCCGAGTAGCTCTTTGCATCCGCCCCAAGCTGGGATAATTCCGACACCTACCTCGACCAGTCCTACGTAGGACTCGCTATGTGCCTGCACTGCATCACAATGCATCAGAACCTCGGCCCCTCCACCGAGACACAGTCCTGCTGAGGCGGCCACTACTGGAACCTCGCAGTACTTCAGGGTCTGATAGGTGTCCTGACCCAGCCCTATAAAGTCCTCAAGGTCTTTCCATGCGGCTAGATTAGCGGCAAAAAGGGCCAAGCCAAGATTCGCACCGGCGCAGAAGTTGGTTGCATCGTTACCAATTACTATTCCTTTGTAATCTTCTGATTCAGCCAAATCCACGGCATTTAGGAGCATTTCCATATTCATTGGATCCATAGCATTCATTTTGGTATGATACTCCACGAGAAGAACTCCATCTCCTGTGTCCCAGATACTTGCTGATCCGTTTCTCCTAAGTGGCTTGCCTCTCCTTTTCAGATCCGCTACGGTAAGAGTGTCCTCTGGACGATTCACAATCACCATTTCTCCGGATGGATCGAGTCTGGTTATCTCCCCGTCTTCCATGCCATAGAAAGATCCTCTCTCGGCGGCAAGCGATAGGAAGCTTGGAACCTCTCTTCCTGAAGACTCCAGTCTCTCAACCATGGATTCAACGCCGATGGAATCCATCATTTCGAACGGCCCTGCCTTCCAGTTGTATCCCACCTTCATGGCTCCATCGATTGAGTAAATGTCGTCACTTACATCAGGGACTATGTGGGCTGCGTAAGAAAGCGAGTCTAGGAGGACTTCCTTTACTAATCTGGCTCCTTCATCATTACAGTCCATCAATGAAGAGATGCCTCTCTTACCCATCTTTGCCGAGGGGAATGCGGCTCTTCGGTTTGCATTTAGATACTCTCCAGTGTAGAGATTCCTAGCCTCCTTGACTTTCTTTCCACCGTCTTTGTTCAGTCTGTAGAATCCTCCCTTTCCTTTCCTTCCGGTATATCCGTCTTGGATCATATTGAGTATTATCTCCTCTCCAGTTCCAGCAATTTTATGGAACGGGTCATCATCAGGAAGATGTTCAAGCAGACTTTCAGTGACGTGAGGTATAAGATCTATCCCAACAAGATCCATTAGTGCGAAAACCGCTGTCTTGGGGAGTCCGATTGGTCTGCCTAGCATAGCATCTGCCTGCTCTACAGAGAGGCCGAGTTCCAGAGTAGCCTTGAATGCCCTTTGGATGAAATATACCCCAAGCCTGTTCCCAATGAAGCCCGGTCTGTCGTTGCACATAGTGACTCTCTTTCCGAGTCTGTGATCCGCGAATTTACAGAATCTGGTTACCACGCTTTCATCTACCTCAGGAGAGGTTACGACCTCTAGTAGAGGGAGATACCTAGGTGGATTGAAGAAGTGTGTAATCAGAAATCTAGAGGATACATCCCTAGGTAGTTCTGAAACTAGTTTGGATCTTGGAAGTGTGGATGTGTTTGAAGATAGTATTGTTTCGGGGCCTATATTATCGCAGAGCCTCGAATACAAATCTCTCTTGACATCGAGATTTTCGATAACAACCTCAATTACCCAATCAAAGTCCTCGAGTAGGTGCAAATCATCCTCTATATTTCCGGGCGTGATTCTTTTTGAATTCCTCTTGTGCATGAGCATCTCGGGATTGGACTTGTGCATGTTCTGTATCGCAGTCTTGGATAGTGAGTTCCTATCCTCAGCCCCATCAGGCACTATGTCGAGGAGTAGGACTTCGCATCCAGCATTGGCACAATGAGCGGCGATTCCAGCGCCCATCACACCGCTGCCAATCACTGCGACTTTCTGGATTCCCTCAGACATACTCTCACCTACGGCCTTTGCAAGATGGTGGCGATTCCCTGACCTCCACCCACGCACATTGTTGCCAAGGCGTACTTTGCACCATTCTTAGTCAATAATTGGGACGCTTTGCCCATGATTCTCGCCCCACTTGCCCCCAGTGGATGGCCCAAGGCAATTGCACCTCCCTCGATATTGACCTTGGTGGGGTCTAGTCCCAGCTCCTCAATTACTGCTAGGGACTGTGCCGCGAATGCCTCATTCAATTCAATTATATCTATCTGGTCTATTGACAGACCCGCTCTTGATAATGCCTTATTGGTGGCCTCAACGGGACCGATGCCCATTACCTCCGGAGCGCATCCGGTAACCGCTGAACTCACTACTTTGGCTAGAGGCTTGAGCCCATTTTCTTCAGCGAAATTCTCTGAACACACAAGAACGAATGCCGCCCCATCTGTTAGTGGTGACGAAGTCCCAGCAGTCACAGTCCCCTCAGAAAGGAACGCTGGACGTAGCCCAGACAGAGCCTCGGAATTAGTTCCCGGGCGGATACAGCCATCTTCTGAAACAACTCCTCCATCAGTCTCAATCGGTATAATCTCTGAATCAAAAAATCCGCTTTCCTTCGCCTTTGAGGCCTTTTCCTGACTCCCAATCGCAAATCGTTCTTGCTCTTCTCTGCAAATTGAGTACTTCTTGGCTAGGTTCTCGGCGGTAATCCCCATTGACGTGAATGCCTGTGGGTATTCGGACCCCAATTTTGGATTGGGCATTGGATTGTAGCCTGTCATGGGAATCCTAGTCATAGACTCGATTCCCCCTGCGATGAACGCGTCACCAGATCCCATCGCAATCCTTCCTACTGCGTCATGAATTGCTTGCATCGAGGATCCGCAGAACCTATTGACAGTTACTCCGGGAACGCTCTCGGGGAGATCTGTCAGGAAAGTAATCATCCTAGCAACATTGAATCCCTGTTCTGCCTCTGGAAAGGCGGTACCTACTATCAGGTCTTCAATTAATGAGGGATTTACTCCGGTTTCTTTGATCAGTCCGTTTATCACCGTCGCGGCCATATCGTCTGGTCTTGTTCTGGCTAGCTCCCCCTTCTTGGCAGGGGTGAACGGGGACCTAGCGTATCCGGCTATCACTGCGGGCATGATATACCATGGAAGGGGTGGATAATTAAATCTGGAGGTGAATTTTACTACACCGACTTTAATTTGCTAAACTTGTCAACAGTTATTTTTTCTCCCACACTGAAATATACCTCTGTACATCAACTTCATCGAGAGCTCTTCTCTTTACTTCGAAGGAGATTTGTTTCAGACCCCTTCCTATCGAGTCGATGAACTGTCTGTTAAGAGGCCAAGGAGGACCTTCGATTTCTTTTCCCGAACGGTCAAATCTGCCTATGCACACAAGTCTCCCTCCCTTTGATAGAAGTGTAGCCAGATTCGGAGCCGCAGACTCTCTGATTCCTTTTGGTAGGGCTTGTAGGATGTGAGTCTCGACGACGAGGTCCCAGTACCCTTCCCATTCCTCAGGGAGATTAAGCAAGTTTTCGACTCTCCATTGCACATCTGATTTCTGATGGATTTTAGAAGACCATTTGATGGCGGTCTCAGAGATGTCAAAGGCCGTGACATCCCAGCCTAAATCGGATAGAAATACCGCGTCTTCTCCCAAGCCTGATCCAACCACAAGAGCTCTTCCGTTTGAGGGTTTATTGGAGGCCCAATCAATCAAAAATTCATGTGGCTTACCGTCGGACCAGGGTATGAAGGAGCTATCTCCATCTGAGAAATCGTAGAGCTCTTCAAACCATCTCAGCGGGTCTTCATCCAGTTCAGCATCCCTAGCCATACCCAGAATCTTATTTCTTAGCAATTCTAGTTCTTCCTTACCCCAATCGCTCAATGTACCATCTCACATGTGAGAGATTATTGCATCACCGAACCCTGAGCATGAGAGCAGTGTGGCCTCGTTCATCAATCTCTCGAAATCATATGTGACCGTGCCAGCAGAAATTGCCCCTTCCATTCCCTTCACGATCAGATCTGCCGCCTCCGTCCATCCTATGTGGCGTAGCATCATCTCAGCTGAGAGTACAAGACTCCCAGGGTTCACCTTGTCTTGACCGGTGTACTTGGGTGCGGTTCCATGGGTGGCCTCAAATATCGCGATTCCAGTATCATAGTTTATGTTAGCGCCTGGCGCGATACCGATTCCTCCTACCTGTGCTGCGAGAGCGTCTGAAATATAGTCACCATTCAGATTCATTGTGGCCAAAACTCCGTATTCCCTCGGTCGGGTCAGTACCTGTTGTAACATCGCATCGGCAATTACATCCTTGATAGTGATGGTTCTGTCGGTTTTTGGATTCTTGAAGGTGCACCACGGCCCACCCTCGAGAAGCTCTGCACCAAATTCATCCCGGGCCAGTTCATACCCCCAATCCCTGAACCCTCCTTCTGTGAATTTCATTATGTTTCCTTTATGCACTAGTGTTACTGAGTCTTTGTCATTATCTATTGCGTATTTAATTGCCGCTCTGACTATCCTTCTTGTTCCCTCAGAGCTGATTGGTTTGATTCCTATTCCCGAGGTCTCTGGGAATCTTATCTTATCCACTCCCATCTCATTCTGCAAGAATTGTATCACCTTCCTGACCTCCGGGGTACCTGCTTCCCACTCGATTCCTGCATATACGTCCTCACTATTCTCCCGGAAGATGATCATGTCCACCGCCCCTGGATCTCTAACTGGACTGGGGGTCCCTTCATACCACCTTACAGGCCTAACGCAAGCGAATAAATCGAGCTTCTGCCGGAGTGCGACATTGAGACTTCTTATTCCTCCTCCGACAGGGGTCGTGAGGGGTCCCTTGATTGAGACAAGTCCGTTACGCATCGCTTCTAGTGTCTCGTTTGGAAGCCATTCACCGGTGGAGTCGAATGCCTTCTGTCCAGCCAATACTTCTGACCAAGAAATATTCCTCGAGCCCCCATATGCCTTATTGACTGCATTATCTACGACTTTGATCATTACGGGAGTTATGTCAATACCTATTCCATCCCCTTCAATGTAGTGTATGATGGGATTTTCTGGAACTTGCAATTGTCCATCCAAGAGTGTTATTATTGAGCCCTGCGTCATCTTACTCATACCTCCGAACGTACGGACATTCATGAAGCCAACCCTTGAAGAGGAGTATCCCTTGGACATGACTATGGATGGAGAAGTGCGATGGACGGCAGATGAGGGGTATGTAGGTACTACATCCGGTGGGAAGGTTTTCGGGATATACGGGGAGTCCTCCCCAAGTCCGATGGAGATGGTATTGCATTCTCATGCAGCTTGTTCACTGATTGACGTTATTGTTGGCCTCAAGGAAAGAGCGGGTGACATTGATTCAGCTACCGTGAAAATTGAGTCCGTCAGGGCCGATGAGAGTCCAAGGGTATTCACTTCGATTAATATGAGGTACATAATGAAGGGGGATGTCCCCGAGAAGCTCGTAAGAAGGCTGATAGAAAGTAGTCATGAGAAATATTGTAGCGTTGGAATCATGATCACCAGGTCAGGAGCAAGCCTCGGATGGTCTTTGGAACTTGAAGCTTAGAAATATCAAATTTCTACTCTTTCCAGAGTTAGAATTAATTCCGATTCTGCATCTTCAGCGTGCTTGGCTATACCAATCATTAAACACCCCCCATCCGGAAGACGGAATCCCTTGCGCCACGGGACGTACATGGAGAGAGCTGTAGAACGGGAGGATTGAGAGAATGCAACAGAAAATTAAGGGGACAAAAAATGAAGGAAAGGCTGAGGAAGGCTTGGTAATTGAGCGTCGATTCACATCAGCTGGCGAGGATCCCTTTGGAAAGTTCGACTGGATTGAAATGGATGCAGAAATACGAAACCCCGATGGTTCAATGGCAGATTCGATTACTGGGGTCAAGCTACCTTCAGGATACTCCGGAGTCCCTGGGAAGGTACTTGCTCAGAAATATCTGAGGAAAGCTGGAGTCCCTACTTACCTACGAAAAGTGGCTGAAGAGGGGATCCCGGTATGGCTACAGAGGAGTGAGCCCGATCACGAGAAGCTGGAGTCACTCAAAGCTGAAGAGAGATTCACCGGAGAGAGAGATGGAAGAGAGGTTTTCAGGAGGCTAGCAGGAACATGGACCTATTGGGGATGGAAGCATGGTTACTTCGCGAGCGAGGCAGACGCCAGGTCTTATTTCGATGAGATGTGCTATCTTGTAGCAAGCCAGCGTTCTGCACCGAACAGCCCACAGTGGTTCAATACAGGTCTCTTCTGGGCCTATGGGATAGAAGGCCCTGCTCAGGGACACACATACATCGATCCTCTGACTGGCGAACTGGAGTACTCTGTCAATGCCTACGAACACCCCCAGCCACATGCATGCTTCATCCAATCCGTTGGTGATTCACTGGTAGGAGGAAGGGACTCTATCATGGGCCTATGGAATAGGGAGGCTTTGTTGTTCAAGTATGGTTCAGGAACTGGTTCGAACTTCTCGAAGATTAGGGGAGCTGGTGAGCCTCTCTCTGGAGGGGGGAGCTCGTCTGGACTGCTCTCGTTCCTGAAAATAGGAGACAGGGCCGCAGGTGCCATCAAGTCTGGTGGGACCACCAGAAGAGCCGCCAAAATGGTGACTCTGGACCTTGATCATCCTGACATAGAGGAGTACATCGATTGGAAGAGCAGTGAAGAGGAAAAGGTGTCTGCTCTGGTAATTGGTAGTAACATTCTGCAGAAGCATGCCAATTCACTGATGGAGGCCATCTGGGATGGTGAGGACAGTGAGAGCAGGTTCGACCAAAACAAGAACCCAAGTCTGAAGAAGGCTATGATAAGGGCAATCCGAGACTGCGTTCCACAACCACACATCCAAAGAATAGTTGACTTGGCCAAGCAGGGCTGGAAAGGTGTTGACTTCGAGGTTTTCGACACAGATTGGCAGGGCGAGGCCTACGTCACAGTCTCGGGACAAAATAGCAACAATTCGGTTAGGGTCCCAAATTCGTTCATGGACGCCGTTAAGGAAGGAGGTACTTGGGATCTACACTGGAGGACAGAGCTAGATAAGGCCGCTGCAGAGGGCAGGAGCCCAGAGGCCTGCAAGACCCTAGATGCTGGTGAGCTCTGGGATAAAATCGCGTACACTGCTTGGGCTTGCGCGGATCCTGGTGTGCAATTTGACACAACTATCAATGAGTGGCACACTTGCCCCGAGTCGGGTCGAATCAACGGGTCTAACCCCTGCTCGGAATACATGTTCCTAGACGATACAGCTTGTAATCTGGCTAGTATAAATCTGCTGAAGTACTACGATCTAGACACTCATCAGTTTCAAATCGAGGACTTCAAGCACAGCGTTAGGCTTTGGACGGCAACCTTGGAAATCAGCGTGCTCATGGCCCAGTTTCCATCGGAGGAGATCGCCAGGGGATCGTATGACTACCGGACTCTTGGTCTTGGCTACTGTAACATCGGCTCGCTTTTGATGCATATGGGAATCCCATATGATGATGAAAGGGGGTATGCAATATGTGGAGCGCTGACCTCAATAATGTGCGGAGAGTCCTACGCTACCAGTGCTGAGATGGCCTCTTTCCTAGGGCCGTTCCCCGATTATGAAAGAAACTCAGAAAGTATGTTGAAGGTGATTAGAAATCACAAGAGGGCTGCTTACGATGCTCCTGATGAGGAGTACGAGGGGCTGACAGTGACCCCTATGGGAATCAATGCCAAGAAGTGCCCGAAGGATTTGCTTGGTGCTGCCAGAGAGGCATGGGATAGAGCACTCAGGGAAGGCGAGGGGCATGGATACAGAAACGCTCAGACAACGGTCATTGCACCAACAGGTACGATAGGGCTCGTGATGGGAGCTGATACGACAGGAGTCGAGCCACAGTTCTCCTTAATTCAATACAAGACTCTAGCAGGAGGTGGTTCAATGAGGATAATCAACAACGGTGTCCCCGCTGCATTGAAGAGACTAGGATATTCCAAGTCAAAAATCAACGGGATAATGGAATACATTATGGGAACAATGAGCCTAAGTGGTTGTCCACATCTGACTTCAGACAGACTCAACGAGCTAGGATTCACGAAGGAGGTCCTCTCAAGCATAAACTCGAGCATGGCAGACGTTTTCGGTATCAAAGGGGCTTTCGCTCCATCCATAATAGGTACTGACTTCTGCAAGGAATCTCTAGGCATGTCTCAAGAGCAATGTGACGACCCGTGGTTCGATGTTCTAGATCACCTCGGCTTCTCTCCAACTGAAATTGACGAGGCAAACGACTATGTTTTCGGAAGGGGGACCATAGAAGGATCTCCTGGATTAAAGGATGAGCATCTTCCTGTCTTTGACTGTGCCACGCCATGCGGAAAGTATGGTAAGAGAGCGATAGACTGGAAAGCACATGTTTTGATGATGGCGGCATCTCAGCCATTCATTTCGGGTGCCATATCAAAAACCATCAACATGCCTTCGGACTCAACTGTGGAGGATATTAGAGCGGCCTACGATCTAAGCCATGAGACCATGATCAAGGCTTGTGCAGTCTACCGTGACTGCTCGAAGCTATCCCAGCCCCTGATGAATCAGCTGGTTGACACGACATCCTTGGAAGACGAAGAGGAGGATGAGGCTGTCTCAGCAATGGTCGAGAAGGTGGTTGAGGCGCTTCCTGTTCCTGAAGAGGCGGCTATTCCTGTAGCCAAGTCATTCGTAGATTACATCGCCACCCGTCGGCCCCTTCCTGACAAAAAGAAGGGTGATAACGTCAAGGCGAGGATCGGTGGACACAGTGTTAGGTTGATTACAGGAGAGTATCCAGATGGTAGGCTAGGTGAAATTATCCTGGTTACCTCGAAGGAGGGAGCCGCATGGAGGGCTATGCTGAATCAATTCGCGATTGCAGTTTCAATTGGCCTTCAACACGGAGTTCCACTAGAGGCCTTCGTCAAGGTATTCACGTTCCAGAAATTTGAGCCTAGTGGAATGGTAGAAGGAGGAAGCGGTAGAGTCAAGATGGCCTCGAGCCTAGTGGATTGGATCTTCAGAGAGCTTGCCATAGAGTATGCCGGTAGGGAGGATCTAGCACACGTCGGTGCGGAAGACCTGGACCCGTTCACCATATCAAAGCCAGAGATAACCGATGAAGGGGTAATGAGAACCCGTGGGGAGACCAGGGAGGTACAGCTTACTCTTGATTCAATCCCACCAGCCGAGAGTGCTGAAGCAAGGGCATACAGACTGGCCAGGGAGGCGGGATTCACCGGTGATATCTGTGGTGACTGTGGGAGTAGTAAGATGGTTCGGAACGGCACTTGTCTGAAGTGTAACGACTGTGGCGCTACTACCGGATGTTCCTAATCTTGGAGCTCTGGAAGCTTCTCCTCCATTGAGCTGTCCCTTCTTAGAATATATGACTTAAGATCAATAAATGTATCATAGCTGATTTCCTTGAATCTCCTACATGTGTCTGTGAATCCTTCATAATTTACTTCTGATTGTTGAATAATTAAGCCAGCCAACTTGGACTTTGTTGATTGATCGGATGAAGCCCACGCCAAGGGGAGAAGCCCGGCTCTATCAAATGAATCCAAGGATAGGTACTCCCTAATAGCAGAGTCCACTATCCTCTTGGTGAGTCTGACCTCAGCCCTCTCGAGTACAGGTTTCGCCTTTTCGATGAATAAGTGAGCATCGGACCTTCCTATGGAGGATAAGTAGGTAGCAGATATCACCCTAACATCTGAGTCTGGATCCCCAAGTAGGGTATCCATTAGAGAGAGGGCCAGATTGAAATCATCGGATGCTATTCTCTGAAGAGAAGAGGCTGTCTCTCTACGTGTCTGCACATTATCGTGCCGAGATGCCTTGATGAGAATTTCAGAGGATTCTGACGGACTACAGGATAGCAATTGTATTGCAGCCCTGACTACAGGCTCACAATTTCCCAGATCTTCATCCAAGAGATCCAGTAACCTTCTATGGACCTCCAGGAGTTCGCACAACTGCTTATTGACAGTCAGATCCTCCAACCAAAAAGGAAGGACCTGCGATGACGAGAAAGGGGCCCGTGCCAACGTATCCAAAATATTTGAGGCGGCTAGCACTCCTGAGGGATGGGGAGGATCTATGGATTCGAAAGTGCCCACAGGAGACCATCCTATGTGATGAGGGCCGGAGGTCTTTCTTGACCACGTTCCGGGTTTCTTCGCCATTGCAATGGAGCTGAGCAGATGAGGTCCTTCCTTCCTTGCAACCTCTGAGCCACTGATGGCCAATCCGATTAGTAGTGATACTCCCATGTACCATCGGTCAGTATCCGGAGAGTCCTCGTCCAGAGAGGCTGACAGCCAATCTCTTGAAATCCTACAGATTAGGGTTTCAGATATGCTGTTCACATTTCTTGACATCCACTTCTGTTTGGCGCTCTCAGGGTCTATGTTCCTCTTGACGTGGTCAGGAGCTCTCTCATTGACGATGGTTGTTAATCGATGATTGAAACCAGCTTTGTCGATAAGATAGATTCCTATTGACTGGTCAACCAATGCCTCTGAGCTTTTTGGGACTATAGCTGGGAAGTCTGGAAGTTCCAATGGAGGGTTTGGCAATGGCGAGAACAGGAAGGCTGACTCCACGAATTCCCTGATTAAGTGTTCACAACTTTCCCAGATGAGAGCCTGAGCTTGTCTTCTTGACATACGGCCTCATATCTCAAGCTCTATGTTGAGATTCTGTATAAGCTCCTTGTAGCGGTTCCTGATGGTGACCTCGGTTACACCGGCAACCTCCGCAACCTCTCTCTGTGTTCTCCTCTTGCCACAGAGGACGCTTGCGATGTATATGATCGAGGCGGCGATTCCTGTTGGCCCCCTCCCACTCGTAAGCTCCTTTTCTTGTGCGGCACTGATTAATTCATAGGCCTTGGCCTGAACCTCAGCATCGAGATCCAGTCCCGAACAGAAACGTGGGATATAATCCTCCGGCTTTGTTGGAGGAATTTTCATTTTCAGCTCCCTGACCATGAATCTGTAGGTCCGACCTATCTCCTTCCTACCTGTTCGACTGGCCTCGCCTATCTCATCAAGAGTTCGTGGGTTCTTGCACTGTCTGCAGGCCGCGTACAAGCTAGCAGCTGCTACTCCTTCGATTGACCGCCCCCTGATGAGACGTGCTTCTACAGCCTTCTTGTAATTCACAGCGGCGGCCTCTCTGATTGACTTTGGGAGGTCTAGTCTACTAGCCATCCTGTCCAACTCGGCCAGTGCCATTGCTAGATTTCTCTCAGTAGCGTTACTTACCCTCGACCGCTTCTGCCACTTCCTCATTCTGTAGAATTGGCTTCTGTATCTGCTGGAAATTGACTTCCCTGAGTAGTCTTTGTTCTGCCAATCGATATCTGTTGACAGTCCTTTGTCGTGGAGCATAACAGTCATCGGAGCACCCGTTCTTGCCCTTTGGTCACCTTGTTCCGGGCTGAAAACTCTCCATTCGGCGCCTTGATCAATTACTTTGTCCTCAAGAACCACTCCACAGTCCTCGCAGCAGACCTCGCCACGGGTCTCATCTCTTAGCAGGTTTCTGCTACCACATTCATTGCATTTTACAGTGTCTTCAACCAAATAATCAGCCATTTTTTAGTCTCCTTCCTTGGGAAAGGTATTAATTCCCGAAAGCGTATATTATTTAAATTTAACATAACTGAGATTCTGTTACCGTTCATCCAATCTTATCCCTCAATTGACTGTGTTATCGAGAACGGTGAAATAGAGCGAACCACTGGAAGAATAAGGGGTGATGAGATTAGCGAAGACTGGCCTCCTGAAAATATCAGTCTGACGCCAGGAAAGAGAGTATTGTTCCTGACCAAGGATTTGGAACTAATCAGAGAGCAGCTCTACAATGGCCTCAATCTGAAAATGTCTGATTTGACAGTCGATGATTTACTGGACGACATAAATACAGATGTAATGACTCCTGCATGGGTATGCTTCGACCATGAACCCTCGGAGATAGCTGAGAATGCGTATGCTGGGCTTCTCCATGGAGGGAGGAGGGTGTTTGAGTCACGGGCCTTGAAAGACGGTGGGTTCGAGGTGATTGTCTCAGGTCACAGGAAGGGCACTGGATCTAGTAGAGAGACTGCTCCACAGTGCGAGAGGTGGTCGGGGATACGAATAGTAATCGCTGAGTCATTCGCGCCAATTCATGAGAGGAATAACTTGAATCTAGGTCAGTTGATGGGCAATCACTCAATGCTCGAAAGGTTGCAAAACGGTGAGAGTATTCCGCTTTCTGAGTTCACTAGTGGATATGATCCAATTAGTAGGCTCATTTTGGAAAGTGGTGGCATCTTACCATTTGCCAAGAAGCTGAAGTCAGGTGAGATTGAGTTACCTAGCAATGTTTGTGAAGAAAGACCAATGAATATGGTTGAGAAGATGATTGCATCCAAACTACTGAGTAGAGATGAGTCACCTCAATTCGTGAAACCCGGGGACGCTGTCCTCGCACAAGTCGATGGGGGGTACTCACATGAGTTCACTACGGCACAGGTCCATACTTTCCTGTCCGAGGAATATGGAGACGACTACTCACTACCTAATCCCAGTAAATTTGCGGTATTTGAGGATCATCTTCTATATGCGACAGGAGTTGATAGGTTTAGCAGGTTCGAGGGAAAAATCCAGACCTTGAGAGATATGCAGGTAAGTTTTCAAGTTCACACAGGGGTCCGAGACTATTCCGCTGTAGGAGGGATTAGTCCCGGTATATGCCATCAGGTAGCAAGAGAGGAATTCATAGATGTTGGAGATTTCATACAAGCCACAGACTCACATACCTGTATGGGAGGAGCGTCAAATGCTCTGGCTTACGGAGTTGGGTCTACCGAATATGCGAACCTTGTACATAATCAGTTTTCATTCGTGAATGTTCCTGAGAGTATAAGATTCGAGCTAATTGGTGAATTGGACCCTGGTTGTACAGCAAAGGACGTGATATTGCATATCTTGTGGAAGTATGCAGCGAATTCTGAGACCCTGGACAGGAGTATGGAGTTCGGCGGTCCTGGTCTGGCCAGTCTGTCCATGGATGAAAGGGCGACCCTTTGCAATATGGCAACGGAATGTAGTGCAAAGACAGGGATTTGTGAGGCAGATGACAGGACTGTGGATTGGTTGTTGAAAAAGAGGCCGGACCTTACGGAAGAGGGGATTAGGAATTCGTTTGTATCTCCTGATGAAGGTGCATATTATGACGGGGGGACTCACGAAATTAACCTCTCAGAGATTCGCCCAATGGTAGCTCACCCCGGAAACCCTGATGAGGGGGTCCCATCAGATCCGACAAATGGCGCTTATATAGCTGAAATCGGTGATGTGAGTATAGACATCGCATATGCTGGCTCCTGTACAGCGGGTAAGGACGATGATTTCTCCTTTTACGCCATGGTATGCGAAGCGGCTCTTGAAGCAGGTCTAAGGGTAGCTGATGGGGTGGATTGTTACATTCAATTTGGATCGAAGTCGGTCAAGGATCTTTCTGAGGAGCGAGGATGGACCAAGACTTTCGAGGAAGCCGGGGTGAAGCTTATTGATCCGGGCTGTGGGGCTTGCATTGGCGCTGGACCCGGGGTTAGTGAAGACTCGGAACAAGTCACTGTATCGGCAATAAACAGGAACTTCCAAGGAAGGTCTGGCCCGGGAAAGTTGTACCTAGCCAGTCCACTAACTGTGATGACTAGTGCCTTCACTGGGAAAATCACGGCATGGAAGCCGGATGTCTTCTCCCAGTGAAGGGCTTTCTACGTCTACAGCTCTGACTTTCTTCCGCCGAACATTATGACAGCGGCGGCTAATGCCATTCCAGATAGTCCTGCAGTAAATCCTGGGACACTGTTGCTTTCGGTGTCATCGTCTGGTTCATCGACTACTTCCATGACTCCAGTGCCAACGACTACCTTACCGACCATGTCCATCGTAGCATGAGGCTCACAGATGTAAAGGAAGGTCTGGTCCTTGTCGAATGTGACTCTGTAATCGACAGATGTCATTGACATTCCACTGTATTTGCCTCCTAGCATCCTTGTGGTATCTCCCTCGTTCTCGATCTGAGCTACATTGTGAGCCATTGACTCATCTTCCCAAATCCAGCAAACTGTCTGACCGACCTCGATAGCCAAGTCTGGGGAATCATAGGCGTAGCCCGAATCATCGACACCCACCACATAATCACACCCATCTGGGAGGGCCGGCTCGTCGGCTGGGGGCATCAGCACCTTGTCGATCACGTGTATT
>CEUG01020657.1_pt1 | contig 22589 bp, 36 predicted proteins | sample 531421 | NCBI WGS metagenome assembly CEUG01 (sample SAMEA2622901, study PRJEB7988) | marine metagenome | biome: marine biome (ENVO:00000447); feature: surface water layer (ENVO:00002042); material: "saline water (ENVO:00002010), including plankton (ENVO:xxxxxxxx)" | depth 5 m | reverse complement strand
ACATTTGATTGTGATACACCAAATATTCCAAACGAAACTTTAGGATTCTATAGAGATAATATTCCAGATTATTTTGATATTAAAGAAGAAGTTTTAGTTAATTTTTATGAAGATAAAAGAACAGTAATTGAAGTGTCACCCTCTTATGATTCTAATTGCAATCCAATTTTGAATGTTTATTACGAATAAACCAAAAACCCAATATGAGAAAATTAAAAAAATAAAATAAATAAAAAACCCTCTTAATACAATTAAGAGGGCTCAATTTTTTATTTAAAACATAAATTATTCAGGCATTACAACAGAGCTTATTACATGAATAACTCCATTTGATCCTGCAACATCAGTTGCTATAATTTCACTCATATTACCTTGAGCATCCTTTAAATAAATTTTACCATCTTTCTTCCTAGCTGTAAATGTTTGGCCATTTAAAGCCGTTAGCTTAGCTTTTCCATAGCCTGATTTTAAAGCTGCTGCAACATCACTTGCCATAAGTTTACCAGAAACTACGTGGTAGGTTAAGATGTTTGATAAAGCTTTAACATTTTCAGGTTTTAATAAATTTCCTAATGTTTCGGAATCAATTTTTGAAAATGCATCATTATTAGGAGCAAAGACAGTAAATGGTCCCTCACCACTTAGAGCGCCAACTAAGTCAGCCGCTTTTAAAGCAGTAACAAGTGTTGAAAAGTCTTTATTAGAAACTGCTACATCAACTACAGTTTGAGCTGATAGAGTTACAGTGAATAACAAAGCTTTAATAGTTAAAATTAAATTTTTCATTGTACGTATTTTTAAATTAAAATTATGTTTACGGAAGATTTCAATTTAAGATTTAATTATTGAAAAATACTTTTCATAATATGAGATCAAGTCCTACTAAACCCTACCCTTTTTATTGATTTCCCGTATGTTAGGTATATGTATATTAAATTATCTACATTAATTCTATTGATTCCTATTTTTTCTTATTCTCAAACCAATGATATAATGGCAGAAAAAAGTTTCTATATAATTAACACACAAAAAGATATTGGCTTAAACTATTGGAATATTGTTAATGATGATGTGATGGGTGGAATTTCAAAGTCTTATTTATCTCTTAACGATGAAAAAAATCTAGTTTTTAACGGATACCTATCATTAGATAATAATGGAGGATTTGCATCATCAAGAATGAGTTTTCCAAAAGAAACTTTAAGTGGTGTTAAGTCTTTTAAAATTAAAGTTAAGGGTGATGGAAACATATATAAATTAAGATTTAGACAAAATAATAGAAGAGCTTCATACTCGTGTGATTTTCAATCTTTAAAAGATGAGTGGATTGAAATTAATTTGAATGTAGATGAGTTCAAACCATACTGGCGTGGATATGCTTATAATGATTACCCTTCTTTAGAGGTTAGTGAAATAAACTCATTAGGAATTCAAATATCTGACAAACAGGAAGGAGAATTTCAGTTAGAAGTGAAATACATCAAAGCGATTTATTAAGCATCAAAAAAGGTGAAACCATAGGTGCAATAATCGAAATAGTGATTGGACTATTTATTTGTTATTAAATAACCATTAATAATTATTTTGGATTGTATGATATTTTTTTTGGATGAGTGATGGCTAATTTAATTCTGAGTCCATCCAACTCAGTCTGTTATTTATCCATGACTTTAAATATTTTATCTCCTCCTCATGACTTTCAAAAACTTCATAATTTGGCCAAATATATTCACCAAGAATAGGCCATTTAGTAAAGTTTTTATCAACAGAGTTTCCTAATAAAGAAACGTATTCATCAATCTTAGAATTTATATTGTTAGTTGATAATACGGATCCTCTTAAATCTTTATATCTATCCTTAACCTTAGAAATAAAATTTTCATCATTCCACAATTTCAACCACCAGAATGCTCTCTGATCCATATCATCATAAATGTAACCTATGTTCCATCCGTCTGTCTGCCATGCCTTAAAGTAATCACAGTTACCAAAACCATGGTTAAAATCCCAAATAGGACCAGCTATTAGCTTATTGTTAATACTTTCTTTGTCTTTATAGATGTATGTGCTTAATCCGTATGCGTCTACATTTCTAGAAATTTCTTGAAGGATTATAAAATCTATAAATGAGGAAACATCTATTAGTTGAGAATAACCATCATCAGAGTTATAATTATTGTTATTCATAACACTTTCAAAGTTATTTATAAAAGATTGTATGTAATTCTCCTGTTGAGAAGATATTTCATCTGGTTTTGGGTAATGGTAATTATATCTCATATCATCAACCAAACTATTAAAACCACCGTTATTGTCACCTGTTTCAGCCCAATCAAATTTTAATATGTATCCACCTGTGAGATCGTCACCAGAATTTTCATTAGGGTCAAGAGAAGATATAGGAACCCTATTCTTATCCCTTTTTATTTTTTCCATTAGAACATAAACACCCCTGTACTCATCATTCAGGTATAATTCTACGAATTTACTCCTTGGTGCGTACCTTCCCATATCATTTGAAAGGGAATAAATTAAAACATTTCTAATCAAAGACTTATCAGACCAAGGAGCATATAATATCCAATCATTTTCCTCAGGAAGACCTAGTAACTGGACGTTATTGTTCTCACCACTATCGTTAACAGTCTCAAATCTGTATGGAGGTTTTTCTTGATCTTGGGATGAGTTTCCTCTTTTCTCAATTGTTATCTTGCCATCGTAGTCATTAAAGACATCATCTATTTTGTTAATAACATTACCATTATCTATTATGCCCATGTAAGCATCAATTCTTGGCTCATCAGGTATTTCTTCACCGTAAGTATTTATGGTTATTATTGGTAGGTTTGACTCTCTGTAATTAACATCAACAGCAATTTTCTCATTATCTTCATTTACACATGATAGAATCAGAATAATAGATAAAATATATGTAATTTCTTTAGTTTTCATTAGTGTGTAATGTTAAATTAAAATCAATTAATTTACTAGAAACGAAAATATGAATAATAGATTATTATCAGTTGATGTATTCAGAGGTTTTACAATTGCTTTAATGATAATTGTAAATAGCCCTGGAAGCTGGAATAACACTTTCTCTCCACTTCTACACGCAGACTGGAACGGAATTACACTTACTGACTTTGTGTACCCATTCTTTATATTTATAGTTGGCGTCTCAATTGTACTTTCTAAAAAAAACAAAGGAACAACATCATCAAAAAAAGGCATAATTCTTAGATCTATAAAAATATTTTTCCTCGGTGTATTTTTGGGAGCTTTCACGGAATCTATGTATCATTTTATGAGTACAGGAGGGCTTCCCAGTCTTTCTGACATTAGAATTCCCGGTGTTCTACAAAGAATTGCATTTGTTTATTTAACCTGCGCAATCATGTATGACTACACAAATTGGATTCAACAACTAATTATCATGCTATCCATACTTATTCTATATTATGCGTGTATGCAATTTATTCCAGTACCTGGAATTGGACCAGGTGTCCTTGAACCTGGTAAAAACCTTGCCGCATATATAGATAGCATCTTAATACCTGGATCGATGTGGGAAGGAACGTGGGATCCTGAAGGTGTTTTAAGTACATTCCCTGCAATTGCATCTGGAATTGGAGGAATGCTTGCTGGATATGTTCTAACAACTAAAAAAACAATTGAGAGGAAAGTTATTATTTTATACTTTGCTGGATTTATTTGCTTATTGGATAGCTTTATTTGGGAGTGGTTAATGCCAATTAATAAAAATTTATGGACAAGTACCTATGTGATGTACACAACTGGTTGGGCCCTTCTAACTCTTGCAACCACTACCCTTGTATGTGATATTTTAAAACTACATTCATGGTTTAAAACTGGAATTATATTTGGAAGCAATTCTATTGCTATTTATGCCTTATCTCAGATGATGACTTACTTCGCTTATGGGATGCCAATTTTAAACACTACATTTAATGGTATGATTTATGGTGGAATGATCGAAATTGGAGTCTATCCTAAATTAGCATCTCTAGTTTGGGCTCTTACATATACATCAGTATGTTATGTTGTTGCATACTATTTATATAAAAAGAAAATATTCTTAAAATTATAGAACAGATAAAATTGATTTTTAAAACTAATATAAATAGGTTTATTTATGCATTTAGGTCATGTATTATTGCTAACAGTTTTTTTTATATTATTTAGCTGGCTTTTTTATAGAGGATACAAAGCTTATAAGAAAAACGGATGGGATGATCCATTTTTTCAATCTGGTAATGACACGCACTAAAATTACTTTTAATACTTACAAATAATTATGACTGTATACCATTATACTCATATAAAAGCAGGGATTAGTATACTCCAGGATGGCTTTATTGAGGTCCCCGAGACTGCTAATATTAATACCAAATCAGCCATTTGGTTTACTAAACAGAGTAGGTATCTTCCCTCAACTTTAAATGAAAATACCTCTTTTGATGAAAAGATAAAAACAATTGGTTGCATGAGATTTGTTTATAATAACGATGGAGAATTAATTTCTTGGAATGATTTTATAAACAATTTAAAGTTGGAGGGTAAGGATCTCGATGGATTTATGAAGGTTTTGGATGAGGTTGGATCAGAAACCTCTAACTGGTTTTGTTCCTTGAAAAACATTTCTTTAAAAGAATTGGTTTCTATTGAGGTATTTACAGATAAGTGGGACTGGGCAAATGATGATAATATCCAATTTGCAATTAGAAAAGCAGAATCTTTAAACTAAACAATGGAGTTCCCAATTGAAAATCCATTTGAACTATTTGGTTATAAAACAAGACCAGGAATTATTTTTTTGATCGGCTTTATATTAGTCAAAATGTATTTCTATATTAAAGGATTAAAAAATAAAAGACCTAAATAATACTAGTCAATTAAAATTATAATATGTACTTCATTTATTTACTGATTATTATAAATATTTCATTTCCAAAACCTCGAAAAGAATGTCCTCCATGTAGTATTATCATTAACTCAAAAAGTGACTATAAAAATAAAATTGATTATAAATGGCCAAAAATTGAATCTAATTCCACGATCAAAATCAATTCTTTAACTAAGGTTTTATATTCTGAGGATAACGATTATCAATACTGGGAGAGTTCTAATAGAGAATCTTGGTGGTCAAATTATAGATCTGACCCCTGGACAGAAAAGGCTAACTGGATAAGAAATTATGATAAACCCATTCATGATTTTGAGTCTTATGTTAACGATAATTTACGTTACAAATGTGGTTATTCTTATGTCTTAAATATTCCTAAAAATTATAACAAGAATAAAAAATATCCTTTAGTTATATCTCTCCATGGCGCTATCAAAAATAATTCTTACACCTTACAGAGTAGATCAAATTATGGGAAAAACTTTTTTGTTCCAGAAGATGATGAATATATCATAGCAACACCAATAAAACTTGGTATCGATTGGAGTCCAAACAAAATCAACGATGTTATTAATGATATTTTATCAAATATTAAGATTGATGAAAAAAGAATATATCTGACTGGAAGGAGTATGGGTGGTAGAGGTACATTTATTGTTGCATCAGGGTTACCTGATAAATTTGCTGCAATTATGCCATTTAGTCCACATCACACACCATACTCTTATAAAGAATTAGCCCCAAAAGTATCACACCTCCCTATTTACTTGCACCATAGTAGAAATGATAATGTTTCAAGCTTTCAGTTAGCCGAAAAAACCTTTAATGAAATTCAGCAGAACAACAAAAATATTATATTTGATGTTCGTAATTTTGGACATTCTGGATGGACTAAACTTTACAATGACGAAAAAATAATAAGATGGATGCTGTCGTGGAAAAAGTAAATTAAATAAATTAATTAGATGAAAAGAATTGTATATCTAACTGGAGTTCTTGCTTTATGTTGTTTTATATTAAGTGGCACTTTCAAAGTACTACAATTAATGGGTGCGCCATTACTACTTATATCCAGTGCAGTTTTTGCATGCTTTTTTATAATTTCCTTTGCTATCTACAAGTTTAGAAGTAGCAATTAAGCATCGTCTTTATTTATTTTTTTTAAAATATAATTTAATAGAATACCATAAAATGGGAGAAATAAAATCAATCCTATTAATATTTTTATTAAACTTTGATTAGTTGCAATTTCAATCCAGTTCTCTGCCATAAAAGTATCATTAGAATTACTAAAAGCTGCGAAGAAAAAAACAAAAGTATCAATAATATTCGCGAAAACAGTTGATATTGAAGGTGCTATCCACCAATAATTATATCTCTCTCTTAAAAATTGAAAAATATAAACATCAAGTAAAGTGCTGACTCCGTATGCGGTGGCACTGGCAAATCCAATCCTGTAAGCTTCTTGATCTCCTAATCCCTCAAAAAGTAAGACTGCTACTGATGATATAATAGCCAGAGGATATGATAATGCAATTGTTGCCCTGGCAATTGACTTGCCCAAAACTCTTACTGTCAAATCTATTGCTAGTACGACTATAGGAAATGAAAATGCTGACCACGTTAATTTTATGCCATATACTTCTAAAGGTAAGGATACCAGAAAATTAGAGACAGTTATTACTATGATTTGAACAGATACAAGAAATAAGAGAATTTTTTTGTTAGTATTTTTAAACATTTCTATCCATTTTCATTGTTTTCCCAAGGAAAAACAATCCAAGAACTGTCAATACTTTTATCTATCTGAGTACCATAATAATCAACACTAAACAAACTCGTTTTATTGTCAACAACTACAGCATATTTAATTTTTTGAGAATATTCATTAAAATATTTTGAAATTGATTTTAAGGTTTCTCCAGTATCATTTATATCGTCAACCACTAAAATATTTTTATTGTCATCAAGAACTCTTTTGTATAAATCAATAGTAGTATTATCAATACCTTTAAAATCTAAGACCTTATGAGTAACAGACTTATAATGAGAAAGATAAACACCAGGAACACATCCTCCTCTATTAACACTAAGTATGATGTCAGGCTGCCATTTTGATTCAATAATATTCTGGTTAATTATCTGAATATAGTTTTCTACACTTTTTTGTGATAGGTATTTTTTCTTCATAATTAGAATAACCAAGACGGAGTGTTAATAGTAACACTCCGTAGTGGTTATAGATTCAAACGTATTTGCTTTATTTATCTACTATCTCAATTTTATCAAAAAGGATAAAATAAGCTGGAGCTAGTGGTAAAATACCTAGGAGAATATGTCCATACATTGCTTCGTATGGTATATAATCAACTAGAGTTACATAATATGCACCGAAAAAGTTTATAATAGATAAAGACAGCATAATTTTTGGTACAGCAGTTTTAGCGATTACACTTCCATCACGTGTTAGTGGTGGTAAATTATTTGGTATTGTTAAAACAACTTGAGTTGACCACAGAGCTGCTAATGCGAGATGTATTATATCATTACTTGATGCAAATAGGGTTAATTGATCAAATACAATAAAGATTCCAAATACAAAATAACCAGTATTAAAATACTTTCTACTTTTTACAACAATACCATAAATTACAGCTAAAATGCACAATCCTGAAACAATGGATTTTAAAATCATACCTAAAAATTAATTTAGTTAGATGAGTTCTGTTCTTGATATAAAACAGCCTCTGCCTCTATATCGCTTGTATCAAAATAACAGTGTGTACCTATAATTTTTTCACCTTCCCACTGCCACCAGCAATGAAAAGTATTTTTTTGTTGTTCACCTGTTATTTTTGAGACACCAGACCAATCAGACCAGTGATTAGTATAAACCTCTCCATTATTATACTCAACAGTAGTTATAACTGGATCAATATGTTGAATTTCATCATATAACAAGGAATGAAAGTTATAACCAGCAATTATTTCCTCATTTGTGTAAACATCATTATTTACCATGTGAACAGCATCATCCGAGAAATATTCACTTGCAATACCAAAATTACCTGCTACATAACCTTTGGCTAATTTATCTACAATCATTGTTCTTTCGTCAGACTGACTTGTAACACCACTCCATTCAGAGGTATCAACTGCAGTACCGCAAGAGAAGATAATTGCACTTAAAAATGTAATAATTAATATATTTTTCATATCGTATTTTTTGTTAATATGAATTAATATAAAAATTTAATTCAATAATTCATTAAAATAGAGGGTTTTTTATATTCAAAAAAGTTTATAATAATTATTTAGGGCAGGTATTTGCACCAAATAATCTATAAATTGTACACATGCCACTTAACGCATTAAATAACAATATTCCTCCTACTATTGATTGTACTAATGGAAAGGTTTCATAACCAAATATTAATGGAGATGGCAACAAGAATAAAGAGATAGCAAATCTTGTTATCCTCTCTGCATTATTCTGATTTTTAATTATAATATTCATATCAATTAAATTTTAAAATTTAAATATAAAATTCTTTTATTATATTGATTCAAAATATTTATAAACCACTAAAATTTAATTATGAAAAAATTTATTTATTTACTATCGTTTTTCTTTACTTTTTCTGCCAACTCACAAGAACTGTATTGGTATGATGTTTTTCTTGATGTTAAAGGTGAGAACGCAAGTGCTTTCGTAGAAGCTGTTGATAATTACTACTCAAGTATTGATTTCCCAGAAGGAGTCAGTATGACATTTTCTAATATTCCAATAAAGGGACAAGATTTCAAAGAATCACATATTTTGAGTTTTGTTAGTTCTTCAGCTAGTGCCCTTGCTGAAATTAGAGGATCTCTTACTGGAGAAGAGTGGGATGATTATGTTGACATTGTAAGACCATCAGTCGAAAGTGTAAGAGCTGTTGCTGGGAATGTGTCATTGGTATATAATGAAGATCAGTTTAATCCTATAGGACAAGTTTGGGGTTTTAAAGTAAAAAGTAAAGATGTACCTGCATTTACTAGTGCTTTTGCAGATCTTATGAAATCATATGATTTTCCTGGTTTTGTTGGTTTAGCTCAAGTAACACACGGAATAAGCAACGGAGAAAATATAATTATATATGGAGCATATAAAGATCTAAATGATGCGTTTTCATTTGGTCCAAGTGGAGATAAGGAAGCAAAAGCTTTTGCTGATTTTTTTGAGGCAACTGGTGATATATCAGAATTTACTCAGTCATGGACAAGAGTTAAAATTAATGATTACAATTAATTAGTCAATAATGAAAAATATATTCAACACCATTGTTTTAGTACTGCTTTTTTCCTGTACTTCAAATGAAAATACTGACAACGCAACGTGGTCATTTGATTCATCTACGGGAAATTACATAGAGTGGCAAAGTGAGAATGTCTTTGCTAACGAAATGACAAATGCAGCTTTCGGTCATATGTATAATATTGAATATGAAAAGGCTGTGACATTTTTTGAGAAAGCTCTTCTTTATGATCCTTCATTATTTGGCCCTCACGTCGTTCTTGCTGGGCTAGCTCCTGAAGGATCCGAAAAAGAGAAAATGCATATTGATAAAGCAAAGGAAAATGTTGCTAATAAGAATGAGACATCAAAAAAGTTTGTCTCACTATTAGATTTACCAAGAGAATCAAGATTTTGGCCCCTACTTGGTAATGGGACACACGAAAAATGGGCTGAAATGAGAGAAATGGAACCTAAAGGTAAATTAATTCATTTCTACTACGCCTTTACAATACCAGGTCTAGATAATAAAATAGAAGCCATGGAATCTCTTCTCGCAGAACTAAGAGATGGGATTGGAGACTCAGAGTCTTTATCTGTGACAGGTGATCATTCATACATGATAGCACCAATCATTAATGTGTTGGGTTATTATTACTATGGAAAAGGTGACAAGGAAAAATCTAAATCATTATTTGAGGAATACATTTCTCTTTACCCTGAGGGATATAATCCATACGATTCAATGGGTGAATTTTATTTTAATGAGGGAGAAATGGATAAGTCAAAAATGTTTTATGAGTTAGCTGTAGAAAAATTCTTTGGAGCAAAAACTGCAAATGAAAAATTGAGAGAGCTTAACAAAGAGGAATAAATATTATGGATAAACAAAAAATTGTAGACGCAAACCAGAAATATGTTGAATACTTTAATTCTGGAAATATTGATGGGTTAGCTGGTCTTCATACAGATGACGCAGTGGTAATGCCACCAAACGGTGATTTTACGATAGGTAGAGAAATGATTTCTTCAGTTTTAAGGGAAGAATTAGATATGGGTGCATGTGATTTGTATTTTACTGATAGAGATATTGTTGTCTCAGGAAATATAGCATATCACGAAGGCACTTATTCACTAAATATTAAAGATGATAATGGTAATATAATTGGAAGTGACAATGGTAAATATCTTGTTGTCTGGGAGAAACAAAGTGATGGTGAATGGTTAATGAAGAAAGATATTTGGAATACTAGTTTACCTTTAAATAATTAAAATGAAAAAAGTAGTTTCAGTAATAATACTAATTATTTTTTTGAATATTAATTCAAAAGCACAGTTCAATTACGTTGATGAATTTCCTGTAAATTTTAGTATTGATAATGTTGAACTAGGAATTGATGAAGACATTGTTAATGTTTCAGGCGGAACTCCTGATGGGAAATGGAATGTAAAAATGACATGGCGTTTTACAAACCTATTTGGGACTGAAGGTAGCGGAGAATATACTGCTATCGGATGGGCTCAAGATGGAGAGAATTTCCTTCAGACAACAGTTAGAGGTGTTTGGAAAAGAAACGGAAAAGTTTTTGATGTAAAACATTTTGAGAATGGCACTGATGGAAATCAACTTCTAACAACTGGTACATTTGATTTTGTTGGAAATACATATAAATGTTTAGTTAGAGTTTTGGAATAAATTTATTTATAAAATTCTAAGAATTAATTCCCAACAAAATATGTTTAATTTAAATTTTATAAAAATGAAAAAGTTACTTTTTATACCAATACTATTTATGTCTTTAAATTTATTTTCACAAGATATAAAATATGGAGATGGCTTATTTGAGGCAAACTTTACTGTTGATATGATGTATACCGATGATTTAAAAAATTATAAAGTAACAGCATCTGGTGAAGCTGGTCCATACGGAAGAGCATATTTATCATATGAATTCACAAGTGAGCTTGATGTGTCAGGTCAAGGCGAATTTAATGGAACAGCCTGGACACAGAATGGTGAAGAGATTACAACAGCAATTTTAAGAGGAATATATAGAAGAAACGGAGATGTTTTTAAGTTATATACTCTTGATAATCTTTCTAATGGAAAGTTTATCCTTGCCACAGGAACACTAGATATGGTTAAAAAAACCTTAAATTTTAAGGCTTCCTACGTGGAGTAAATTATATTTATAAGCCTTCATATGAAGGCTTATAATAACTTTTATGGAAATAAATTTTCTATTTAATATCTTAATATTTTTAGTAATTGCTACATTTTACATAACTGTAGGTTCTCTTTTCTTTGCACCATTTTTTGTCAAGGCTGTTGAGCCAATACTATTTAAGTTATTTAATGTTAGAATATCACCAAGTAATAGATATTACATATCATTTATTTTATCAGGTTTAACTTTTTTAATTTTAATAATATTTTTGTTTTTATAAAAGATAGAAATTAGTTTAACATAAATTTTAAAATCATGAATAATTTTATTCTGTTTATATTTTCACTTCTATTTTTTAATATATCATTCGGTCAGGATAATAAAAGCTTTTACGGTGAAAAATTCTCAGTTACTCAACTAGAGGAGTATGCTAATATCAAAGATAAAATTTCTGTTAAAAGTGATGATATAGTCAGAGTAGAAGGAGAAATTCTATCTTCATGTCCTATGAAAGGTTGCTGGATGAAGATTAGAGCAGATCAAGATACTATTTTAGTTAGATTTAAAGATTATGGTTTCTTTGTTCCAAAGAGTGGAATTGAAGGAGACAGGGCGATAATTAATGGTAAAATGTCTGTGGAAACATTAAGCGTTGATTTGTTAAGACACTATGCAGAAGATGCTGGAAAATCAAAAGATGAAATTGAAAAAATTACAAAATCGCAGGTTTCATTAACATTCTTAGCAGATGGTGTTTTTATAGAAAATCTATAAAGCCCAAATTTTATCTACTCTTCCCTCATCATCTAATAGAAATACTTCAACACATTGCAAACTTTCACCAGATTTTGTTTTTAGGTTTAGCATACAAGTTACATATTGACCGTGTTCTATTATATCTGTTAACTCCTGTTGCAACTCATTTTCTGTACAAAAACCAAAAATTATATCTCTGATCTCATCTGCACCAGTTGCCTCAAGACCTAAGTTAGGTGCAAGCATATGGTACTTTTCAGTGGTTGGCACTTTAGACCACGATTCGAATCCATTTCTCCAATCAAAGGTTAGTTTATAATGTTTTATGGCTTCTGCCGTAGGTGATAAACTCATTTTTAATATTTTAATTCAAAATCATTATAAGATTAAAATATTATTATCTTTAAAAAAAATAAAACTTGAAAAAAATTATTCTATTTACACTTCTTATTTCAATTTCATTTGGGTCATATGGTAGATTATTTTATAAGTGTAACCATGTATATATTGGAGCAAGACAGCATAATGATATTAATGTAATATTCATGACAGGATATGAGGTATTAGATAATTTACCTAACAATAATCTTTCAATTGTAAAGGCTAAAAAATATGCAATGGTATTGTTAGATAGTGAAATTTCTGTTGTTTTGCTAGATGATCCTCAGTATAGTCCTGAATATAATACCAATTGTAGACTAGAATTTACAAAAATGTGCTTACCAGACATTGGTAACTCTACACTTACAGGAAAAGAGCTTGGTACTGGAAAAAATGTGTCAATACTTCCAAATAATTTTTAATATTTGATTTTTAAATATTCACTCTAGCTGGCAAGATGATTAAAAGATTCTAATATTTGTAAAGAAACATATTCCAGCGTCTTAATATGTGTAGCCTCAAGTATAACCTTTGGGGCTAAACCAACTTCGTAGGCTTCAACCCACCTTGAGGCACATAGACACCATCTATCTCCATCTTTGAGCCCTTTAAAATTATATTCTGGATAGTCTCTTGTTAGATCGTTGCCCCTACTCTTGGAAAACTCTAAAAACTCATCTGAAACAATTGCGCAAACAGTATGTGTGCCAATATCACCGGGCCCTGTATTACAACAGCCGTCTCTAAATGCACCAGTTATAGGTTCATTTCCACATATTTGTAGGGGTTTGCCATATACATTTAAACTCTTCTCTTTCATATTCAAAATACTATTTCATTACAAATACGTTGAAACAATTAAATAGATATTGACGTGAACAATATATGAAGAAATTTTTTTTTACAGTTTTTATTCTTACAAGTTATGAACTTATGTCTCAGGTTGAACAGCAAAATTTTAATACCTTAAATGTTATAGATAATATTGAGATAAGAGAATACCCGCCTGCTATATATGCGTCAGTGACAATAAAAAATAGCAATAGTAATAATATGTTTGGTATCCTTGCTGGATATATATTTGGAGGGAATGAAAATAATCAAAAAATTGCAATGACAGCACCAGTTCACATGCATCAAAATAGTAATGAAAAATCTTCAACTATGCGTTTTGTAATGCCCTCTGAATATAAAATTGATGAACTTTCAAAACCCAATGATGAACGGATAGAAATAAAGAAAAGTGTTACAAAAAAATATGCTGCAATAAGTTACACAGGTTATAATAATTCAGAAAAATTCAATAAATATAAATCAGAACTACAAAATATTTTAGATAAGAATAATATTAAGATTGTAGGAAATCCTGTATATCTTGGATATGATCCTCCGTATAAGTTTTGGAATAGAAAAAATGAGGTTTTAATAGAGATTAACTGACATTCCTCAAAAAATTTTATTTTAATAAAACAAACAGATGAAATCTAATCAGACACTTAAAATACCATTATATATTGTCTTATCAGTAAAGTTTTTAAATTTTTTTTCAGAGAATTTAGCAGTTAAATATGCCGCTTTTTTATTCTCTATACCTATTAAGTTTCGAAGACCTGATAGGGAAAACGAATACTTTTTGAGTAGTATTCACAAAAAAATTTACATACCAGAAGTTGATAAAAAAATAATGACTTACGAGTTAGAAGCTTCTGGTCCTAAAGTACTACTAGTTCATGGATGGAGCGGTCGAGGAACTCAGATGCATGCTCTTGCAAAAGAGTGTCACAAAGAAGGAATGAACGTTTTCTCATTCGATTTACCTGCTCACGGTCAATCATCCTCAAGTACAACACTTATTCCTGAGGTTGTAAAGTGTGTAAGATCCTTATATCAAAAAATAGGTCCTTTTGATTATGCAATTGGACATTCAATAGGTGGTATTTGTATAATGAATTCTCTTAGATTTGGTGACAAGTATAAAAAAATGGTTACGATAAGCTCACCACATGTGAATGTAGATATGTTCAAAGATTTTATTTTTAAAATTGGACTTAAAGAAAAATCTTTAAATAAATTATTAAATATTTTCAAAAGTAAAGTAGGCTCTGATGTTGAATCCTATGATTTAATAAAATGCGCAAAAATTTCAAATGCACCTACACTTATCCTACATTGTGATGACGACAGAGATATACCGGTGGAATGTTCAAAAGAAAGCATTAAGCATTTTAAAAAGGGGAAGCTAATAATAACTAAAGGTCTCGGACACAGAAGAATTCTGAGAAATAAAAATATTGTTAAATCAGTCGTAAATTTTCTAAAAAATTAATTTTATGAATTGTTTAGATATCAATTATTATTTTCTATACATATTGCTTTTTCTATTCCCCCTAATTTATGTAGTTGTTCTTCGTCAAACAAACAAAAAAAAGTTAATTGAATTATTGGGTGAATCAGTTGGTGAGAATACAGCAAGAATTCTATTCTTTATTGTATTTATACTACTTTGGATTTTACCTTATATTGTTTTCGAATTCTGTGATTTGCAGCAGATTGATAAGTCCAGTGGAAGATTTTTTTGGTAATTAATCCTTTCCTGTAAAGTGTTTATACAACCTCGAACCACCAAGAATAAGATATATTATACCAAGTCCTAAGATAATCTGTTTGTAATATGTTAGCTCAATTGAATCTTCTACCGATATAACAATCGATAGACAAACAAGCCCCATAATAATGTAGAAAATAGATATATAGAAAATATTCACAATATCTTCTACGATAATTAACTATCATAGTTATCATATAAGTACAATGGGAGCGCTAAAGAGAAACCCACTAACGAGGCTAGTACATATTTCCAAATACTTAAATTGTGTTTAGCTCTTTTATAGAGTAAAAAAGTAAAAAAAGAAATGTAAGCAATTGTTATATCCCATGTTATCATTGATACTGGGTGTGAAGAATAGATCTCTGATACAAAATAGTCAAAAGTAGGGTTATCACCCACCAGGAAGAAATACAACTGGTAATAAGGCATTATAATACCCAGAATACAAAGAATTAAAAAAACTTTTTTCATAATTATATTTTAAATTATCATTGATTACTATCTTGAATATACTTGATTAAAAGAATAAAGATTTGAAAAAATCGAAATTAAAAAGGTACACTTTGGCATTAATTGGATTAATTTCCTTCTCAAGTGGAATCTGCCTCTTTGGATTAGCCATTATAAGTAAATATGAAAACTCTGACTGGTTCATGATTGGCACATTATCTTTAATTCTAATCAATGGCGGCTTGGGAGTAATGATTAAAAATAAGTGGGGAACATTTTAATATGAGAACTTATAAAGCATCAGTTTTTGGATCTACTGGCCTAATTGGAGGTTTTTTAATGGATATATTAATTAATGATCCTTTATGTGAACAGGTAGTTACATTAACAAGAAATAAGGTAATAATAAATAATACAAAACATAAAAATCATGTCATTGACTTTAGTAGTTTAAATGAAATTAAAAAAATAATTAAAAATAGTGATTATGTCTATTCTGGAATTGGTACTACCCAGTCAAGAGTAAATTATAATAAGAAAATATACAGATCAATTGACTACGATATCACATTAAATATTGCAAGAGCATGCAAGGAGAATGGAATCAAGAGCTTCTGCTTAGTATCGACAGCAGGTGCAGATAGATCTAAAAATAATTTCTACTTAAGTCTAAAAGGAGAAATTGATGAAGATGTATCAAAAATTGGAATTGATTCTTTATCTATCTTTAGACCCTCTCTCCTTCTTGGGAAAAGGAATGAAAAAAGATTTGGTGAAAAATTAGCTCAATACGTGATGCCTTTATTTTCATCTCTAATGCCTGAAGACTACAGACCAATTAGAGCTGACTATGTGGCATCAGCAATGCATAAAATTTCAATGAAAAATATAAAAGGAAATAACATATACCATTTCAAAAAAATCATGGATAATTTATGATATGAAAAATATTTTTAGACTTTTTGTAATAATCACTATTTGTGTCTCGTGTGAAGAAGGTGATCAGGAAACTTTAAATGAAAAATTTATTTTTAATTATAATTTACATGAAAGTTTACCCGATGAATGGGTATCAGAGTTCTATACAATAATTGGTAATTTAGAAAACCTTATACCAGCCACACCAAGAAGTTATCAAGATAACATGAGTATTTATTCATGGGTTAGTAATGTAGATAAACCTTTCAAAAAACATATCGGAAACACAACAGGTGCATGTATATGTGGAAATGACAAGGAGAGATACATGGTGCTTGAAATACCTGAGAACGAATTCAAATACAACCAGTTGCATAGATTCTCAGTTATTGCTCATGAGTACTTTCACGTGTACCAGATGTCTTTATCAGAATCTTTTTTTGATGGGGATATAGAACTAAAATGGTTATCAGAAGGAACAGCAGCATCATTTGAATCTATCTATATTCAACAATTCTATGGAGAAAACTACTTCCTTGAGGCTCAAACTCAAGTTGACATTTCTGCAGTTAACAACCCTACAATCTTTGAAAAATTTGATTTATCCTCTGACAAAGACACAAATTATTCCTCATCAGTATTTATGGCGCTTGCTCTCACAAAAGAGTTACAGAAAAATGGAAAGACTGAGGAAGAAGCTTTCAGATTAATATATAAGGATTTTTGGGAACTAAACCCATCAGATAACAACTGGAAAACAAAATTTGAAGAACTATTCTCACTCACGGTTGATCATTTCTATAGTTCATTAGAAGATTACACTAATGATATTAACAGTGTAATCCCTAGTGAAACACTAAAAATTGAAAATATTTTTAATTAAATAGATTATTTATTACTAGTAAAATATGCAGTAATCCCTAAAATAAAGCATATAAAATCAGGTATAAAGGTCTCTACACCAGCATTCATAGCCTCATGTCCCATAAAATAATAGAATGCACCAAATAGAGGTAAATAGCCTATAATAAATGCAAGAATAACTTTTCTTTTGCTTTCAATCTCAAATGTAGTTGCAAATAGTCCAATAAGACCCATCATTAAGAATGCTGGTGCCATTCCATAATGCATAAGTACAGCTATCTCTAATCCCTCAGGAGTTGTGTTAAAAAATTGAGGAACTAGACTTTCAATAAATAAAGGAATCATTATCGCTTGCAAAGTACAATAACCTCCAATTGCATACAGAGCTATATTTGGTAAATTTTTCATAATATAAGTTTTGGTTTACTATATGTTAAATATATAAATAAAATCATTTCTAATAAATCATTAAAAGTAAAAGTATTCAAAAAAAGGTTATTGGATTTGATTTGATTAAATTGCATCAACCATATCTCAATGAAAAAATTTTTAAGTGAGGATCGTATAGATTACAAAAATTACAGTTTTGGTTATTGTGTTAATATAATACTCGAAGAAAATGACTCGATTGAGAAAGCATTTGAAAGAGGTTATCTACCCTATACTGGTGATTCTAAAAATACTGAAGAAATATATTATCTGGCAAGAAGCGTAAGAATAAACCTAAATAGATATGTAAGGTTATCTGAAAACAAGAGAGTTATAAAAAAAATTAAGTCATCGTTAAATATTTCAGTAGATGAACATAAGAAAGAAAATTTTAATCATAATAATAAATTCGAAAAGTTTTGTGTTAAATATTCCAAAGAAAGATTTTATAATGAATTTTTATCAAATGAGAGACTTCAACTTATTATTAAAAGAAAAAATTATAACAAAATTTATGAATTTAAATCAGATAACGACCCAATAGGATATGTTATAACTTTCAGTAATAATAATATAATACATTATTGGTTTGCGTTTTATGATACAAAATATTTAGAGTCTATACCAATAGGTAAATTTATGATGGAGCACATCATCCATAGCGCAAAAAAGAATGATAAAAAATATATTTATCTAGGTACTTGTTACGGAAAAGATTCTCTATACAAGGTAAGAGACTTCAAGGGCATTGAATATTTTGATGGAAATGATTGGATTGATGATATTGAAAAACTTAAATCATTATGTAAAATTGATCCAAAATGATAAATTCTAAAAAATTAAAATTTTGATTTTTTTTAAAGTATAAGTAAATTGAAAATTCCATTAAAATAAATAATATGACAACTGAAAGAGACATTATTAAAATAAGAGTACATGACGGAATAGTAGGATTACTTTATCTTGGCTCCATAGCACTTGCAGATCAATTTAATGTTGAGTGGATTTGGGTCGCTGTAGGAGTTGCTGTTCTGCAAATAATTAGTCCAATTACTAAGTTTTGTCCTGTATATACCATTTTGAATAAATTAATGCCTGATACTGATCCAGTTCAAAACGGTAAGTAATTTTTAATGAGTAAATATTCGAAGAATAAAATTACTTTTGAAAAGGATTACCCTAAAAGAGTATTTGAGGTAATTCACGAGAAAACTCACACCAAAGAGGAGTGTGACTACTTTAACTACACTGACCCATTTTACTTTAGTTAAATGATAAGACATTTTATACCTAAAAAATTTAGACTATTATTTAGAATCATATCTATAACTATACTCATTATAATACTTGCTATAAAGTACATTTAACTGTTTTTTTTTTGATTTTAAGGATCTATAGCGTACGTTTATGGTATGATCAAATGCAATTTAATCAAAGAGTTTATAGAGAGAAAAACACACGTTATTAAGCGTTATAAACTTGAAATAATTTGGAGAGATGCACTCAACAAAAAATCTTACGAATCGTATTATATCCACAAAGAGTAATCGATGGAGTTTATTGATATGGTGGGTTTATTTGGGGCCTTCCTCTCAGGTATAACCTTTTTTCCTCAAGTCTATAGAACATGGAAATTAAAGTCAGCAAAGGAATTGTCCCTTACAATGATTTTAATCATATTATCAAGCAATATTGTATGGCTTTTTTATGCTTTTAACAAACAGGATATTGCAGTTATTAGTGCAAACTTTTTTGTAGGAAGTTGTGCCATTGTAATCCTTTATTTTAAGATCAAATACAAATGAGATACTTTTTAGGTTTATTCTTTTTATTTACAATATCATCCTGTGATGAAATTAGTGAGGATGGGGCTATTCCATCTGATTTTTCTGACTGTGAGTATATTGAAGAGACCGTTTCAAATTATGATTTATTTGAGGGTTATTTTAGTTTAACTCTCAACCACGGATATACCCCAGATATAGCAAGAGATTCAATTATGAACGATTATCATTTTCTGAAATTTAAAAATGAAAAACTTAACGGTATATATGTAATAATTGATGCCAATACTAGATATAAGACTAATAAGATAATTCCACTTGATGATGTATCAAAAAGAGAATATCCATTCTCAATAAATTTGTTAAATGAGGGAGCTTGTATCTTTCTTGACCAGATTAAGACTGAGCAGTGTGAGTGTATCTAAAAATCTATAATTCGACAAGTTTTAAATCTCTCCACTTAACCTTAATACCTCCCCCGTCATGAATTTGTAGGGCTATTGATCCCTCTGAATTTGATATCTTGTTATCTCTAATTGAAATCATTTCCTGACCGTTAATCCAAGTTTTTACCTCACCATCATTGATTGTCAATTTCAAACTATTCCACTCATTCACCTTTACAATGTCATCATAATACTTGTCAGGTTTAATAAGCCACCCTCTACCATAAGACTCATAAATACCACCACTATGGAAGCCTGGTGGAGCAATCTCAACCTGCCAACCTGAAATTTTAGTTCCATCAATTTTTGATCTAAAAAAAACACCACTATTTCCATCTTTCTCTTGAAAGAAATCTAAGGTTAATATAAAATTCTTATAGTATTTTTCTGTAGCTAAATATCCATAACCCTTATCTGGACCACTCTCACATATAAGTTCTGAGTCTTTTACATACCAACGCTCTGTTCCGTAGACCTTCCATCCTTCAAGATTAACTCCATTAAAAATACTAACAGGATTTTGTATTGCAAGTAAAAAAAGTGTTTTGACTATAAAAGATAGAGTCATGGTAGAGACTAGAAATTTACATTAAAGCTTATGCCAAAAACTTCTTTCAACTGAATTTCAGGAGCAGCATTATCGTCATATAATAGATGTACAAGTATATTAGTGGATAAAAATCTATTTATTGTAAATTCTAAGCTAATCATGTAGTCAATATCAATATTTAAAGGATCCTCAAGATAATTCTGAAATAAATTCAACTTATTCTCAAAAAACATATTTTTCAAAATTTCAGTTTTGTAATAAGCTGAAAATATACCACCTGCCTCAAATCTACCCGTCTTTCCTTTATCAACACCAAAATAGTTTTCACCGTCAGATAAAGATTCAGTAAATATAGGGTTCACCATTATGTACCTTGCAGATAAAACAGCATAATTAAACCATAAATTGTTATCTTTTTTATAGAACATACCGATACCAAGCTGAGAGTATGCAGGTGATAAAAATTTTGTTTTTAATGTTCTTATCTGGGAATTAGCAAACCCCTGGGTATATTCATATCCGTTTGCCCACTGTGATTTAACATTTAATAGAGCTGAGTAAGACCATCTTCCTTTATTTTTTAATGCTAGTAATGAATAAAGCTCAAATCTATCCTCATTTTTTTTAAGGGTTTCGTTTTGGTTTTTTACAATTCCATACGCCCCATCAATCCTATTTATCCACTCTAAATCTCCTTTCTTTAGTATATAGTCGTAATCTAATATGAGTGTTAAGGAGAGATTATTAATACCACCAGAAACCCAGTTTTTATACTGAGACTGGTTTAGAAGAGTGGTTATCTTCCCCTTAGAAAGGTAATATGAATCAGGAGAGGTCCATACTGAATCTGATTTAAATTTTAAAAAATTATTTGATATTCCTAGGTAAGGGATCAGTAAAAGATATATTAATATGAATTTTCTCATTTGGAAGCAAAATTATAAATAATTGAATTCTTAAAAAAATCAGATTAAGACTGCCAATTTTCATTATGGAATGTGCCATCCATATCTATCCTCTCAAAGGTATGCTCACCGAAACAGTCTCTTTGTGCCTGAATTAAATTCATTGGTAGTTTCTGTGTTGTGAGAGCATCAAAATAGCTTATAGAAGAGTTTAAAGCAAGAGATGGAATTTTATTATTTATTGAATACACACTAACTTTTCTTGCGTAAGAATCTTTTTCCTTGATCATCTGTGATATTTCACTATCAAAAATCAAATTCACCAGATCAGGATTTTTATTAAATGCTAACATAAATTCTTCAAGTAACTTCGCTCTAATAATACAGCCTCCTCTCCATATCTTACATATCTCTTCATAATTCAGATCATATTTTTTTTCTTCAGAAGTAATTTTTAACTGAGATAGGCCTTGAGCATAACACATTGTAAAACCATATATCAAAGCATTTTCGATATCATTTACTTCGATATCACCTGTAATTGATTTTGGTTTAGAAAAAATTTTTTCTCCAGAACGTCTTGTCTCCTTAAATGAAGAAAGTATCCTCATAGATACAGAGGAGTCAATAGTTGGTACTGCAACACCAAAATCCATTGCGCTTTGCGAGGTCCACTTTCCAGTTCCCTTCTGTTTTGCCTTATCAAGAATAAGGTCAATTAAATATTTACCAGTCTCAACTTCTTTAGCTTTAAATATGTCAGCCGTTATTTCTATCAGATAGGAATTTAGTTTTCCTTTATTCCACTGCGTAAATGTTTGATGAATTTCTTGATTTGACATTTTCATACCTAATTTCATAATATGATATGCCTCTGATATGATTTGCATCATAGCATATTCAATTCCGTTGTGAATCATTTTTACGTAGTGACCAGCAGATGTATTTCCTAGAAATGATACGCATGGAATGTCATCAACCTTTGCAGATGCTTTTTCAAATATAGGTCTTACAATATCATAAGCATCTATTTTTCCTCCAGGCATTATGCTTGGGCCTAGGCGGGCTCCTTTTGATCCGCCTGAAACACCTGTCCCTAAAAAATGTATATTTAATTTATCTAGTTTTTC
>CEUG01067425.1_pt1 | contig 22857 bp, 23 predicted proteins | sample 531421 | NCBI WGS metagenome assembly CEUG01 (sample SAMEA2622901, study PRJEB7988) | marine metagenome | biome: marine biome (ENVO:00000447); feature: surface water layer (ENVO:00002042); material: "saline water (ENVO:00002010), including plankton (ENVO:xxxxxxxx)" | depth 5 m | reverse complement strand
TTGCAGCATACTAGCGTAGTCAAGTATGAATTACAAAGACAACTAGCATTAAACAATGCACACCCAACTGATCTAATGAGTGACACCTGACAAGGTGGCACAAGGTCGATAGCAATCTGCCCCTATCCATGGTTATAATGGATTCATAACAAACAAAGAAACAAACATGCCTATCTCACAATCTCAAAAATTCACTTGTGCCCTCACTGGTCTTCTTGAGTTTGTAACTGACACTAATGCAGATCTTGACATGGCATATGACTTTATTGCAGAGCAGGTCGGTGCATTTGCTCAGGATAATAAAGCATTTGACATGTTTTATGACTGCTACAATGAAATTCAGGAAAGCATGGATGGATGCCTATTCGGTGACTATTCTGAATTACTAGGAGACTAATCTAATGATTGAAACTATCGACATTGATTCCACTAAAATCACTCATAATCCTCTCTACCGTGAAGAGGTTTACATCCAATATGACTGCATTTATAACGATGCAGGCATCAAAGTGCCAGCATTTGAGATCACTGAAAATCTGGCAGAGGGTGGAAAATACAGAGTAAATGCACGTCGGCAACAATATACGGTAGACAATCAACTCCTCTACATTTTCCCATATATCACCTCATTTAACACTATAGATGAGTGTAAACAATTCATATTTGAATATATCAATCAATCGGTATCTCAGGCAATATTTGATGATCAACATCGTAACGCACTGGAGGCAATGAAATGAGAATTATTCTTGCCGCCATTGTTTTGATCATCGGTGCCAATATTGGGATCTCCGCAATCAATTCTATTTCAAAATTTCAAGATGCCAAACTACAACGAATTTGCGAATCCATCCCCGAGGGATCAGGATATGACGAAACCTGCGGACGATTTAGATAAAATTAGTCCTTACATTCAGGATGTCATCAATAAAGTTAAAGGTATCAGGAGAGATCGGGGACCGCTGTCCGATTGATAAACTGGCACACTAGCACCCTTTACGGGTGCTTTTTTGTGTGTATAATGGTTATAACGACAAGAAACAAATTTGATTACACTCCGCCCTCATCAGTCCCGCGCTCTCGACGCAATGTGCGCTACAGGTCACGGTCAGGTCATCGTGCCTACAGGAGGCGGCAAGACTATCATCATGATTGAGCATGCAAAGCACTTGCTCACACACGGCGCCCGCACTATTGTTGTGGTTGCTCCGCGCATTCTTCTCGCTAATCAACTCAGTGAAGAATTCATGCAGCATATTAGCGCAACATGGACACACGTCGCACACTGTCACAGTGGTGAGACTCACCATTTTTCTACAACAAAGAGCGACAAAATTGCTCTATTCAACAACACTGCGCGAGCAGCAGGTGAGTCTTGCATTATATTCACTACCTATCACAGTTTGCGCCGCGTTGTTGATAGTGGTATCGATGTAGATGCAATCTATTTTGATGAAGCACACAATGGTTGCACTCGTAACTTCTTCATTGCAGTGCATGCAATGAGTCAGCATGCTGATATGAAGTATTTCTTCACAGCAACACCACGCATCTCAAATCGTCATGATCGTGGTATGAATAACGTCGCAGTATTTGGTCCCGTTATTCAAAACGTCCCTGCACCTGAGTTGATCGAAGGCGGTCACATTCTCCCCCCTACTATTGTCCCATTTGAAACAGATCACTCAGTTGATAAGAAGAATCCTCACATGGTCCACAGTAACACAGTGCAGGATATTATTGATCAACTTGATGACACACACGCCTCTAAGGTGCTTGTAGCGGTCCCTAGTAGTCGTGTCCTCGGTAATATCCTAGGACAAACTGATTTGATTCATGAGTTATCAGAGCGTGGTTATGACGTGTTACACGTTACATCTAAATTCGGTGCATATGTCAATCGCACTAAAGTCTCAAGAGAAGTATTCTTCCAAACTCTCACAGACTGGGGCAAAGAAAAGGGTCGTAAGTTTGTATTGTTTCACTATTCTATTTTGAGTGAAGGCATCAACGTTCCAGGATTGACTCATTGCATTATGCTCAGAAATCTTAATGTTGTTGAGATGGCACAAACAATCGGTAGAGTTATCAGACTAGACAGAGAGGATGCAACTAAACTACAGTCAGGTGAGTTGACCCCATGTGCATGGAATTTCTACAACAAACCAACAGGTTTTGTAACAGTGCCAGTGCATCGTAACTATGGTAAGCATGTGATCAAGAGACTGCAGCGAGTTGTTGATGAAATCTTTGTTAAAGGTGTCCCTGCTACTGCACTTGTGTGACAGTTGAGAAAGTGGTCAGCATGCACTTCACAGGTGCCGCTGACCCGTTATAATAAAGACATCAGGGGCACAGAGACCCCACAATCCCTAAGAAACATGAGAAAGATCGAGCAGCAAATGAATTCAGCAATCCGTTACGGTCGTAACTTCAGCAATTCAAACACACAAGTTACACACGATAGCGAAGGCGCTAACGTTTACCTACACGGCAATCACATTGCAACAGTCAAGAGAAATTCAATCATCATCAAAGATGGCGGTTGGCAGTCAAACACAACTAAGTCACGTTTGAATGCACTTCTCGATGAGTTTTCATATGGCACTCGTGTTTTTCAAAAAAACTGGACATGGTTTGTTGGTTACAAAAATGTATCTGAAGACTTTGTTTCAGGCATGGAATTAGCACTTTAATCACATTCATTCACACTAAACACATGAGCATTTTACATCACGAATCACTCTACGAAACATGTTACGACGAGGCATGGGTAGACTATGCAATCAAGAATAACCTCACTCAGGATCAACTTGATGCAATCGATCAGGACTCTCCCCTCGGTTATCTTCCTGAGATAGCAGAAGAGGCAAAACGCAGATTTGAAGCACTATTACAATGAAAATCCTAATCCTCTCACTCGTTTACATCATCACCCACAAACCTAGTTAACCGCTTGCGTTATTGATGATTATCTTGTATAATAGTATCGACGCTAAATATCCGATACTGACTCAAACACGATGACAACATCCCCTCAACTATCTGATTCACTTGATGATAAGGTAACACAGGAAACTTATGGTTTATTTCCCGTCCCGATCACTCGTTACACTGTATCTAATCACGATGATATTAAAGCGCAGATACTTAACTGGATGAGCAAACAGGACATCCAACAGGATCACAAACGTAACGCAATATGTCACAATGTGCTTCAAGTTGGTCCTAATAATCAACTACTGAATGAAATCCCCGATCTAGCAAACACTATCATCAAAGCAGTTACACTACATAACGACAACTCTTTCAAATACAACACAAACTTTGCATTCTCCGATTCCTACCTTGAAATTGCTAACAAAGATGCAATATATGCTCCTCATGAGCATTCTAATTGCCTCTACTCTCTCACCTACCTTATTAACTACGACAGCAAACAGCACGCCTATATGAAATGGCGTCGTAACGTAGCAAGTCATTTTTACCCAGTAATTCAACTTGAAACTAAAGAGTTATCACCCTACAATATGACTGAAGCAACATTCCAACAATCAGAGGGTGATATCTTAATCTATCCATCAAACATTACTCACGGTTACGACAGCAACCCAAGTGATCAACGTATCACATTTACAGCAAATGTTGTGCCAGTGTAGTCAACTATTCAAAGTGTCCCCTACACTAACACAAACTACATGATCATCTCTATAATAAGAATATAGACAACAAAGAAACACACATGCACAACTTCCAGGAATTTCTAGAATACGTTGAATCATTCTACTTACCTAGTCATCCCGATGTCCTCTATCCAATAGAGAATTTAACACGCGAAGAGATCGCACTTGCAACTCTTAACTATCTTGATGCATGTGATGGTGATGTTATTACATGGGGTGGAGGTGATTCACTAGATCGTGAGAGAGTGAGAGACACCATACTAGAAAACAGGAAAGCATAAGTTTTCCACACGTTTTCCACAGTTTCCGCGTATTCTGTGGAATGATTAAAATACTAAAATAAATATACCTACGAGAATTATATCTACGGAGTTATTGTTACCTAAGAGCGTAGCACAGCGAGATTTTTTTGTCAACATCACCGAGGACACTACACAAACCCACACAGACCACTTGACAGATACGCCAGTTGATTCTATATTGACTGAGTAGTTAACCAGCAGCGAATTGATCTGACTTAATGATGGGAAGGACTTACAAACGTAACGATCTGCACAATTCACGACGCCCCAAATCAATCAGAGAAAAGCGACAGTATTCTAAGACTAATCGTCAAGTGCCCGATGAGTTTTCCACAGATTCATCCACAGGCAAATACAGTCAGAAGAATGTCAACTTTGACCAACAACGCCCAGAGGATTACACCTGATGAATGACATCGATAAAGATTGGATTGATGACATGCTAGAGGATGACATCCCCGAGTATGATGACTTAACTGAAGAAACTCTCTCAGACCACTATTGCCCGCAATTCTCATGAAAAGTATTACACTTGACACAACACCCGAATGTGTGGTAAAATTATGGGAGAAGAATAAACGTTACTATTGGAGGTATGATTACGACGGTTGCCCTAAGAATGGTCCTTTCAAATCACAACAGCAAGCAATCACTGACGCCCGCACATTCTCTGCACAATTATGACACAAAGCACATCCCTCTCAGATAGACTAGAGACACTGCTAGAGTTATATGACGAGGGACATCTACCCCCAGCAGAGCAAATACAACTGGCGCAAGAGTTAATAGACTTAGATCTAGATGATGACCTGCGACAGTATCAACAGTTTTGTGACTATTGCATTGCTGAGGGTATGTGCTATGATGTAGAGGTAGGTAACACTTAGTGACAGTTTTTTCATGACCGTTTGTGATACCGCCATGGCGGGTATATTAAAAAAGGTATACTTCCCTAACCTACAAAAGTATCACAGCGACCTCGCAATATTATCATAATGAAACTTCGGGTCCCCCCTACACAAAAAAATTCCCAGTATAATTTTTCCGTCCATACCCCTCTCAGGGCACAGGTAAGTTATGTCTGGGAATCTCTCTCAGAGACCGCTAGGATCGCCGTGAAGGCGCTTCGCGATAAACTTACAAACAAGACTACCAAAACATGAGTATTACCCGCAAGGAGAAAATGATTTCCCTCAGAGAGGAATACAAGGATCTCCTAGGACTCCCTTGGACAGGAAGACGTATCTACGGATGCTATGAGATTATTCGTAAGTATTGGAAGCATGTGCATGATGACGATCTTCCAGACTTCAACGCACGGGGAATTATCACCTTCACTGACGAAGCAATAGAAGAGGGTGGTGCAGAGAAACTGTGGGAGAGTGAATGGGGAGAAGAGACTGATTTCTCTACACTCCTTCCAGAAGATGTTATTTTGTTTAGACTGTATACCAATCCACTAGGAGGGTCATACTCAGCACCACGGGGTCGTGCTCCGAATCATGGAGGGATTTACCTAGGTGATGGTTTTATGCTTCACCATCCATATGCGAGTGAGAGTATGCTTGTAGACCTTGAGAAAGAAGGTAATCGCATTTGGAATACAAGTTGTATCGGTGCAATCCGTAAGAAGTCTACATAGCAGTGTAGAATAAAACTACTACATGTCAAAGCGTTATGTCCTAGAAGTCGAGGTGGATGAGCATGGAGAATGTTTCGTCCAGTTGCCCGACGAATTGCTTGAAGAAGCACAGTGGGACGTGGGCGATGTCTTAGAGTATTCTGAGGACATCGACGGATCTATTATCCTGAAGAAAGTAGTGACTTAAAAAATCCGCGAAAAACCGCGTCCGAATTTATGAATGAAACTCCGAAGTTTGAAACCCTAGAAGAATATACTAACTGGGGATTTGAGCAACTATCACAAGCGTTAGTGCAACTCACTAATCGCGTGACTGCCCTAGAGCAAGCATTACAAAAGTTTCCGCCACCTGGTGCGGATATGATTAAATATAAGATTCCTGGTCAAGAAGACTACTCTAACCTTCCTGAATTGTTTAACGATCTATATACCCGTCTAAATAATTTGGAAGAGAAATGATTTGTAATGCCTGCGTATCTCTTAGAGACTGCTCGGAGCTTCCCTAACCCAATATCGGGAGAAGAGTATAATACAACTTGGAAAAGACCTTCCAGCGGTGACTATGAGAGTCACTCATCTGGTAATGGACTTGGCACGGGCACAGATTACTTTATTACCTTTGAGGGTAGCGGACCTGGCTCCTATCCTCTAGGTAAAGACTCTGTACACTATATCGGTGATCAAGAGGAAACCTGCGTAGCATACTGCGGATATACCCGTGCGCCTGTATACAGATGGTATCGCGGTGCTAAGCGTGATCACAAATATTCAAAGAGTCCTTCACTGCTAGAGGCAGACCTAGGATGTGAGAATGAGTCTTGGAAGAAAGCAAGTAGTGGATATAATCATGAGCCTAGAAAGGGCACCCCATACTTCTTTTGTCTAGATCGCCAGAGAGAGAATAGTGTGCCACTCAAAGTGTGGTATTCACACTGGCCTGACAATACTGTATTAGGTGTAGGTAATAGCGTCCCGTCTGGTTATAATAGTGGATGTGGTAGAAACAAATATAAAGAGTGTTACACCATAGGATACATTTGCACAAACCTAGCGCAAGCACAGGCATACGGTCCTGATGCTGTGCCTTTGTATCATTACCGCTATGGTAATCAGAATGCTACCTATGGTAATCAGGTAGATGACTTCTATACTATTAACCCTGCAGAAGAGGTCAACCTAGTTGATACTCCTATCCCCTGTAAGAAACCAATGGATAGGGAATATCAGTATGTGGGTATCATTGGGTATGTCTATCCTGCAGACGCCCCTAACAGTCCACAGGAGCGTGTTATAGAGGTCGGTAAACTAGGACCCACTGGTCAGTGTATAGACAAGACATCTTGGTATGATTGGCCTGAGGATGAAGAAGATGAATACAGTATTAGCAGTTACTATAGAAACTCTGGCACACCTGGCGTTGTTGGTTTCGGTAACCCTGAGAATGTAGAGAAGACAAGTGAGAATGCAAACTTTGAATGGTTGTATGGACTCAACGGAGCGATCAAAGGTGCAGTGCCACGCTTCCTAGGGTTTGAGGATTCGTATGACTCACAGTTTTACTATTACTTGTATGACACGACATACCCTTGGAATGGTCCTCTCTTTGGTATCCAGTATGCATTGAATGATATTCCTTGCTGTCCTAATGCTGTAAACGAAGACGACGACCCTATCTGTCTACCTAACGAGCATTTCTACTCACACTTCTATAAGATTCGTGAGGATTCTTGGGAGACTACCAAGACTAAAATGATTTTGACTGATGAATCTACTGATGCAGTCAACGAATCATTTGAGACTTTTGATACTGATAGTCCTAGAGTCCTGTTTAGATACACAACAAGGACTGGAGACTTCAATAGAGGTGAGCAAATCAACGGTTGGAATATAGTTTCTGTCCTTTACTACGGTGATAAACTTAAATGTGGCATCATGGAGTTGGAAGGCGGCACTAATGCCTTCTCTTATCTGCAACAATTCACCTCTACAGACGGTGGCACATGCGAAATTCTTGCTGGATATGGCATTGTAGACAAATGTGCGTTTGCTGGTGTGTATGAATTCCCTAAAAAGGTGTCATACTACATGGTTGAGCTCTCTCCTAAGGCACTTGTGCCTAATCGCACACTGGATGAGGCAAAGTTTGAGGCAATTATTAACGACAAAGGTGGTATTGCACGGGTTGAGATCATCAATAGCGGTCGTGGTTACTCTAAAAACGCAAAAATTACGGCGATTACACCCAAAGTCCTCAAAAATTTCTCTGCTACGGACACTACAGAGCACTTAGATGACCTAATTAAGAAGGATGGCGACTATAATGCGGCAATCGGATTCACAGAATCGGAGTTTGCGGGTGATGATCCCATCAAAGATGTGCAAGTTGCGTTTGGTGCGACAAGTGGAGCGACTGATTTCCCTACTGATCACGATGGAATCGCATCACAACTCACCAGTGCGGTGTTAGAGATCGCAGCATTCGATGAAATTGGCGGTATTAAGGCAATCAGAGTGATCAAACCTGGCTCAGGATACGATCCTGAGGAGCCACCCGACGTATTTGTGACCGATCCTGAGTTTATTGAGTATGAAAGTCCCGACATTGGAGACATTGCTGCGCTAGGACAGGGCATTTCTGACCAGTTTAATAACATTGATGACAATATACCTGCAGGTGAGCAGCAAGATCCGCTAGATTGGATCAATACTAACACTGGAAATGACTTTAGAGGGGCACCTACGGAGTTTAAGAATCTAGGTACTACGGGTATCGGGTCTCCAACCTCTCCGAATCAGGTAGCAAACACGGGTTTTACTATTATGAATACCCCTGTTGCCTCTGCAGCACCAGATTCTTACATTAGAATAGCGGAAATTGACGAAGAGAATGAAACAAAACTGTGTTTTGACCTCCCACCTAACTGTTTAGAGGTTAATGGTCGCGGTAATGTGATCGATGCTATCCCCAAACAGGACTTTTGGGCGATCATGAGTGGTGCTGACGACCGCATTCGCAAGTTTGAGTCGGAAGTTATGCCTGATGTATACAAAACTGTGATGGAATTGGATGAATATCAGGACTCAGTGTCTCATGTTTACGGTCCTTTCCAGAAAAACCGCTGTTTAAGCATGGGGCAACCCAAAATTTACAACATCAGACGCTGGTTTGACATGCCATGTGCGTATGTAAGCAACACTCAGAGAGGATCTGCCACTCTTGACATGATTGAGAAGGGTAGAAACCTCACCGATGAGCGTGCTTTTGGTTATTTGCCTTACAAATACTGCGCTTCTAAGATTAAAGAGGCAGAATTTAACGTAAATATGATGATTGAGGGTAAAGTTACTGGATCTCAGGGCGCAGCTTTCATGAATTTCATGGAAAACTTCCAAAAACCCAAGGTAACACCGCGCAGAAAGGTGTCTGGTGGTTATAAAACGTGGAATTGCAACAACGGAGACGTTGACGGACGCTGTTATCGCGATCCTAACGACCCAAATGACATTATTTTCGTCCCAGTTGGTCTAGATGAGAATACTTTTGACTATAACCGTCTAGGTTTTAGTGAATATGAGCAATTTAAGCTCTGGTTAGGTGATAATTTGACTGGTGGAGCACTCGTAAGTGGTGCATCAGTAGGTTGGGGGTGGGATGAGACTACATCTACCACCACTACAGACCCTGAGACTGGAGAAGAGACAACAACTAGCACAACTACACCATATACAGGTAATGGCACCTACACTCAATTCAGTGTAGATTGCAATCCTAACCCTGCTTCTACTAATGTGCCTAACCATGAGTGTTGGGATACCTATGTAAGGAAGACAGGAGCGCCCTCAGACGCCCCTCTAGACGTTTACTGTGGATATGATAACCAAGGTAACCCTCTTGCTGGAGAGCGTTTCTGGGAGATCAGAGGACCCGCTAACGGCACTATACAAACCAGTCCTACAGGACCACTCAATCCATTCTGCTCAACTTGCACACCTTCCACAACATCTGGTTATGGTTACTATGGTTGGTCTGGCGGTGGACCTCCTGCTGCTGGTTTGGAGCAGGTTAATGATGCATCTATTGCTATTGACCCATCTAGAATGTATACCAATGCAGAGGGTGATAAGGTATTCAAAATGGGATCCTACAGTGGCACCATGCGTGTTAGGAATTGGTTGACAGGTGGTATTCAAGCATTGAGTAACTCATTAAATAACTTTGGTAACCCATACTTCTCCGAGTGTGATGTTGCTAGACCTGACGAAGCAGGAAAACGAATTAACCAAGAATTTTAATGGCATACGGATTTCTTAAACCAGTTGCATCTTTGAATGGTCTGCCTTGCTCAGGTCATGGTCTTTGCTTGCCATCCACTGTCCACTCAGTGCAGGGTTGTGGCACCCCTCCAGTGCCCTACAGCATCGTCATTAAGAATTTTACATGCTGGTGGCCACCCACACCTCTAATTCCACTTACAGCAATCAATCCGATCAGAGCAACTGTGCTTGTGCAGTTTATCCCCATCATGATTGGTGGAGATACATTTACACCACACATTGCACTGTGTACAAATATCGTTATCTATATCTGCCCTTGCGGTAAGAGCGTGTGTCCTATCCCAACACCTATCCCATGCAGCACACTGACTATTGAGGATGCTGGTGGTGTTGGACACCCTAGAGTCCTCTTCCCAACCACCTTGACAGTCTTTGCATTCAAGATCCCCATTGCGAGGATTCTAGACCCACTGGGTGTTGGGTTTCCAGGATTTTCATATCCGTGCTCTTCAGTGGTTGCATTTGGGCACCCAACTGTGTTAGCATCATGAGGTAGTTTGCATATGACAAATGCCCGCAAAAGCAAAGACTGGACTCGTCGGTAAGGATGGATGGATGCCAGGTAAGCCGAAGATGACTCGGCAGGGTGCTTCTCAAAATACTAAATACTCAGCAACATCTCGTAATGCAAAACAGAAGAAATATAGGGGTCAAGGAAGATGAGATCTGAAACCCGAAAAGCAATGGAAATGCTCTGGTCTGCTAAATGGAATCTACCCAAAGCAGCAGAGCATTGTAATCTTACTTTGAAAGAAATGAAAATTACATTCAACGAGTATTGCAATTTCCATCCACCCACCTATGAAATAGAATGAGTCAATTAGTAGTTAACTTACCATCACAAAAAGTGTGGGTCCGTAAGGAGTATCTTAGGGATCTACAGGATGGTTATGGTGAATTCGTGGAAGGCGTCTGGGTATCGGCAAAGTCGATACCTGGTCGTGCTTTTTACTTTGAGACATATTTGCCAGAATATGCTGCAATGTTTGACAAGTTGCCTATCAGTGCATTTGTCAGTGAGCCTAAGACTCCAGAGGTAGACATGGATCTTCCTAATCTACAATTCTGGAATTGTATGGATTATGGTGTCCGCTGTGTCGAAAAGCAATTTATTGGCACTATGGATGTGAAGTGTCGCACTCGTAATTATGGAAACGTTTCTGGTGAGTATCTTTTTACACTAGATAACTTTCATGCTGATGTTGACATAATCGATACAAACGTTAGTGAGACACCACAAGAGCACAAGTCTCATAACTGCATTCTCCTAGAGAATGGTCAGTTTGCATTGTATCCCAACAATAGGATGAGAATATATGACTTGTCGATAACACCTAGTGAGCCTAAAACACCTGACTTCAAGGTATCTACCAAGTTTTATCAAGTTGAGAATGGCATCAAGTGGGGTAGGTTAGGGGATACCGATGATTACCATTGGAAAACACCCGAAGAAGAATCTGAAGAAGGTCCATAAATAAAAATACCGTGTGGAGGAAGTATCATGGCAATTAGTCCTGTGCCTGATCAAAGTGAAGAATTCATCAAATCGGGAATGGTGCTAATAACCGACCCACGGAGTGATAAATATCTTCATAAGGTTAAGAAACAACCTGTGAGACCAAAGAAAAAAGAGGATTAAATGCCTGCTTACAGATTCAGATCAGATCAGTACGTCAGTAGAGGATTCAAGGATTTAGCAATCTCTTTCAATGCTAATCCATCTACTGACGATTTTGGTGCTGTAAAGAATGAGAGAGCGATCAACCAATCTGTAAGAAATTTGTTATTGACTATTTTAGGTGAGAGACCTTTTCAACCCAATATTGGAAGTAGGGTAAAGGGTCTTCTTTTTGAGCCATGGGATCCATTCGCTAAGGATGCGATTAAGACTGAGATAGAAGATTGTCTTGCTCGTCTTGAGCCACGGATAACTGTGGAAGATGTGCGTATCAGAGACAATAGCGACTTGAATGAAATTCAAGTTGAGCTTGAATATCTAATTACTGGAGAAAACGTCGCCCAAGAAGTAACATTCCTCTTAGAGAAGACCTGAAATGCCCGCAATTCCATCACAACTAACATCGTTAGACTTCTTTGAGATTAAAGAGTCTATTAAATCCTACCTTAGAACGCGTAAAGAGTTTACCGACTACGACTTTGAGGGTAGTGCTGCGGCGTATCTTATCGATATTCTCGCTTATAACACATATTATACGGCATTCAACGCAAACATGGCGCTGAATGAGTCATTTCTTGAGACTGCTACGGTCAGAGATAACATTGTCCGCATCGCAAAGCAGTTAAATTACACTCCTAGGTCAATTAAAGCGCCTAGAGCGTGCGTAACTATCCGTGTCCAGACACAAGTTTCGTTAAATGGCACAACATTCCCCGAATTCTGCACATTATCTGCGGGAGATGTGTTTGTTGCCCGCAACTTTAATGATACTTACACCTTCTGTGTGACTCGTGACCTCCAAACTGTCGTAGATCCCGCAACTGGTATCGCAACCTTTGACCCTGTGCTGGTTTATCAGGGTAACTTGTTGAGATTCAACTACACAGTTGATTATACGAAGAGACAAGACTATATTATTCCCGCTGAAAACGTAGACACCGCCTTGGTTTACGTTGATATCTCTCCTAATGCACAGTCGCAAGAGATTGACACCTATAACCTTGCCTCAAACGTAACCACACTCAACGGCACCTCTCGTGTTTACTACCTTGAGGAGTCTGATGACCTCAGATACCGTCTAGTGTTTGGTGATGGTGTCCTTGGACGTAAATTGATTGATGGTGAATTCATCAGACTGTCATATGTGACTACTTTTGGTGAAGAAGCAAACGGTTGTAAGGATTTTGCCTTCATCGGCACTATCAGAGACAGTGATGGTCGCGCAATCGCACCTTCAAACATCGCAGTTGTTACTAGAGAGTCTGCGGCAGACGGTGAAGCACGCGAAAGTGCGCTGTCTATTAAGTTTAGAGCGCCAAGATCATTCTCTACTCAAAACAGAGCGGTAACAGAAGCGGACTATGAGCATATTGTCTCGGAGATCTACCCTCAAGCAGCATCCGTGACTGCATATGGTGGTGAGAAACTTTCTCCACCAATTTACGGTAAAGTTTATGTTGCTATCCGTCCAAAAACGGGTAACAAACTGAATGAGACGACAAAAGCAAAGATTAGAAACGATCTGAAGCGTTATACGGTTGCATCAATCGATCCTGTGATCATTGATCCTACTATTTTCTACATTATTCCTAAATCTTACGTTTACTACGACGGAAACAACACTAATAAGAGTGGTGCTCAACTCAAAAGTGACGTTTTGCGTAATATTGACCAATATAACAAGAATGGTCAAAATAATCGCTTTGGTGGTCGAGTCGATACATCAAAATATAACGCAATGGTCGATAATAGCGATCCTGCGATTTCTGGTAGCGTTACTCAGATGACTATTGGTCAAAATCTTGATCAATTTGAGTTTGGAAACGTATTTACCCAATGTCTTGACTTTGGTAACCCACTTTACAATCCTGGTGACTATTCGGGCACTCCAGATGGAGGAAACTCTTGTAGCATTGACTCAGATTGCCCAGAAGGTCAAATTTGTAGAGATGGTAAGTGTGTGGACGAAGGAGATAGTGGCACATGTGCCCCTTCATTCTCTGTAGTCAAGTCTGGCACATTTTATGCAACAGGTTACTCAGAAGATCTTGTTAATTTGACTATGCAGGGTGCTGGCACTAATGCAACCAGTCCTGTTGTGTCTTCTAACTCAATTACTGATGCAAATCAAGTTTTGGTGCCCGTCAATATTAGAGATGACGGAAAAGGCAACTTAATCCTTGTCACAAAGAGGGATGAGGTGGAAGTTGTGTTAAATAATGCTGTTGGCACTGTTGATTACAGTAAGGGACAAGTCTGCGTTGGTCCTATCGCAATTCAGGGCACTCCTGATGACACAACCCGCCTCCCAGTACAAGTATTACCTTTCGGTGGATCTATTGGTATTCCTGCTGGCACAGAACCTGCAATCTTTGATGTTGGCGTCTTCCCAATCGATTGGAAAACTAATAACATCTCAATCCCCAACTTCGATCCTAACAACTTTAACGGTTACAATTTCGGTGACCCAAGTGGAATAAATATCATTGATTATCCTTCGGATATCTTCACATATCCAGTAGATACCTCCTGTTTCTGAGATAGATGCCTACTAAAAATATCAACATTTCGGATAGAGTTGAAAATCAACTCCCAGAATTTATTAGGGAGGAAGACAGACAATTTGTTGACTTTCTCTTCCAATATTATAAATCTCAAGAAAAAACAGGTCGTCCTTATGACATCCTGAATAATCTTCTGAGTTATCTGGATCTTGACAGTTATACTTCTGATGAGCTGTCGAGAGATACTCTTCTGCTGAATGATATTGGCATAAACGATAAGACTATCAGAATTGAATCTATTGATGGATTCAAAGAGACCGATGGGTCTATAATGATTGATAATGAGGTCATTTATTACGAGAGTGTTACTCGTGGACCTGATGCTATCATTACGCCAGGTGTTTCTCCTGATCAGTTTGATAAAAAGAAACAACAATTAGAAAACCCCTTCAATTTGTTTGATGGGGAAAGAAAAAACTTCCCTCTTAACTTCTTAGGCACTCCAGTCCGCCCTCCTTCGGCAGAGCACCTGATTGTTATTACTTACAATGAAATGTTAGTGCCTGGCACTGATTATTTCGTTGAAGGCGATGAAATTCGCTTTCAAGTTGCTCCCCGTGCTAGATCTGGTGCTGACGACTCTCAATTCACTCAAATTACATATCTGGTTGGGTATGCCGATCAAACGGTCGTCACAACTGATGCCATTGACTTTACTGAGTATCAAGGCAAGAAAGAATACCCACTCAGAGTCAATACACAACCATATACCCCAACTTCGGCAATCGGACTGATTGTCAAGAAAAATAATCGTCAACTTGAGGTATATACTGATTATACGGTATTTGAAGATCAAGTTGTCTTCAGATTCCCTTTGGGTGCCGCTGATGACATTCATATTCGCTCTGTTGAGTATATTGCCCCTTCTTTTGGATCTGGAGCAAGTGCAGTTGTCTCTGTTGACGAAAATGGTCTAGTTGACCGCCTAATTCCTAAAACTGGTGGTGGCGGATACAGAATTGACTTTGCACCTAAAGTTACCATCCAACATAACAATGGTAAAGGTGCAACTGCTAAAACTTTGGTTAGTGGTATCAAAGACATTAACCTAATTGATGGTGGGCAGGGTTATACGTCATACAACCCTCCAATCGCCATTGTAGGCGCTCCTACGGGTGGCACATTGGCAAAAGTTGCCCTAACTGTAGATGATGAATCTGGTCAGGTTGATTCTCTGACTATTATGAATTCTGGTAGTGGATATGACTTTATCCCTGCTATTTCGTTTGTTAATCCTGGCGGTTGTAAAATTGGTCAACCTACCATTGATAGTGAAGGTCGTGTAAACATTGATAGTATTGTTGTAGAAGAATTCGGTCTTAACTACAGCAATCCTCCTATTGTTTATCTGGATCCAGCACCTGAAGGTGGTATTAACGCTCAGGCAATTTCTAGAATTAACCAAGACGGTCAAGTTTACGAGATCGTTATTACAAACAGAGGTAGAGGTTACCTTACTCCTCCTAGAGCAAAAATCATCCAACCTATTGGTGCTCAGGTGCTTGACGTTACTGTTGCATCTGGTGCTGTTACCAATATTGAGATGTTGACTGGTGGTAAAGGTTATACTGATGCTCCTTCTGTCTACATCGTTGACGATAGAAAAGATTCTTACGGTGAGCCTATTGGTGGCACAGGTGCAACTGCTGTTGCAACAATCTTTAACGGTGAAATTACCGATATCAACATTACCAACTTCGGTACTGGATACTCTTCTACCGAGCCTCCTAAGATTTACATCGCTGAGCCTAAATCAGCAAGAGCATCTGTTGCTGTTGGTTTTAATGAGTTAACTGGTTATGAGATTATTGAAAAAGGTTTAGGTTACTCTCCCTCTGCATTCCTAGAATGTAGTCGTGGTGTTTCTGGTGCTGTTTCATACGATAACCTTCATAATGAAGTATATGCTGGTGAAGCATCACTACGTCAATCTACTCACCATGAAGCATCTACAGTTATTAACCTAGACTCTTTGTTTATCAAAGAAGTCTTTGACAAGTTTAGAAGACAATACCTTCCTACTATTGAGATTGATTATTCTTCAATCAATCCAGTCCAAGTTATTAAAAGCATCAGTGATTTCTACATCAGTAAAGGCACTGAGCTCTCCACACAGTATCTGTTTAAGATCATGTTTGGTGAGCAGGTGGATATCTACTACCCAAGAGATGAGATTATTTCTCCATCTGCTGCAACATGGGTTGTTGACACCGTGCTCCGTGCTGAGTTGATTTCAGGTGACCCTACTAACCTTATTGACTCTCAACTTATTCAATATGCTGATGATGTTGACCTTAGTGTCAAAGCAGCAAATGCTCTGATTGAAAACGTCATTACTATTATTGAAGGTAAGGATACTATCTACGAATTGGCAATCTCTGAAGAGACGCTAACTGGTAGTTTTATTATTCCTTATAAGACGACTCTAGTTGAGCCTCTGTCTACAGATGGTCAGATTATTACCGTTGACTCCACGATTGGATGGCCAGAAAGAAACGGCACCATTCGTATTAACGATCAAGAAATTGTCCAGTATAAAGAGAAGTCTCTTAACCAGTTTATCGAATGCACCAGATCTAAGAATGGTGTTGTAGAAGACTGGGATCCTGGCACTATTGTATTCTCAGATATTTTTGTATATACCAACTTTGGCACTGATAGAGAGTGTAAACTCAGGGTGCTTGGTATTGCAGAAGCAGGCACAACAATCCTGAATGATACTGGATCATACTATCTACAAGGTGACAAACTTAAGGTTGCTAAACTTGGATCTTCTGCCGAAGATGAGAGACTTTCTTCTTGGTTGTATAACGTTAAAAAACTGATTCAGGTTAATAGCGTTACTCCTGGTGGTGTTAATAACCAAACTGCAACTGTTGTATGTGATAACCCTCATGGTCTGTTGGTTTCAGATCAGGTGACAATTTATGGTGCTAACCCTGTTGTATTCAACGGCACCTTTACTGTTACCTCTCGTATTGATGAATTCCAATTTACATATCAGATCAATACTCCCACAGAGATCATTCCTGAAGGTAATATTCTTCTCTCTGTGGACCTTAACAGAGGAAAGTCCAATGTCAATTCAATCAACAACGTTGTTAGTGAGTTTACAACAAATATCCAAAACTCCTTCTTTAATGATGACTATGTTTATGTTGCTTCCTCTGGTCTACCCAATTATAAGGTTGGTCCTTTCATTGGGTCGGCACTGATTCCTGGCAACCAACGTAAACTTCTTAGATTCCCTAGAGTTGTCCAAACAATCTCTGAGCGTAAGGATATCTCTGCTAACAGCTCGATTGGTGCTTGGGTAAATGGTGTGTCTATTTGGGCATACAAATCTGGATCTTTTGTTAGATTTGGTCCTCTGACTGGTATTACTGTTACTAACAGTGGTCAGGACTATGACGCAGGATCTAAACCTGCTCTTGAAATTACTGATGGTGGTGGCACAGGTGCTACTGGTGAAGTTGTTGTTAATGGTAGTCTTACTTCCTTCGTTGTTACTGAGCAAGGTAGTGGATATACTGAATCTCCTCTGGTCTCCATCGTTGGCGGTGGTGGTATTGGAGCAACCGCACAAGCTGTCGTAACTGGTGGTCGCGTCACCAGAATTCTGGTTGAGCAACCAGGCACAGGATATACTTCACAACCTAGCGTTTCTATTACTGGTGGTGGTGGCACAGGTGCTGAGGCAACTGCTAATGTCCGTGGTCCAATTCAGGGAGTTACTCTAACATCTGGTGGATCTGGATATACTTCCCTACCTAAAGTCAGAGTTAACTCTGGTGAAGGTGCTTTGGCACAACCTATTGTTATCAATGGTCGTATCGTTTCTATCGCTATCATTAACTCTGGTAGTGGTTACACCACTGCTCCTGAGATTGTAATCAATGGTGATGGTTTCGGTGCTATTGCAAGAGCAATTATTGGCACCATCGGTGAAGACAAAGGTAGAGTCCTTAGTGTTGAGATTACAAACAGAGGTATCGGATATACTCAAGGTCTCACTACTGTCAGACTTGAGTCTGTTGGAGATTTTGCTGAATTTACCCCTCAAGTGTTTGAGTGGAATAGAAACCTTCAGTATGATCTTGTCAACAAGTATGACAATGCAAGAGGATATGTCTTTACTGGTTTGAATAACCAGTTTGGTGGTGAGTATGCTCACCTCAGCGATCCTAAAGAGCTTCGTTATGTGGTTGGTGATAACGTCTTCCTTAATCCTGTTACACAACAATTCCAAGAGGTAGCATCTAATTTTGAGCACTCTCCTATTCTGGGTTGGGCTTATGATGGTAACCCCATCTATGGTCCCTATGGTTACATTGACCCAACTGACCAAAACAGCGGAATTAGAAGACTTCGCACATCCTATAAGTTAAAGGATAACGTTGTCTTTGACGCTGCAACTAATCCTAATCCTGCTCGTGTTGATGGACCTGAGTTGTCCACATATCCAGCTGGATCATTTGTTGCTGACTATACCTACGATTTCCAATCTGGTGATCTGGATAACTACAACGGTCGTTTCTGTAAAACACCTCAGTATCCTGATGGCACCTATGCATACTTTATTACTATTGATGCATCGGAAGCAGGTATTGCTGAATTCCCATATATCCTCGGTCCTCAGTTTAACTCTCTTCCCGACAACTGGAATTTTGCTCAAGGAGCAACTCAAGAAAATATTCCTCAAAATGTTGTCCGTTACAGAGATCCTTATGTTAACGTTGACATCGATGTTGATCGTCAACCTAACCAAGAGGCAGATGTCCTAACAACTGAGATTGAAGGTTATCCTATTATCTTTGAGATTCAGGATAGTAATAATGACGGCATCATCGATGCTAATGAGCAACAAGAAATTCTAGAGATGTCCGAAGAGGCAACTCTACAAATCTATGATTACTTCCCTCAGGTTTCTGAAGAGTCCAGAGTGGATATTGAAGTTGAAACAACTACTCAGTTTGAGGATGCTCAAATTGATGGTTTTGTTATTGAAAATCCAGGCGAATCTTATCAGGTTGATGATACTATCTTCTTTGATAATACTGACACTGGTGGTTTTGGTGCATCTGCACTTATCGAATCTGTTAAGGGTCAAAAGATTAACTCTTATGCTAAGGAAATCATCGGTGATCGCCCTTATGGTGTAATTGTCACTAATGAAAACCATGACCTTCGTCAACAGGACGAGTTAATCCTTAACTCTTCACCTGTTATTGATAACACCAACAAAAACTTCAAAGTTAAAGTTGTTTCTGGTATTGAGCGTATTAACGTATCTCAGGTTGGTGTTGGTTACAATGAAGATATTCCTCCTACCTTTGAATTGATTACATCCTCTGGTCAGGATGGTCAGTTACAGATTGTATTGGAGAATACTGGTCAGATTAACAGAGTTAACATTATCAACTCTGGTAATGGTTACGATCCTGAGAATCCTCCTCAAATTCGTGTTTCTCATCCTCAGCAGTTTAAGAAAACTCGCTACTGGTTGACTGAATATATGGAGGCAACTGGTATCATTGAAGTTAATGATATCAAAGTTACTTCACAACGTAATACCTATATCTGCGGTAAGATTACTGAGACAGATGGTGACGAGTCTGGTTTCCTTGCTAAGTTTGACGACTTAGGTCAGAAGATTTGGGAAAGGACTCTTATTCCTATCAATGCTAATCAGAAGAGAGCTGAATTCATCAGGATGGTGGTGAATGATGCTCCAGAAAACGACCTCATATATGTTACAGGCCAAACAAAAAATCCTGACAATGATACATTTAATCCCGATATCTGGTTGGGACTGTATGAGTCTGGATTCAACAATGCAAATGATCCTGACGGTATCCTGAAGTGGCAAAGAGCAATCGCTGGTATCTCTGGTAGCACTAGAAGAGATTATGTAACTTCTATTGCTTTAGACCAAGAGCAACGTATCTATCTTTGCGGTTATACCGATACTAACTCTGTTGATCCTGATGATATGTGGATCATCCAGTGTGGTATTGAGGGTGATTTGGTTGAGAAACGTAAGGTTGCATCTCAAGATGATTCTGAGAAGATGCACCAGATCATGATGATCTCCGATGATAGATTCTTCTTTGTCGGTGTTAATGATCAAAATGATGACTTGATCTTTGGTGAATTCTTCTACGATGGTGCAAACCTTGAGATGGATTGGATCAGGCAAGTGCCTACTGTGGGTGGACGTGTTGTCAACCCTAGAATGATCAAAGATGACTATGGTGCAATCATTGTTGTCTGGGATATCTTTAACTCTGCTGCATCCAAATACGATAAGATTCAGGTTAACAAATTCTTACTTTCTACTGCAAAAACAACTTGGGATTGGAGTAAGACAGTTACCACTTCTGGTGATTTCCTTGCAATGCATCATGCTGGTATTTCTTATGACCAGTGGGGTAACTACACTCTTGTTAGTGACGTTACCGAATCACAAAATCAGAGATATGTCGTTATCTCTTACATGAAGTATGACGGCACTTTGTTGCATCAAACTAAAATTGATGATACTGCCAGCATTGGTTTCCAAGCATCTATTCATGCTTTGGATAACTCTGGTGATACTATTCTTGCTGTTAATCGTCAACAGTCTGATCAGCTCGTTTCTTGGAGAATGGGCAACTCTGCAAATCCTGTTGAAGATACCACTAAGCAAGAGCTTGGCACCTACAATTACTTTAATCAGTCAGAAAACGCATTTGATTCTGTCGTCTACAAGTTTGGCAATGGATCTCTGAAGTTTAATGACGTTGCACCTATCACTATTGCTGATTTGGGTTTAAGTCCTATTGAGTGGAGTGGCAGAATGTGGATGTCTATGCAGACTGCTGCATGGAATACTGCTCATGAGCCAACACTGTTACATGTTAATGATGCATCTAATACCAACTCAATTACTGCAACTATTCAAGGTGATCCTACCGATCCTGATTATCAGAAAGTTATTCTTTACCTGAATAACACTCAGGTTGCTTCTTCTGTTGCTGCAACTAACTGGGATGCTTTTGCTGCTGCAGCATGGGTCCATGTTACTGTCCAGAAACGTCAAGAATCTCTAGGACTATATCGTTATGAAGTATTCATTGGTGGTAACCAACAAGTTAGTTTCCAAAGCACCACTGATGTTGCTCTTGATGATGTTGTTATCTGTGGTCCTTCTAGTCCTCCAAACGCAAGTAATTCTTTCCGTGGTAATATCGACGACTTTGTGCTCGATGATGCTGCACCTTATCCTGGCACTTCTTACAGTGTGCCTACTGCTGAGATTGCAATTACTACATCTAACTCTGACGTTGCACTAATCAAGTTTGACAGAGAGCATACTCAGCGTGGATCTTATACACTGACTGGTCTTAACAAGCATAGCACTATTGAATTTGTCGATCATACAATCGGCATGACTTGGGCAAATGTTTCTACACCTGCAATTAGTGCTTGGAATGAGGGTCCTGGTGGTTTGCAAATTCTGGATATGTCCCAGACTTTCTCCACGTTGATTCCTGGTACATATACACTATCTTCAGTGTATGACCAATATGCATCTAAGACTTCTACCATTCCTTCACCTCGTGGTAAGAGACTGGTTATTTCTGCTGACGTTATACCCAAATTCTACATTAGAGATGCTCTGTATCAGAAAGTTGATAATGTCCAAGAGTTGACATTTAATCAGCCTGTAAAATTAACTAAGTATTCTATCCTGCAGCAGTTTAATAGTATTGGCACTACTTCTGCATTTGCAACTATTACAGAGGTCCCTGCAGGCACTCTGCTCAATCCTGGCATTGGCACCAAGTATAGAGTCGGTAAAATCTTCGGCACATTTAATACTACTGATAGATTCCGCACTACAACACCTGGCGGTGATATTAACCAGATTGAAGGCACTTACTTCGATACTATTGAAGAAGAATCTCCTTGGCAGGCATCAACTGCATACGCACAGGGTGATCGTGTATACAATCAGAAGAGAATTTATGAAGCACAAGGTGCTGGCACATCTGGCACTATTGCACCCCAACACAGCACTGGTGTTGTTTCTGATGGTGTTATTAACTGGGCATTTATCGATGATGCAGGTAAGTTTACTGTTGACCTAACTGAGCATCCTTATCCTAGACCTCAGTTTACTGGTCTAGACATGCCTGAGTGGTTACCACATCGTCTATATGCTGTTGGACAACGTGTATGGTATAAACTCAACGTATATGAAGTTGCAGTTGGCGGTGGTGGTGTAACTACAACAACACCTCCTACACATACTAGCGGTGATGTATCTGATGGCACTGTTACTTGGTCTTTCGTTAAGACTGAAGAGCCGATTAGTCTTTATACCCGTTTGATGGGTTACGATCAAGGTAACAATTACAGTATTGAAATTTTAGAAGTCCAACCAGGATCTAACTTCATTCCTAATGACGTTGTTAGTGTCAATACTAATAATATCACTTTGGCAGAAGATGAGAAGTCTGTAGAAATCTCTGGTTTTGCTTCAGTCAAGAAAATTCGTGTTACAGCACGTCTTGAAAAAGACATTATTATGACAGGTAGTGTTAGGACTGATAAGGTCTATTGCACATCTAATAGTCCACACTTCTATAGAGCAAACGATATTCTCTTT
>CEUG01023764.1_pt1 | contig 22866 bp, 21 predicted proteins | sample 531421 | NCBI WGS metagenome assembly CEUG01 (sample SAMEA2622901, study PRJEB7988) | marine metagenome | biome: marine biome (ENVO:00000447); feature: surface water layer (ENVO:00002042); material: "saline water (ENVO:00002010), including plankton (ENVO:xxxxxxxx)" | depth 5 m | reverse complement strand
CCAGAGATGCCACCAAGCGTGAAAGTCACCAAGAAGCCAAGCGACCACAAGGTGTGGGTCTTCATCACCAAGGAACCGCCCCAGAGCGTCGCCAACCAGTTGAAAATTTTCGCACCGGTTGGAATCGCTACGAGCATGGTCATGATCATGAACAGCGCTCGCCAGAACGGGTCCATTCCGGAAGTGAGCATGTGGTGGCCCCAAACGATGAACCCGACGATGCCGATGCCAGCCATGGCGAAGACCATCGATTTGTACCCGAAGATTGAGCGGCGAGCGGAGGTTGCCAGCACTTCCGAAACAATGCCAAACGCGGGCACGATAACGACGTACACTTCCGGGTGTCCGAAGAACCAGAACAGGTGTTGGAACAGCAACGGGTCGCCTCCTGCCACGAAGAAGGTCGTGCCGATGGTGTGGTCGAACAAGAGGAAGGCGACACCGATGATGAGGGCAGGCAGCGACATGAAGAGCATGAACACGCTGATGAAGACCGACCAGGTGAACAAGGGCATCTTCATCCACGAAACACCGGGTGCTCGCATCGTGAACACGGTGGTGATGAAGTTCACGCCACCAAGGGTGGAAGAGGCGCCAAGCATGAGCATGCCCGATATGAAGGCGGTCGTTCCGGGGTTCGCACCGTAGTCGGCAAGTGTCGAGCCGAGGTTCGCTTCGTGCAACGAGGAATACGGCGGGTACATGACCCACGTGATGTCCGCACCCTCACCGGACCAAATCCCCGTGAAGATGAGGGGGGCAGAGAACACGAGCAGCCACAATCCGAACGCATTGATTCGGGGGAAGGCAAGGTCCTTGGCACCGATTTGCAACGGCAGGACGTAATTCATGAAGCCAGCGATCATCGGCATGGCCCCGAGGAAAATCATGGTGGTCCCGTGGAGAGTGAAGAACGAGTTGTATTCGTCGTAGGTCAGGAAATCGTTTTCCGGCAGCGCCAATTGAATACGGAACAGCAACGCCAGAAGCCCACCGACCAAGAAGAAGAAGAACCCGAACAGGAAGTACATGATGCCGACTTCTTTGTGGTCCGTGGTCGTTAGCCACGGCTTGAGGAAGCCCCAGAAGCGCTCCATGGTGAAGGTCTCAGGAGACCGTCGGTAGAAGACCCAAAGGATGCCCATGAAGATGAGCCCGACCGCCAAACCGATCGAGGTGAGGAAGATGATGAGCGCACTGGCGCTTGGTGCGAGCGCGCCGGCATTGATGCCGGCGATGGAAATGGCCGCAACGTTCCAATGGTCGCCTCCGGCGCCGTTGCCGCCGTTGACGGCGTTGCCGTACACGGTCATCTCGACGTTGAGGTCGTCGGCCGCTGGGGCGGTCCACTCAAACGTCCAGGAGCGCTCGGTGTTCGCTTCGTCGGTGTGGGTTAAGCCACCGTCCATGCTTTGGCTCATGGATTCGGGGACACCGGTGACTTCACCGTGCGAGACAAGGATACGATAGCCGCCCTTGCGACCGTTCCAGTCCGGCGTGTCCTCTGGATTGAAGAGGTTGTTTTCGACGGTGACGGTGAACGTGTAGGTCTCGCTGGCGTTGTAGAGTTCGGGTAGGCCGTCAACCAGCACCGTGGTGTCGGGCGATGCACCACCGTGACACGTACAACCCTGGTCACCTGCCGTGCCAATACCTCCGGGCGCAGCCGTAAACTGCGGCGCGGCCATAAGGGCCAACAGTAACATTCCAAGGAGCAGCGTGACACGACTGCGCATCAATAGTCCCCTCCAGTGCTGCCATCCGAGGATTTGGCAACCCCTGTGTCCTCATTGCAGTTGACGAAAACACCGTCCACGATGGGCGCCACGACTTTCACTTGGCCGATCATCATGGAGTGTTGGTTTCCGCAGTATTCTGCACAGCGAATGGGGAACGTGCCCGGGTCGTCGGGGACGACGGTCATGTAGGTCCCGCCTTCAAGCCCGGGAACGAGGTCTTCTTTGACACCCCACTCAGGGAGCCAGAACGAGTGTTGGACGCCGATGTAATTTGGATTGGAATCGTCGGATGGGGCGGAGTGCATCTCAAAGACCACGCTCTTGTCGCACGGGATGATCATGTCTTCTCCGAGCGCTGAAGAGAACGCAAACGTCTCCCTGTAGCCGTTGGGGTCTTCTCCGGGAATGTGCATCCATGTGTGGAGGACATTATCTTCGGCATCGGTGACTTCTACCTTGGCAAATTTGCCTTCATCGAAGGTCAGAAAAGCTTCGGCCTCACCGGTCATTTGGTCAATGGAAAGCGGAGCGATGTCTTCCGTGTTTGAGAAATCGTTGCCCCCTATCCTTGTGATGGAAACGTTGACTGCGTTGGGGTTGTCGGTGCTGTTTACCGTGAGCATGATTCCCTCCCATGAGACTTGAATGTCCGTTTCTTCAGGGTCGTCTTGCCAGGTTAGGGCGTCCGTGTATTCGTACTCCCAGAACCATTGCTTGCCGATGACTTTCATGTATTGAGCGTCTTCGTCGTTGTCGGGGATGGTCCACACGGCCGTGTTTGAGGCGAGAGCGAGGACGATGAGCCAGGCGACGATGAGGGTGGGAAGGACGTAGAAGAACACCTCGAGCGTCGTATGGTGCCGGTCAACAGGGAACGAACCCACCTCGATATGATCGATATGCGTTGTGTCGGGTTCAACGCCTTCTCTGTAGCGCAGCATAGCGAGGAAAAGCCACCCGAACGTGAAGATCCCTACCAATATGCCCCAAAACATGAACTTATCATAGAGAACGGCAAACACCGTATCTTCGGCTACCACGCAACCACCCCAATTGACCGTCCACATACCCCCCCCTTAAGCGTTTGTCGTAGGTGGTTTCGAACCGACCTTCTTTGCCCTACCCCATTGGCGTGGAGTCTGCGGGTTTTTCGCGATTTTTTCGCCGTGAAATTGAACGATTTTTTCACGAATTTCGGCCTCATTTTTTCCAAGGATGCGATGCTACTTGAACCTCCCGCGAAAAGGCTCGGCTGTGAGCGTCGCATCCTGCCTCACTTCAACCCTGGACGGCTCCGTGCTCGTCGACGTTGAGGTTTCGCCGCAGTCGAGGCGTTCCGGCATCAAAGGCATCAACACGTGGCGCTCTCGGCTTTCTGTCGCCGTTCGCGCCGAGGCCAGGGACGGCAGGGCCAACCAAGCCGTCCTGCACGTCTTCTCTCGCCTCCTTGATATTGATGCAAACCGCGTGTCCATCGTGGCAGGTCGACGCTCAACCTTGAAATCGGTGCGCATTGAACGGATGGACGCTGAGGCGTTGTTGCAGCGCTTGGAACATCTGTTGGAGGGTCTGCCATGAGTTCACCGTCCTACCACGGCTTTGGGCGGGGTTCGTCCAACGCAGAGGCGCGCTGGCACCATGCCGCTCAGGCCATCGCTGAGGTGAGAAAAAGAAATCGGGAAGCCAATGCCGTGGTGCTTGTGGAAGGAAGACGGGACCGAATCGCCCTGCAAAACCTTGGGTTTGAAGGTCCAATAGAAGTCCTCAACCGAGGTTGGTCTGTCGACGACGTGTTGGTGCATTTGCTGGAAACATACGGTCGAAGGAGTGCGCAAGACCGTGGCCCCAGCGTGGTCGTCCTGATGGATTGGGATCGCACCGGTGGGCGCTTGCAAAACAACATCCGGCGCAATCTAGAATCGCTAGACGTCAAGTTTGACGAGCGACTCCGCTCCACCCTCATGCGCTGTTTGAAACCGGAAACCCGCGTCGTGGAAGGCTTGTCGGGTCTTTGCGACGTCTTGGGGCCGCTGGTCGACATGTACGACCAGTGAGTCATTCCGTCTTTTGCAGAGAAGGAAAGGCTTGCTCCTTGACGGTGTTGAGCACCACGTGCGTGTACGAACGGGAAACGCCATCCAGCGTGAACACCGTTTTGGTGAGGTTGTCCAGATCGGCCCTGTCTTGCACCCTCGCCAGCACGATGGAATCCCAATCGCCCGTGACGTCGTAAACCGCGAACACCCGTGGGTCGGCTGAGATTTTCTGCTGCACATCGATCATTCGGCCCTTCTCAATGCGCAGACCGGCCATGATGGTGAGTGACCACCCAAGTTGCACGGGGTCGAGCGTTACGCTGTAGCCCTGAATCACACCTTGCTCCTCCATTCTGCGGATACGGTTCGTGACCGTCCCCTGAGCGATGCCGAGACTGCGAGCCAAGGAGCGGTGGCTTACCCGAGCATCGTTTGAAAGCAGCACCAGCAGCGCACGGTCGGTGGCATCGAGTTCCATGCATGCTTGGATGAACGGCGAGGTCTTGAACTCTTCACTCCACCAAGTTCTGGTCGTCGTTGGTCGGAGCTCGGCTGTCCGCTCGCAACCAGAGCCGTTGATTCCATCCTCCAAAATCATCGATGTTGATGGCGACATCAAGATGGCAATCAGCGGTTTGGTCTTCCTTGAACTGAATGTCCAATCCACGCGTCTCACCGGCATCGAGGTGCACGTTGGGCGGCCGGCCCTTGAACCGCCAAGGGGGCATCGCGCTCCATGAGGTCACGCGAAATGGATGGGTGCCCGCAATCAAGGTTACGTGGACGTCGGTTGGAGCCGATTCTTTCCAGCGCGCCTGAAGTTGCGGGATGGCCTTCTCGCGTTGCCGTATCGCCATGACGATGGACCCGGCGATAACGGCCGTTATGGCCGTGAGCAGGAGCGGTGTCCATGCTTGGCTCGATGTGATGTGCTGTGCTGGAGAAGGCAGCCGACCGTGCGCCATCCAAATCAAGTCGTCCGAGGTTTCGTCCTCCGCACCGCCTCCAAAAACCGCCACGGTGTACGACCAGCCGGTCGGATATTCGCTCAGGTCAACGCCGGCTGCTTCAAGATGGTCAGCGGGTATCATGGAACGAAAGGAGGTTGAATTGTTTCCTTTCAACGAAAACCCAACCTCCGGACGCATCTCTCGCACGAGGTTGTCGAGTTGGCGCTGGTGCCGGTCAAAGGCGCTGTCCTCGGTCAGCACGACGTACAGAATGGTTTGGTCACTGAGGTTTTCCATCGGCGTGAGTTCGAACTCAAAGGCCACCATGCGTGCGCCATCCTCGGCCGACACGACCTTGACTTCTCCCGAAATTTCCAGGTAGGCTCTCTCGGATTTTTCATGCCAATCAACAACCGAATTCGCCGAAGAAACTTCCTGAGAAATGTCTTGAGTAGACGCCCGATACTGCGCGTCGTCGTCTGGCCAAGACGATCCTGTTTCTTCGCTCCATGACCACCACGTCCATTGAACGCTGTTGCTTCTTCTGGGTGGCTCCTCGTCGAGAGAACTCGGTGCATAAACTTCCAACAAACCCTCGGCGTCGCTTTCTGCCAGCGGGGCGTGGGCGTGGGTTGTCCACGGGTTTTCGTTTGCCAGCGTGCCGGGCAGGGCGACGAGCCCCAAAACCGCCAACATCAGCACCCATCGCACCTCTCATTCCTCCTCGTCGCGCCAGGGCAGGCTCAATTTGTAGCGCAAGATGTTTTGCTCATCAACGCCGATCATCAACGTGATACGGGCGCCTATCCAAACCGAAATGGTTTCGCGTCCCCAAGGAAGTTCGCTTCGAATGAGGTAGGCGCCAGAGGGAAGCCCAGCGATGCCTGTCGTTTCGATAAATTCCTCAAGCAGTGGCGCCCAACCTCGCAACAGACGGACGAACACGCTTTCATCGACCGTTGCGACGTTGTTCTGAAAGGAATCACCGAGGCTGTAGAGCACTTCTTGTCGCGAACGCCATGAGTCTTTCTTGAGCGTGAAAGCCGGTAGACCAGCGTGGACGACCCGGACGGGGTGGAACGAATCGCCGCGCCAAACATCGCCTTTGTTCGTTGGCGCTTCGGGTTTGAAGAGGCGTTCATGGACCATTGGTGGTGCGAGATTGAGGCGCTTACCTCGCTGCCAAAGCGAGTACGGACTTAGGTCAATGCCGTACAGCGTTTCCAAGCTTTGGACGATGGCCTCGTTTGCGACGACCACCGAATTCAGCGTCGGTTCAGGCGGCTGTTTTACGGTGGGCGACCATCCCTTTTCCCGGCGATTTGCTCTTCGGTTATGGTAGACATGAGCCGTGGTGGCTTCGTCTTTCGCAGCGTGTCGGAATTGAGCGACAAAGAAACCACCGGTGTCGTTGTCTTCGTGCCACATCCGGCGGCAACGGCCCAGCTGGTTTTCGATGGCTTCTTCTTCGTCTTTGTCGCCGTAGCCGCCTCGGATTCGGTCGGCTGGAGCAAGGTGGCTTGGGGAGAAAAAGACCAGGCGTTCAACCTCCTCAAGCATGACCGGTTGCCCGGTTTCATCAAGCATTGACCATGACGTAAAGCCCGGGTGAAGGGTAATCCCATCAAGCGTCATTGGCACGAGTTCGAGGTAAGGACAGCGCCGCAAAACCTCGGCCACGACGGCCTCGTTTTCGGTCGGGTCAATGCTGCATGTCGAGTACATCATGTGACCTCCCGGAACCAGCAGGGAGGCGCCGCGGACGGCAATGTCCACTTGCATGGTGAACATCTTGCGGCTCTCTTTTGGTGTCCAATCCCACCAAACGTCGCGGTTCTTACGGGTGGTTGCTGTTCCGGTGCAGGGTACATCAGCGACCACGGCATCAAACCCGGGTGGAGGGAGCCTGCCAAAGTGGCGACCGTCGTGTTGAGTTACGACGACATTGAGCAAACCCAAACGGCTTTTGTTGCTCACCAACATGTTCAACCGTCCCGAAACCGGCTCGTTCGCCACGACCACGCCGTTGGGGTGCAGACGTTCGGCGAGTTGTGTTGTTTTGGAACCCGGTGCCGCACACATGTCGAGGGTCAGGGCGTCGGAAGGTGTATTCAACAACCGCACAGGGAGCATGCTGGCCACCTCCTGCCGCGTGATGCGACCTGTTTCGTGAAGAAGCGCCATCATGCGCTTGGCCAAACCCTCGGGGGCTTTGCCACGAGGAAACGGCATCGTGAAGGCGCTTTCTTTCGGCATCCAGGGGACTTCGACGCCTCCGAGGGCCTTGACCTGTTGAATCGTCCAGTGCCGATCGCATCGGTGCGTTGAGATTCGAAACGTCTCCGGAAGCGGTTCCAAGGCTTTCTCAAGCCATCGCTCCTTGTCTCTGCCCAAGTGCGAAGCAAGGGCGGCGAGGGTCGAGGTTGCCGCAAACGACCTGCGCTCCCTGTCAGCGTCCGTTCGGTCCCGCACACCATCGCCTTTGCCGACCTGTCTTTGGGTCTTCCGCCATAATGAAAAGGGGGTTGGTGACATTGGGTTTCATGCTGGCAGCCTCGAGTGCATGGTACCTGCCAGCGTTGTTCCTGGGTTGCTTTTCTTGGGTGTTCGCACCGTTTCTCCATTCATCCCTGCTATCACGGCCGTTTGTTCGTATTGCGTACCGTTGGTTCCCGCCGCTCTTGGTCGCTGGTCTGCTGGTGTCGCGAGCGCTGGATTTGGTAGGTCTTGAGCCAAACCATCCAGAGGTGGCGTTGGTGTTGGGCCAAAACGCGAGCCTCTTTGAGTCGCTTCAGGTGCTTTTCACCGGGCAGGGCGCAACCGAGGGGGGACTCCTCGCTTTGCTGGTCTTCTCCATTTTTTCACCCCGGCTCCCAAGCGTGCGTCACGCCACACCAGCGACCTCAGCCTACGTCGAATCGAGGATGATGGCGTTTGCGGGGTGTTGGAGCCTCGTCAGCCTTGTCATGCTCTTCGAACAAGGCGCCTATTCTGCCTTGGACGTCGCACCAACATTGCCCACGATGCAACCTTCTTCTTGGTCGGTGCTCATTTTGGCCGGTCTCATCACGCTCTTGCTCATCATGTCTGGCGAAATTTTGACCGCGTCGGCTTGGATGTCGATGAACGGTGAAACGGACTTGCTTTTCAAGCGAGCCATCATGAAGACGGTGGTTGTTGCGAGCATAGCGTGGTTTTGGCTCTTTCAAACCGAGATGTTCACCGATGATTGGTGGAGCCGACCGATGGCAGAACCGCGTCTGTCGTTTGCGCTATTGGTGACTGTTTATGCCACGTGGATGGTCATCACCCACGCCTTAGCCACCGTCCTTGAGGGTCTGCAAGAAGCATCATCCTCCCAGGCCAAAGCGCTGGGCTTGTGCGTTGGGGCGGTGGCCCTCACTTCGTTCTTCACCGTTTCAAGCATCGCCGACACGACTCATGTCTACGGCACGGGTGCAGACGCCCAATTCGTCGGCTGGCGATGGGCGGCGTTCCTTCTCTTCACCGGCGTTGCCGCCATGGTGCTGCCCCTCGCCGGATTTGATGCTGCTCACCATCCCGAAGCATGGTGGTTTCGAACAGGGCTGGTGATGTTCGTCCCGCTTGCGACGCTGTCATCGAGTGGGGGCTGGTTACTTCTTCCGGCCCTCCTTCAATCGGGCGCTATCTACCTCATCGTGCAGACCTTCGTTCTTGGAGGTCAACACACAAGCCGTCGCCTGCCATTGTTGGCTGTTCTGTTGTGGGCGTTGTTGTTGTTGGTGATGCTTGGCCTTTCCACCTCGAAATTGAAACTCCTCGTGTCGGTGGTATCGATAGCTAGTTCCGGTGGCATTGGGTTCATTTGGTTTCGTCACGAGCGAAACCCGGCCGTTGAAAAACAGCGACTTGAGTCAGATATGGAGCGCGCTCTTTAAAGGTGCATCAAAAAAGCGCCAATCGAAATCTTAGGATTTCAGGGATGGGACCCGCATGGCAAGAGCGTTTCGCGCAGGCATTGAACCAAAACGGAAACTCAGAATGCCCCTTAGACAACGTCTGTGGAGGCCGGTGAAAGATCTCGCTTCACTCACCTCTCGAGCAGAGCGTACCGTTCAACAAATGGGGCCCCTTACCGAGGTTCCATCTCTTGTGCGCATTGAAAACGAACATTGGGTCTTTGAACGCATTGAAGCATCTGTGTTGAGTCAGCTTTCGCATCGGTTGGTGGTTCAAACACCAACGGGTGAGGAGGTCTTGGGTGTCACGGAAGACTTGACCACAGCGCTTGAAGTGGCTCGCTGCGTGGCAGAGAGCGATCAGCGAGTGGTGCTGATACAGGCCCTGTAGTTTCAAAACAGGTTCCAAATGGCTTGAACGACGCCTTGATTGACCAGGTAGAAAAAGCCACCAAGAGCGATGCACGCAAAGTAGACTTGAGCGGGTGTAATCTTCCACGAGTCTTCCGATTCTTCATCAAAATAGCGAATCAAACCAGCGGCCTGTTGTATGCCGCTGCCGTCGTTTTTCTTTTTGGTAGCCATGTTGACCGAACCTTCCCAAAAGCCTCCCCCTTATGAACGCGACGCGCGGTTTATTCCTCCTCGTTGGACGTTGAATCGTTGGAAAGGTCGACAAAGGGGACGTCTTCTTCTTCGTACACGTCGGGCAGGCTGGTGCGCCCTCCCGAGGTTTCCAGCACCAGGTCCATTACATCGGAACCGTCGGAGGTTACGGTCTCTGGAGCTTGCACGTGATGTTCATGCGGGTCGACATTCATGCGAATCAACGTTGCTTCAAGGCGCGCAAGCGCCCTCTCAACACCGGGAGCGTTGTCTTCCGCTAGGGCTTGTCTAGCCATGTGAAGATCGTCTTCGACGGCAGCCATCCATGCCTGCTGTGCGTCGGTCGTTGCGGACAATTTCGCGTCCGTTTTCTCCCTCATGTTCTCGATGGCTTCGAGCAGCGTTTCTCGGGCCGCTCGATGCAGGTTTTGCCAGTTCTGCTCGTTTGTTTTGAGATTGATGTCCGACGCATTCCTCTTCATCCACCTGCTAGCGGATGTTTGGTGTGCAAATTCCCAAGGCGGTTGGCCCAAAGCGCTGATGGTGTCGAGCACCAGTCGAGCGCGTTCCTCCAGAGGGCCCTCGAGCGTAATGATGTTGAGGTAGCCAGACGAGAGCAACCCCCACGCCCAATACGACCGAGAAACGATGGTTACGCTCAAATCACCGCTCGTTGTTTCAAGCGTCCATCGCTGCTCGTTGAATCCTGGACTTTCTGAAAAAACCGGTGTTTCAGGATGCGGGAGCTGTGCAAGGAGGGCCCCTGCAAGGTCGCCGAGATACACAACACTGCTGGGACCCGTGAAGTGCTTGCCCCTGAGGAGGTTGTGTACGGTGTCGATTTTGTGCGATGCTTCTGCACGGCGAACTTGCGCAACCAACACGGATTGTTTAGCGTCAAGGATGTTCTCCACGTCATCGCCTCGCCGGTGTCTCATGGCCAAACCCCTGCCTCATCCGAATGGATTCAGGTTTTCGCTCATGGTTCGTGGAGGAGGGATGCACTCAAGAATCAACCGATGACCGACGCCGTTAACCAAAGCAGGAAGGTTCAAATTCGGCAAGCATCATCGTCCAATCGGTGAAAGAATGGCAGGGAAATCAGAGGGTACGGGCATCACATCGCTGCCAGGTGTCGGTGCAGCAACGGCGAAGAAATTGAAAGCGGCCAAGTTGGGCACCGTTGCCAAACTTGCCAAAGCCAGCCTCGGCGATTTGCAGAAGGCCGGCCTCACGGCAGCGGCAGCGAAGAAAGTCCTCGCCGCAGCCAAAGCTGCCGGCAGTGCAAAAAAAGCGGCCAAGAAGGCCGGTGGGAAAGCAGCAGATGTCGCAAAGAAAGCCGCTTCAAAAGCCAAATCAACTTCGAAAAAAGCGGCCTCTGCCACCTTAGAAGCCTCGCAAAAAGCCGTCGGGAAAGGGCAGACGGTAGCGACGAAAGTTGTTGAGAAAACCAAAGCAGCGGGTACCAGTTTGAAGACCACGACTTCCAAAGACAGGAAAGGCGCCACGATCAAGGTGCCTCGGTCCGTCAAAGACATGCCTTGGTTCAAGAAAGGCTGAAACCACCGCTACCTTTGAAGGCCCTCTTGACACGTTTTACCTCATGCCAAGGCGGAAATACGGGCGACTCCGTAAAACCGTCGAGTTACCTCCAAAAGGCAACTGTTCTCGATGTCGATCGGGTAAGCATTGCCCCATCGAAGGTCATCAGGGGCGCGCCATCCATCCCAGCAGGGAATGGACCGGACCCGAACGGGTAGCCAAGCGGAAGAAATCGACCTCTTGATTACGGTACACCATGCGTGCTCGTCGACGGTGTTCTCTCTTCAACCGGTCGTGGCTCATCGTGAGCATCGCCCATGTCTTCCCGATTGGACTGCGCTCTGTGATACACCTCTCGAAGGGTTTGGTCGGAAATTTCCAGGTAGACCCGTGTCGTTGCAATGGTCGCATGCCCCATCAGACGCTGAATGGTGACCAGGTCTGCTCCCCTTTCGAGCAGGCCAGTGGCAAAGTTGTGTCGCAGCACGTGAGGTGTCAACTTTCCTTTCGGAAGCTTCGCGTCTTGACCGAGGGTGTCCATTAACCGCTGGACGCCGCGAGGCTGAAGCCTTCGTCCGTGGCGATTAACGAAACAAGCCTGCTCACCCTCGGACACCAAACGCTCGCGTATGGGTATCCAGGCTTGAAGGCGTTGAATGGTTCGTTTCGTGAACAGCACGAGACGGTCCTTATCCCCCTTTCCGCCCAGTACTTTTGCGGACGCATCATCAAAATCAATGTCTTCCAGGTTGAGGCCGCATACCTCGCTCACTCGCATGCCGGTGTCGAGCATCATCGTGACGACCAGCGATGCAACAGGGTCTTCGCTCAGTTCAGCCACTTCGATGACGGTCGTGAGCTCTCTTCTGGTGAGCGTTCTTGGGAGCCGTTTTCCTGTTCGCGCCCTCTGAAGGTGATCGGGCCATCGCAAACCAAGCCACCGAATGAAATGCCGAGCAGCGGCAATACGAGCGTTGTAGGTCGTCGGCTTGAGATTTGAAATGCTGTGGGCCCAGAGGTCCAGCCGCCCGTTCATCGGTTCCATCCTTTCGGCCATTTCTTGGATGGACAGTTGTTCGTACCGTTCCTCATCAAGCACGTCTTCGTCAGCACACCGGGTTTCGATGAGAGCTCGAAGCCCGTAGAAGTAGGATTTCTGGGTGTTGTCGGATTTGTTTTCCGTCTGGAGTTGCCGTTTGTAGCATTCGAGCCAGGCGAGGTGCCGAAGGTGCACCAACCGTGCGGGTAGAGACGGCTGGTCGTTGGTCAGACGAAGCTGGCTTGGCTTACGCGCTCTGGGTTGTGGCGTTCGCATCTCTCGTCTTTCCATTTGGCGTCACCGCCTCCCGCCGAAGCGGGTGTGCATCCCGTGTCCCTGAGGACATGCAGAGTACGGTGGTTTTGTTTATCAACTCATCGTTGATGAAGAGGGCAGAAGAGGGAAGGGACCTTTGATGTGCCTTGGCACAAGAAAGGTCGTTGTACAACTCGAAGAGCTGGAAGAAGGTCAGCGCAGGCTGCACTCAAAGGTGCTCGATGCCTTGCTTCTTGACGTTGGCCTTCTTGATCTTGTCTGGGAGCCAGTCTGGCCCGCCAGCAGGCTTGTCAACCATCGAGATGCTGCCCGTGAAAACGTGCACACGCTTGGTGCCGCGCTCTCGTAGGCGGATGGTTGTGTGTCCGCGGGTTGCGGCCTTCAAGGCTGCACCGCGGGGTTGCTTGCTCGCAAATACCTGGCTCGTGTCTTTTCCGCCCTCCATGAGGACGAAGTATTTCTTTCCGTCTGACATTTGGATTACCTCCGGTACAGCGTTGGACCGTTGAGCATATAATGTTTATGCCGAAAAAGAGGGGTACTGCGCCACATATGGCCTTCAGTACCCCATTCCGAGCGGCTTTTTTTGCAAACTTTCCCTCAGTGCCACGGTTTCATATTCGCTAGTCGAGGTCGGCCCCAGCCAGAGTTTTGGTATCGACAACACCTTCCACCGAACGGATGTGCTGAACGACCGCCTTGGCGATGGTCGCCAAGTCTGTAGCTTCAAGCTTGACGATGAGGTCATGGTCTCCAAACAGCACCGTTGCGTCGGTAACATGAGGCAACGACTTCACATCGTTGTAGACTTGTTGTTCGGTACCTGGTTGGACATTGATGAGGACGTATCCGATGGCCATGCTGCTCAATTGGACACACGCATCGCCAGCACATCACCCTTCCGATTCGTTGTTGTGGCTGTTGAGAACGGCGGTTGATGAGGCGACATAGGATGACCATTGCTCTTCGGTCCATCCGTCCGGTAGCGGACCTTTGAGCCATTCGGCAAACGCTTGGACCGTCCACCCCTCCGGAAGAAGTTCGCTCAATTCGTCTTCGTCTTTGTCTGCCTCCACTTCCTGTGCGTTCTGCTGTCCTGCGGTCTCCTCCCTATGCTGATCTTCATCAAACAAACTGGACTCCATCTCTCGATCGAAGAGTGCTTCTGTTCCAAGGAGAGGTGAGAAATCCTCGTCCCATGAAGGTTCAATGTTTCTCGTTGTACGTCGACGGAGCATCAAACCAACCAAAACAGCGACGAATATCACGCTCCCCAGCAGGAGCAGCAGTGTTGTTTGCTGCCCGCTTTTTTCGGTCAACATGGCGTCGTTGACGGTTTCTGCATCGGCGCAATTCAGGCAGGATTCGGACGGTGCAACTTCGAGCGTGGTGTTGTAGGCGTAAAGTCGTTGAAGACCGTCAACGCAAGAAAAGGTGATGAGCAGCGTTGTGTTACCCAAATCCTGCGGTACGGGGTATCGGTAGAGGAGTTCATTGGTGAGGAAACCTGGCGGTCCTGCAGGTAACATTGTGTTCATGAGAACCTCGTCGTTTTGCTTCTCGATGGTGCAAGTGCAAACGACTTCACCCAGCCCGTCTAGATTGCTTACCGTGATGTTGGCGTAGAGGTCTTCGCCCGCCATAACCTCTGAAAATTCAATTTGGTCAAACACCGTGGGAGCGTGTTGGAACGTCAGGTCAACGCTCTCGGACCTTACCAAACCGTCGACGTCCACTACTGAGAAGAGGATGCGACCGGGGCCATCAATGAGTGAATTGTCCAGTTTGAGGCGGAAATACAACCATTCTGTGGATTGAGCGGACGTTTCTTCAACGCCGCAACCAAGAGGTGTTGAATCAACATCCCAGGAGGGGGCATCAATTTGTGGGGCGTTGACCGCCCAACTCGACTGAATCAACTGTGCCGTTGAGGATTGAATCGGGCGGTCACTTTCAACAGCCACGACGAGCGTTGCCGTTTGGCCAAACGTCATGTTCTGAACAGGACCGTTTTGATCACATGTTTCAAAGAACGCGAAGGAGGGCGGCGTGAGCAGAAACGGAACGCTCAGGTCCTTGGTAGCGGTGGCACCGTGTTGCCCTCTTCCTGAAACGGTGATTTGCAAGTCACCCGCTTCAAGGGGAACCATCACCTTCTCAAGAGCCACAACAACCCCCCCACCTCCTTGCGGAATGTCCAGTGGCAACTGTATCGGTTCCCCACCGGGCCATCGCAGGGTGACATCTCCAACAAACGGTGTATCGGGGTCGTCTGCGTCGGTCACGCTGATTCGAAGCTGCTCGTCTCCCCCACCAACCACACGGTCCAGAGGTTGGCCTTCCGTTGTTTCTACGTCGATGGAAATTTCAGGTGACAAGTCCGCCACCATCAGCGTTCGTTGGAGCAGCAGCGAGCCGCTTTCGGTGCGCAATTGAAGATCCACCTCATCCAGGCTGCTGCCCAGTTCAAGCGCAAGTGTGCTGATGTAGCAGTAAAGATGCGGTATGGATTGCTCCTGATAGGACGTGTTTCCAAGAACGCCCCTATTTGTTAGGAACATCGGCATTGAGTCCTCTAACCGGTAATCGGCATCCATCACGCAAGCGGTGAGCGTGCTCACCCTTTGGCGCAGCAATCCGGTGGATGGTTTGTTGGGAAGTGCAGAGGCGTTGTTCCAATCAGGCGGGTCAACGCCCGAGACGTGGGGGCCGTACCATGTAGGGGGGGCATCAACGACGCTGACGACGTTTTCCACGGTTAACACCGCGCTCATCTCACCCCCGTCCTCCACAACAGCGCGCACGACAATATCGCCCAACGATGCCTCTGGCGGCACGATGAGGGCCGTCTCCCATAGCGTCGGGTTCACCTGACCCATCGCAAGGGTCAACCACCCTGCCTCGTCAACGGAGGTGTTTTCAGCCAGGATTTGCCACTGCAGAGAGGCGTTGATGATGCCGATGTCGTCGTTCGCCACGACCGAGCACGTGGTGTACTCGCCGCGAGACAACACCGAAGCGCTGCAGTAAACATCCTCAATGCTCGGCGGTGCGTTGACGACAAGCGAGGTCGATCGGAGGTTGTTTTCGTAATTCCGTTCGGGCGTGGCGTTCACGTAGCGGATGCGCAAGTCGAGGAACCCGCTGTTGGGTGGGACGAACGAGAGGTTCAGCGTTGCCCGGCTACCGGATTGGTCGCCCGGCGGAAGTGAAAGGTTACTTTGGTGAAGCAGGTTGTTGCCCAAAACGGTTCGGATCTCGATGCTCCCGTTTGCTGCAGCCATGCCGAGGTTTTCAACCAGCAATTCAAGGGTCGTGTTCTCTCCAAAGTTGACATGCCCCACCGTCCTGACATCAACAATGTTGACATCGTGAAGCACGTCCACGAACGGGGCCATCTTAGGGTCGCCCACCACCACCCCCATCCAGCTCGTGAAGAGGCTTGCCGCCGCATGGCTTTCTGCGAGGTTGTAGCCCGAAGCGTAGGTGGGTAACACGGCACTGGGCAGGCCGACGGCGATTAGGTAGGGCTCGTAGACGTAGCCTTTCACTCCGGAGACTCCGTCCTCCAACAAATCTGCGATGAGGGATTGGCCGTATTCTGTTCCCCATTCAAAGGAACGGCCACCGGTGGAGACCGCTGTTTCGGCAATCGAGCCGTTGACCCAGTCCATGTGAGGTCGTATAGGGTAGAGCCTGACCGAGTCGATGAACAATGAACCAACCGATGAAATCGCATCGATGTCCATGGTCGCTCTGATCACGAATGATGCGGTGTTAGCGTCCGGGCGGAATCGCATGTTTTGTGACGCCCAAGAGGTCGTGAACGTTTTCTTGTCTGAGCTGTTAGAAGTCAGTACATTGCCTGTTGCATCCAGCGCCAATACGCTTACGCCAAAGGCGCCGTTAACCTCCCCGTTTCGCTTCCCGGAGACCGAAAGAATCCATGCGTGTTCGGCAAACTGGCTTGGAACAGTGAACGTTGTCTCAAGTTGAGCCGCATCAACACCTGCTCCGGAGTAGGCCGTGCAGTTGTCGACGATGGTTCGGCGCAGGCGCGTGACGTCTTGGTCCGTCAGCGCAACATCCCAGACCATGATTTCATCAACCATGCCTTCGAAGTACGAGTTTCCGGCCCGGTTGACCCCAATTTTGTAAAGGTCTACGTTGACAAACGAGCCGTTGGGGTAGGTGTCGTCGTTGACCAGCACACCGTCCATGTACTGACGAATGTCGCCGTTGTCAAACACCGAAACGAGGTGGGTCCAACGTTGTGCGACGACATCGCCGAACGCTTTCGTTTGGTTGTTATGAAGTCGCCACTTGTTGTTCTGAACCATGTGTTGGAAAGAGAGGTTTGAACCCGCCTGGTCGTTGACGGCGAAGGTTGAGGCATACGTGCTCTGGGACGTGGTGTTGGCCCAAACCCACTGGCTGACCGTGAGGTTGCCATAGACGTCTTCAACATCGACGCGTGCGACATCGTTCACACCGTCAAACCACAGGCAAGAACCGTCAGGGCACGCCCGCCAATTGGTGTTGTCCATACCGGACAGCGTCAGGTTGGCTTGTTCCGTGCCGTTATCGACAGCAACGCTGCCGTTGTTGTCCTCAAACGCCCAGTGGTGCATGAGGTCAGCAGCCCTAGGGGCGACATCGCTCGCTACCCGGAAAGCCGATGCGGGAATGGGGGCTTTGGACGTACCCGGCCCCTGCCAAGAAAAAATAAGCCCGTGTGGGCCACCGCCTTGGAAAAACTCAATTCGGAACTCGTGGAGCCCCTCGGTGAGGTTCAACTGTCCGGACCGTTCTCGCATCCCGTGTGAGCCGTAGTTCGTGGCGATCGACACGCCGTTCACCCACAGTTCCGTACCATCATCGGAGTTGATGAAGAACGTCCAACTTCCCGATTGCGGGAGGTCAACAAAACCGCTGAACCTTGCGCCCCAATTTTCCTTGAAGCGGTCGTCCAGTCCAGAATAAGCGTTGTAAGAGGACCCATGATTCAAATCCGGCTCGATTTGCACCCTGTCCGGTTCACGGTCGATGAGCAGTGGCATGCTGGCCGTGCTGAAACTCACACCATCGTTGTCAAAGTATTCAGCGTAAATGCCCTGCATGCCTTTTCCACTGTCTTGGCTGCAGTCGGTGCGTAGGCTTGCCTCAAACGCTCCCGAGCCGCCTTCTTTTGTTTCGGTTTGGTAGCGCCATTCAAAGTCGTCTTCCGGAGCCACAACGGGCGAACTGGTGTTCCAGTACCGCGACCCGCTTTCCCATGAAGCATCAAGGGTGTCAAACCCTCCGTTGGGCAGTGTGTTTGCGTTCCAGTTGCCGTCGTTGCTGCCCCACGAGGCGTAACCCATCACGCTCGAAATGTTGGTGACAAAGTTGGTTTCCTCATCAAAATGCACGGGCAGTCCCATCGTGCCGTTGAGCGTGCTGTTGGCGGTGTAGAGGTCGTCGTTCCAAAATTTGTACCCCGATTCGTTGCGGTTGGTTGCCAAATCAAGCACGAAGGTTCCGCGCTGCCCGAGGCTTTGGTTGGCGCGTTCAATGAGTTCCAACGCCGTATCAACGGTGTATCCCGTAAGACGCGTGACCAAAAAGAACCCATACTTGTTCCTTGAAAACGGCTCCATGGCCTTTCCAGCAAGGGGCCCATAACCGTGAGCGTTCCAGTAATCGCCACCAATGGTGCTGTTGTAGGCGCCGCCGAGAAGCGCGAGTTCTTGGTCAAAACTGGCCTTGTCGTTCCCTCCCGAAATGCGCAACGGTATCCCCTTGGTGGTGACCAAATAATTGAGGCCGTTGGCTGAGCTGCGGTTTTGCAACATCTCCAGAAACGGTAACGCAAAGTAGGTGTTGAAGCGATTTCTGTTGATCGTCTCGTCGGTCGGTGTGTCTGAATGGTCAAAGATGAAGACCCTGTCGAGCGAAATGTTTCTTGCAGCAACAAAAGCCCACCCAATGGTTTTGCTCTCTTCCGAACGGTTGTTGATGAGCACACCAACGTCGCTGTAATCGATGACGCTTTGGTAGGTGAACCCTTCTGGCACAGCGACGGTTGAGAACGGTGTCTGATTCCACACGTCGCCTTCGGCCCCGACAAGGAACCCTGAGAACAAATCATCGGAGAGCACCCTGTGTCCAAAGTCTGTACTGGCCGGAGGTGCAGGCGTTATGGGCATCAAGGAGAAGAGTAGCAAGCACACGAAAGCGACGCTTGACGCTTTCGTGGACATAGTAAATGGACCTCGGTGCTGATTTTAGCCCTATCGCATGATTGGAAGCGGGCACAGCGTGGCCAAGGTCTTGTTTTTGCTTCATCTCATCCATTTCCGGCGTAGATAATATGTAGGGTCGCCTCCTCTCCGAACCGATGGCGGAACTCTACATGGCACGAACGTGCAAACACGGTGTTCTTCGCGTGATGGGCGGTGATGTCTGGAATCACACCGCAGACGTGCTCATCACACCGGCCAACAACCGGCTTTCCGGGCGTGAAGGCTTGGACGCCATGATTCATCAAAAAGCCGGTAAGGAATTGACGCAAGTCACCCGAAACATCTGCCTTGACATGCGCAAAATAAACGCTCCTCCGTGCGCCGTTACCCGCAACGTTATCACGGAACCCTTTGCGCTTTCTGAAAATTACAAGCACATCATCCACGCAGTGGGCCCCGACTGCCGCCGACCCAATCAAGACGAATCCCGCAGGGAACTGCTCGCTGAAACCTACGCTAACCTGTTTGCCACCATTGTGGAAATGGGCGACATTAACTCTGTTGTGGCCCCACCCATTTCCATGGGCGTCTTCGCTTACCCGCACAGGGAGGGTGCCAGGCTAACCCTTCAAGTGCTGTTGGAGATGATGGACGGCGAGAAGGACTACGGCATTCGCAACTACACCATCGTGGTCAAGGAAAAGAACTTCATCAGCAACATGCGGACGGTCTACAGAGAAGGCGAAGACCAGTTTCCTGGCGTTGACACCACCATGCAGGACTCAGTTCGCTAAGCGTTCATTGATCCTGTCAAGTTGAGCATCCAGAGCGACGCGTTCCCGTTCCACTTTGTCCAGCGAAGCGCTCTCGAGGTTTCGCTCAACCGACAGTTTCATTCTCTTGATTTCGTTGATCCTTTGGGTTCGATCCTTTGGCCTGTTCATTGCACTGCGCATGTTCATTAGCCATTCCTCCAACAGCGCTGCACCCCACTCTGGAACCCTGAGCTCGCTCGACAGGTAGATGCTGTGACGGCGGTGTTGAAATCGCGTTTTTCCTTCGCTTGTCCGGAGGCCTTGAATGGAGCCCGGGTTCCACGTTTCGAGGGGGATGTGAAGGTGTTGCTGGATGGCAAGTTTACCGTCGCTGTCCAACAGGAAATCAGCGATGAGGACGCTTGAGGACAGGCGAATGAGAACTTGAACAATCTCGTCATGGTTGGCCCAATCCGAAATTCTAACGGGGCGTTCGCCCCATGTTTCTTCGCACCAGACCTCTATCGCCATGCTGTGCGGGTGCATGATGATGAGCGACAGCCGACCCATCATCAACTTTTGTGACCAACGTCGTGCCTGCGAGGGTATCAATGTTCAAGACAGAACAGCGCGTCGGCGAATCATGGTGGGCTCATGGGGTTCGGTTCAGGCCGATTGGACCTTGTTGTTCGCTCTGTTGATCGGTTGGTACGTCCTCATCAGAACATGGGAGCGGAACGGCACCCTCGACAAATGGAACGCGACAAGGGTTCTGGGGGTTGTCCTCATGGTGCGCACCCAGCGAGGTCAGCGGTTCCTTGACTGGTTGGCCAAACCGCGTCGGTTTTGGAGGGCTTATGGCGAAGTCTCGCTATGGGTTTGTTCCGTATCGATGCTTATCGTTGCTCTGCTTGTGTTGCTCGTGTTCATCACTTCCCTGCTCTCACCACCTCAAGTCTCCGACCCACCCAGCGCCAGTGAACTCGTCGCTATACCGGGCCTCAACCCGGTGATACCCATCGGTTGGGGGGCCGTTGCCTTCGTCGTTTGCCTCGTCATTCACGAATACGGACACGGCCTGTTGGCCAGGGCCCATGGGATGCGGGTTCGAGCGTTTGGCCTTCTCCAACTGGGGCCGTTGCCGCTTGGTGCGTTCGCTGAACCGCAATCGGATGAATTGTTGAGAGCGCCTCGGCGAGAACGGCTACGCATGTTTGCAGCAGGACCCGCCACCAATATTTTTGCAGCGTTTGTTCTTCTTCTCCTCTTGGGTGGCGTCGCCTCGCAACTGGTTGCCAAAGACGATTTTATTCACGTTCAAGGCATCGTTGTTGATGGCGGGGCTGACCAAGCGGGTATGCAACCATGGGACATTTTGGTGTCGATCGACGGAGCACCGGTCCACACGACGGATGATTTCCGCAACATCCTAACATCTTACGCCAGCAACGACTCGGCCGAACTGGTCGTCATTCATCAGAACGGCACACAGGAAACCTTGCGTGCAACCTTTGGCGACAAGTACCAGTATTACACCGAGCTTGGCTGGAGTGAGGACGTTCTGGCGAGTTTAGAAGTTGAACCGGGCGACCCGTTCCTGGGGGTTGAGGGTTTGTCAGAGGGCACCGCTGGTATCGACCGACTTGCCGGGCCTTTTTCACCTCGCTTTGAGGGGACGATTGGGCAACGGGCGCTTTCCGTTCCTTTCCACGTGCTTAGCGTGCTGATCATTCCTTTCGAACTGGGAGGGATAGCCATTCACCCGTTTGAAGAATCGTTGATGGTGGCTGGTGACGGACTGCTTGCCGGCGTTTTAGGCACCGATGCCCTGATGTTCTTCACGCACCTTCTTTTCTGGTTGATGTGGGTGAACATCCTGCTCGGTTTCACCAACCTGATACCGATCGTGCCGTTTGATGGCGGCCACATGTTCAGGGACATGCTCCATGCTTTTTTGAGCGGCATCAAGCGATTGGGAAGGAAACTCAAACTGTGGGATTTGCACCCCATGTGGGTTGATCACTTTTCCTCCAGAGCCTCGGGATACTCTTCGCTGATCATTCTCGGTATGCTCTTGTTCACAATGGTCGTTCCTTACCTGTGAGCATGATTTCAGACCGACGACGTTCAAGTTCGGCAAGAATGTCTTCGGTGCTTTTTTCTCGATGTTTCTTGGCTTTCAGAGGGGCGTTTGCGGCTCGCTTTCCAACATGCGTGAGCGAGGCGTTTGTCCCGCCTTCAGGACTGCACATCAAGCCAATGAATTTGTTCAGCGGCATGCCTTGTTCCCAATCGATGAACGGTGTACCGTTGCGGTTGAGGGGGAGGGGTGGGATCATGGTTGCTAACCGGGCCAGTGTACCTTTGAGACCCTCAGTTTCAACGCGGAACAGCCGCCATGAATCGCCCCGAACGCCTTTCCTTCTGTGAGCGTAAAGGGGCATCAAGCCCGAACGCTCTCCTTCTCGAATCATCGCCATCAGTTGGTCCATGGTTCGGCCCGAGAAGTACAGTTTTTCAGCCCGCGTTGATTTCACCTCAATGGGAAAACTGCAGTCGCCCCTGAGAGCCACCAAATCACCGCTGCCTTCCATACCGGAACCTGCGGCCCGCACCACCAAGAACGGACGTTCGAGAACCATACGCATTCGCTTTGCTTGCTCTTTTGTGCAACTGCGAATCACCGCATCCACGCCCTTGTTCGTGCCTGAGAGAACGTTCCTCAGTTCACGTTCGTAAGCGCCTGTCATGGCGAGACATCATCGTCCATCGTTCTTGATAACTTCGGCTCCCGCAGCGGGGATGTTGCCGGTTCTTCTTGAACGGAAAGCCGCCGACCGATAGGTTAGAACGGGACGCGACTCACCAAGGGTTGTGAAACGGTTGTACGTGAGAACGGAGGATTTTCGACTCGCGCATCGCTTGCTAAGCGAATTGCACGAACGAAACCTCACCGCAAAGCAACTTTCGCTCACCGATGCCATCGAACCCGATGCCTATTGGTTTGGCACCGCTGAAGAAGTGGAGAGGCTCGGCGGGCGAGGCATACCTGTGGAGCCTGAATCCGTGAAGGAAGCGATTTCCGCATGGCTTCTCTCGTTGCAAATCGACGGACCGCCCTCCAAGCTCGTCATCGGCATCGATCCTGGGCCGCGTCCAGGTTACGCCTTTCTTTCTGACGGGGCGCTGTTGGGCAAGCGCGAAATGGATTCCATCGGCGGTGCCGTTCAAGACATCAGCGCCGTTGTCAAACAAACCACGCCACGAGAGGTTTTGGTGCGAATTGGCCACGGTTCGCCGGTCCACCGCGACCGCTTAATCAACGAAATTTTGGCCTTGGGCTACCATGTTGAAATCGTGAATGAACACCGCACGAGCGCAGGCCAATCACGCCACGCACACGGCTCATCCGCCGTAAAAATCGCCATGGTCGCTGGAAAACCGGTTCATGAGCAACGGCGTGTTGACGCCAGCCACGGCGAATTGCGCAATTTGCAACGCATAAGTCGACAACAATCCAAGGGCCACATCACCATATCGCTGCAAACGGCCCGGCGCATCACTCAAGGCGTCCTGACGATGGAAGAAGCCCTCAAAGAGGCGGGCTATGATTCCTCTTGAATCGGTGGCAAATCGCTCTCCATGCTGAGTTCAGGTGAACGCCGTAGCCACCACCTAAACACCGATTCCGTGGCTTGTGGAGCCATTATGACCCCACCGATGACCGCAAACAAGGCGAAGAACGAGGAGGATGGCAC
>CEUG01106460.1_pt1 | contig 23069 bp, 14 predicted proteins | sample 531421 | NCBI WGS metagenome assembly CEUG01 (sample SAMEA2622901, study PRJEB7988) | marine metagenome | biome: marine biome (ENVO:00000447); feature: surface water layer (ENVO:00002042); material: "saline water (ENVO:00002010), including plankton (ENVO:xxxxxxxx)" | depth 5 m | reverse complement strand
CACAAGCACAAGCCCACGTTTGATGCTCCACAGGGGTGCGAAAGAAAGGTGCAAAGAGATGGCTGAAAGCTCTGTATCTTCGAACCACGAGTCATTTCCCATGTCCACTCTCAAGACCGGAGAGCGCGCGCGTATCGCAGCTGTCTCCCAAGGAGTCTTTTCGGCACGTCTGAGAGATCTGGGGTTTGTTCCAGGGAGCGTGGTCGTGTGTCGCCAAAAGGCACCCTTCTCGGACCCCGTCGAGTACGAAGTGCGCGGTAGCCGCTTTTGCTTGCGCAATAGTGAAGCAAAAGACATCCATGTAGAAGTGTACGAAGAAGGAGCAGCTGCCGCATGAGCGCATCATCGACAAACTCGGCCTTTCAACTGGCCCTTGTCGGGAGTCCAAACTCCGGAAAGTCCACACTCTTCAACGCACTGACAGGGCTTCGTTCCAAAGTCGCGAATTATCCAGGGGTCACCGTCGAACGACACGAAGGTACAATCACTCGCCCTAACGGACAACACATCACCATTACAGACCTGCCCGGCACCTACAGCCTCGAAACTCTCTCCCCTGAAGAGCAAGTCACGGTCGATGTATTGGAAGGCAAGCTCTCCCCTCCTCCCCGACCAGAGGGGGTCTTATTTATCGCAGATAGCACCACCCTCTCGCGGACACTTCCCCAATTGGGCGACTTGCTCTTGCGCATGGAGCAGCCTGTTGCGCTCGTCCTTACGATGATCGACGAGCTCAAAGCCAGGGGCGGCAAAGTCAACCCCAAAGCGCTACAAGCCGAGCTGGGCATCCCTGTTATCGGCATTGTAGGCAACAAAGGCATCGGCCTCGACGATCTCTATAAGCTCCTCGATACACCAAAGGACTGGTCTCGCAAGGCACCCAAAACGGAGATCCCTCACTCCGCGGAAGAGCGTTTTGTCTGGGGTGATGCCTTGCTCACAACGTGTTACCAGCCACCGACAAAAGGAACGCCTCTCACGGACAGGCTCGACAGTGTCCTGCTCCACCCTGTGTGGGGATTGTTTATCTTCGCGGCGGTGATGGTGTTCTTCTTTCAATCGATCTTTGCGTGGGCTGCGCCTGTTCAGGATCTTATGGAGCAGTCAGTCCTCCAAGTCGGCAAGCTCTTACAATATCTCCCAGACAGCTGGTTTCGCAAACTCTTGATCGACGGCGTCGTCGCTGGCGTAGGTGGTGTGGTTGTCTTCATCCCACAGATCGCCTTGCTGTTTATGTTGATCTCGCTCCTCGAACAGAGTGGGTACATGAGCCGCGCAGTCTTTTTGATCGACCGTCTGATGGGACGTGTGGGACTCGATGGGCGCTCCTTTGTGTCGATGCTCTCATCGTACGCTTGCGCGATCCCAGGGATTATGGCGGCACGAAGCATCCCGGACCAACGCAGTCGCCTCGTCACGATCCTCGTCTCTCCGTTGATGACATGTTCGGCGAGATTGCCAGTCTACACACTGCTGATCACAGCGTTCATCCCGGCTCAGCTTGTGTGGGGGTTCTTTAACCTCCAAGGACTCGTGATGCTAGGCCTTTACGTCATTGGAGCCTTGAGCGCGTTGTTGTTGGCGTTTGTCTTGCGTAAGGGTCCGATGCACGGGCAGACATTGCCCTTCTATATCGAGCTGCCGCCCTACCGACTTCCCACGTTAAACACGATGGCGCGAGAAGTCTGGACGCCTGTCTCCAGCTTCATTCGGCGTGCAGGGACGTTGATTTTGGGTGCGTCTATCATCTTGTGGGTGCTCCTCAACTTCCCCAACCCAACCCCTCCAGCCTCCGTGACAAAGCAAGGCGCACAAGCCGTACAGGCTTACAAGTTGGAGAAGAGCGTCGCGGCGACGCTCGGAAAAACCATCGAGCCAGTCATCGCGCCGCTCGGCTTCGACTGGAAGATCGGTGTAGGCCTCGTCGCATCGATCGCAGCACGCGAGGTCATCGTCGCCACAATGGCACAAACATACGCCATCAAAATGGAAGGCGATGACATCAAAGCGCTGACCAAAAACTTACCCAAACAACTCAACCCACCGGGCTTCAAAAAGGTCACACAGAAGGAACGGCTCGCGGTCGCGCTCTCTCTGCTCGTGTTCTTTATCTTCGCGCTTCAGTGCTTCTCCACGCTCGCTGTCATGAAGCGCGAAACAGGCGGCTGGAAGTGGCCCACGATATCTTTTTTCTCGATGACTGCGATGGCTTACATCTCCTCCTTTGTCACATTCCGTCTCGCGCTGTGGCTCCTGTAGCCCTACCAAGAATTGACATAGATCAACTCCTCGTCTCGCCTGCATCAATACACCTCCCTCTCCCTTGTATATGCTCCCCAACATAAGCCATTGTGGTGGAAGTCCACCACAAACCCATTAGAGCCTAAGATCCGGACATCTCGTCCAAGAAAGGTATATCTCATGAAGAAAAATACACCCATCCGCAAGATCATGACCGCAGACGTTGAGACCGTTCACACAGGTCAAAAGCTGAGTGATGTTCGTAAAATGCTCTCGGAGAAGCCTTACCATCACGTGCCAGTTGTCAGTGGAAAGAAATTGATCGGTATCATCAGCGCAACAGATATGATGCGCTTGAGCTTCGAGCAGTACGGAGCCAACCAACACATGACGGATGTCATCCTCGATCAACAATTCACGATCGAGAAAGTCATGAGCGAAGAGATCACCTCGATCAAGGACAAAAGCACCATCCGCGACGCTGTCACCATCCTGAGTGAAGGCACATTCCACTCACTGCCCGTCGTCAATGATGATGGTGAACTCGAAGGTCTCGTCACTTCAACAGACCTTCTGCGTTACCTCCTCGACCAATTTTAATCCCCCCCCTCTGAAACATCTGCTCTCTTAAGCTTTTCGACCTTTTCGTCGGGGCTTAATCATCGACTCGACCTGCAGAGCTTCTTCCACCTCATCCTCCGTCATCCATCCCTTCTCAAGAACGAGATCACCAACAGAGCGACCTGTTTCAAGCGCCTCTTGTGCGATCTTCGAGGTCTTCTCATACCCGAGATAGGGGTTGAGCGCGGTGACGATCCCAATCGACTGTAGGACCATCGCCCGAGAGCGCTCTGCGTTGGCTGTGATGCCATCGATACAACGAACCCGCAAGGTCTCCATCGCCCGCAACAACATACGAATCGATGTAAACAAGTTGAAGGCGATCAGCGGTTCAAAGACGTTCAGTTCGAGTTGACCAGCTTCAGCGGCCAGCGCCACGGAAGTATCGAGACCGATAATCTGGAAGGCCACTTGGTTGACGACCTCAGGAATGACGGGGTTGACCTTCCCAGGCATAATGCTCGAACCAGGCTGTGCTTTGGGCAGATTGATCTCGTTGATCCCACAACGAGGTCCACTTGAGAGCAAGCGCAGATCGTTGCAGATCTTGGAGAGTCGGACCGCAAACATCTTGAAGACACCTGCAAGCTCGACGAAACCACTCGTATCCTGTGTCTCTTCGACGAGATCTTGAGACAGCGCGACGTCGAAGTCGAGGAGCCTGTTGAGCTCTTTGACGACCGCGTTCGCGTACTCAGGATCTGTATTGATCCCTGTACCAATCGCGGTCCCACCGATATTCAGCTCACGCAGCGTCTCAACAGCCAACTCAATACGACGTGCACCTTCGCGAATATTTCGACTCCAGGCCATAAACTCCTGCCCAAGACTCATAGGGACAGCGTCTTGTAGCTGTGTACGTCCCATCTTGATCACGTCTTTGAACTCTTCACCTTTGCGGGCAAATGAGTCGGCGAGCTTTTCGACCTCAGCGGAGAAGTTGAGCATCATTTTAAGGATGGCGATTTTGATCGAGGAGGGATACACGTCGTTTGTCGATTGACTCATGTTGACGTGTGTGTTGGGGTGCAAAAACTCGTACTGCCCCTTCTTCTTTCCGAGGATCTCAAGCGCTCTGTTGGCGAGGACTTCGTTGATGTTCATGTTGGTGCTTGTACCGGCGCCGCCCTGGATCATATCGACGACAAAGTGACCATGCCACCAACCTTTCCGAATCTCATCACAGGCCTGTACGATCGCATCACAGCGCTCTTTATCGAGATCACCGAGGCGACAATTGACTCTTGTACATGCGCGCTTGATCACGGCGAGAGCTTCGATCCATTCGGGGAAGTGATCGAGTCGAATGTTCGAGATGTCGAAGTTTTCGACGGCGCGCAGTGTCTGCACGCCCCAATAGGCGTTGCCAGGGATCTCACGCTCACCGAGTAAGTCGTGCTCAAGACGTGTGTGCCCCATACGCGTCGCAGCGCCACGTCCACGAGATGCCCGACTCGCGTTGGCCATACGTCTCGTCAAGAGCCGACCGGCTGCGATGAGCAGCTCCGTATAAAGGGGCAGATTTTTCTCTTTGATGTGTTCGAGATGGTCGCTGGTCAATCGCGCGGCGACGACATCCGTCGCAGCGCGCCCGGTCAGAGAGTGCGGACTTTCGGGATCGAGGATACACGTCTCGGCGAGCGCGACACCCGCTTCGCACGTGACGTACCGACGCACTCTCTCCTGTGAGTTATCGATAAGATCGACCTCTCCGTCCAAAATGAGGTAAATCGCCTCACGTGCGTCCCCTTGGTGGAAGAGCTCCTCCCCGTGGGTGTAATCTCTGACTTCAAATTCACCTGATAAATACGTCAACATATCGGGTGTCAGTCCGGAAAAGAACTCCGACTCTTTCAAACGTTCGACAGTGATTCTGTGCACACTGGCCTCCTTCGCAAGTGGTATGTCTTCGTCAATCAGGTGCAGATCTACAGGAAGTCTCCCTCATCCCACAAAAAAAACACCGAAAAAGAAATCATCCACACAAACGAAAACAAAAGTGAAATCAAGTTTTTTCCGTGACTTATCCGTGTTCACGGGTGGTCTTTTTTTTAAAACGTCATTACAATAGATGGGGAAATGGTCACAACATTGAATGTATGTACACTCGCACTCCATCGCAAAGGGAGCGCAAACGAAAGGAGACTCGTATGCAAAGATGGCGCCCACAGCTCGTGATGGTTCTCACCATTGCACTAAGCATCATCCTTTGGAGTCCTCACGCCAGTGCCAAGCTCAAAGGGAAATGGAAGCTGATCAAAAGCCGCCAAGGCATCAAAGTCTACACCATGAAGGTCAAAAACAGCCCTCTTATCGCCGTCCGTGGTGACGCGATTCTCGACGCTCCACTCTCCAAGGTGATCTACCTGCTCAATGACGTCAAGCACAAAACACAATGGGTCGACAGCCTCAAAAAAATGACCATCGTCGACGACATCTCCGCGACCAAAAAGATCATTTATGCCCACTTTGCCCTCCCATGGCCCGCCGCACACAGAGACTTTGTCTACGATAACATTCTCCGGTTCGACGATAAACGCAAGCGCATCCTCTGGCATTCGAAATCTGTCAAACACAAAAATGCCCCAAAGACCGTCGGCGTCCGTGCCCGTATGGCATACAGCCTGTACATCCTCAAACCCATCTCCAACGGGACAAAGACCTTTATGCGCGCCGAAATCCACGGTGACCCTAAAGGATGGCTTCCCGCATGGTTTGTCAATATCATCCAAAAAGGATGGCCCTTCAAGACGATGAAAGGTATCCAAAGAGCGCTCAAACAAAAATGGGTCAAAAAACATCCCCTCGTCGTCAAAGCCATGAAGCGATGGCAAAAAGATAGCTCCCCCAAACTCCAAGCCGCACAAAAAAAATAAAACAACACTCCCTCTTTTACAAAAAACGCCACAAATTCCCCCTCCTCCATTGACAATATCCTACAAACTCCGCATATACTAGAACACGTTCTATAGAAACAAAGAACGAGACGATGTTATCGACTTGTCGTGGCCCAAAGACCACACGTACCATAGCCCACAACAAACGAGGAACAGAATGATCACTCCCAAGATGGTCCCCAGTATCCCTATTGCTCCGAGAAGATGGCCCTTGCTTGGACATATGCGTGTTATTGCAAAGGAACAACATGCGTTCTTGCTGGAGATGGAGAGGACACTCGGACCGGTCTTTTGGATCAACATGGGCTTTGGCATTTGGTCGATCGTGGTCACAGGCGAAGAAGCCCACACCATCATGAAAAACAAAGCCACACGCTCTGACCTGCTCGACAAACAAGTCCCTCATATCACCGGACACACGCTCCTCGTCAACGATGGTACAGAGCACAGGCGTATGCGTGGCGCGATGAATGGTCCCTTCACCCCCAAAGGTATCAACGCCGCTGACATCGGGAAGATGATCTACGATGTCGTCGAAGAGCACTTCGAAAGCTGGGAGGATGACGCCTCCCTCGATATCCACCACATCACCAACGTCTTTGCGCTCGACGTGATCTTCCGCATCCTCGGCATTGAAGGGGCAGATCTACCTCTGTGGCGCAAGAAATTCTCGGAGTTTATCGGCCCTGGAATGCTCCTCCCGTTTGAATTCCCAGGCTCCCCCAAGTGGAAGTCCAAAAAAGCACAGGAGTGGATGGACGAACGTTTTAGCGTCCTCGTCAAGCAGGCCCGTGAGAAGAGTGACACACAAAGTATGCTCGGTGCGCTCGCACACGGCGCTGATGAAAGAGGTCGTCGTCTCGAAGACAAAGAGCTGCTCGCCAACCTTCGTATCCTCGCGCTCGCAGGACACGAGACAACCGCCTCCGTCCTCGCCTGGGTGATGCTTCATCTCTCCCACTCCCCCAAACACTGGGATCTGCTCCTCGAAGAGGTCAGACAATCCCCCAACGAACCGATCACTCCCAAAACAATGGCGTCCTATCCCCTCGCAGAGGCCGTCTTCAGAGAGTGTCTACGCTTATATCCCCCCGTCTCTTTGCTCCCACCACGTCGTGTCGCGGAAGAGATGGAGATCTATGGACACACAATCCCTGTGAACACCCGTGTCGTCGCTTCGTTGATATCATTGTCCAAAGATGCCGCAGCCTACCCAGATCCACTGTCCTTTCAACCTGAGCGTTGGCTGGGAAGAGAGAAACGTCCGGGGCCACTGGAGTCTGTGCAGTTTGGTGGTGGCCCTCACTTCTGCCTGGGCTACCATCTCGCGCTCCTCGAAGGTGTACAATTTATCGTCAGCGCAACACGTTACCTCGACAAACACAATCTACGCCCCACCTTACAAGGCGACCTCCCCACCCCCAAATACCTCCCCCTCACACGTCCACCTAAAACACATATCGAGCTGCACGCCGCGTAAACTCTCAGGGAAACAAGATACCTAGCGAATCGCGAGGAATGGGATCAGCGCTTCCATCCCACCCTCTTCAAAAACAGCGAGTGCCTGTTGACCCGGGTTCTGTTTGGCTTCAAGGCGCTTCCACAGCGGTGCCATCAGCGACTCCTCTCCAAATCCCCTCGCAACAAGCGCCGCTTCACAGCGCTCCAACACACCTCGCAAAAACCCTTCAAAGGGCTCATCTGCTGCCAAACCCTTGTGGATAACGTCGTGATGATACGCTCTCATCGTTGGCCACAACGCATCACCTAACACACCATCCAACCAAACGCTCAAAGCCTCACCAGCCTCAAATAACCCGACCCCAAGTGTCGCAGCAGCGTAGTGTTCGGGCCAGGGCTGCTGACAGGGAGAACGAAGCTCGATGGTTCCATGTGCGGTCCGCGCACGGGCGCTGTTCCACAGGTAATGATCGTGCATCAAGAACGCCTCAAAGTCGACACCATTCTCCTCGATAAAAGAGGCAAATGTACCCTCTGCCTGCTCGTATACACCGTCTTTTTTGTTCATCAAGAATTGTTGTTGCGCGCTTAGAGCGATCCAATCTTCGATATCGCGAATGGCTCTCGCCGGCATACCGTGACGATATTGTTCCGAAGAGATCGTCTTCATCTGCCCCTCTCTCGAAGAGATAAAGCCGTGGTGTTGTCCACCATATACGGAGGAGTTGCCACATAAAGCGATCGACACACACGCCAAGACATTCCCAATATTGAGTAAAGAGACGACTTCATCGCGGACCACAGACACATGGAGCTGATCACTCGCGGTCGTCGCGAACCACAGCCAAGGCTCGCCGATCGTCTCCAACAACAGACCGTACCGCTTCTTTCCGGACATCAATGCGTGTGTCGGTGGTGTCTTTGGCTGGATACCACATCCAAGGACATGCGCACCAAATGAATCGACCGCCTCAAGCAGTGATTCCATCGTCTTGTCCTGAATCGCACACATCTCATGCAAGTGTTGACAAGGCCTCGTGATGATCTCGATCGTGCCCCAACCGACCTCCAATGAAAAGCTCGCGTCTTCACCTTCTAGACCGACGATTAAATCGCCCTCTTTGAGAGGTCTAAAGCCTGTCTTTTCGATCAACAGAGGCCACAACTGTTGCACGTCAAATGCGTCCCCATTGGGCAGCACAACAGGATACTCCGACTCCCGGCCGATCGTCCGCTCCCCTTCACGGGAGGTCGGAAAATGAGAAGAAAATATCGACGCGAGCTCTTCGACGCTCTTTTGCAATCGTTCAGTCATCAACATACCTTTCGTCAAAAACAGCCTCAAAAGAGACTATCCAACCCACAATCGGGCATTTTGGAACATTCTCATCCACGCGCTGTGCTCTCCCCAAGACGTAGGCGCCCAAGAATGTTGGATCGTACGGAAAACCCGCTCAGGGTGGGGCATCATTATCGTAAAGCGCCCATCCTCATTGCACAAACCAGTCACACCGAGCGGAGAACCATTTGGATTGAGAGGATAATGTGTCGTCGGCTGGCCGTGGTGATCGACATAACGAAGAGAGACGAGCTGTTGGTCGTGCAGTGCTTGTGCCTCTTCCTCCGAACATCGCGCCCGTCCCTCACCATGTGCGACTGCAATTGGCATCCGAGAACCTGCCATGTCTGCCATCAAGATAGAGGGTGAAGAGACCACCTCAACCATCACACTCCTGGCCTCAAATTGCTCGGAGGTGTTGCGTACAAAACGAGGCCAGTGCGCGGCTCCGGGGATCAATGCTTTCAACTGCGCCATCATCTGGCAACCATTGCACACACCGAGCGCAAAGGTATCCTCACGTGAAAAGAACGCCGAGAACACATCGAAAGCCACTGTATTTTGCAAGATCGATTGCGCCCAACCACTTCCTGCACCGAGAACATCACCATAGGAAAACCCACCACAAGCGACCAGCCCCCGAAATGTATCAAATGTCACAGTCTCCGAGAGAATGTCACTCATGTGCACATCAACAGCGTCAAACCCAGCCCGATGAAAAGCCGCCGCCATTTCGACATGACCATTCACGCCTTGTTCTCGCAAGATCGCTATTTTTGGTCGCGCTGTGTTCACAAACGGCGCGCAGATATCCTCTTCAGGCTCATACGTCAAGGATGCGTGCATACCGGGATCGTCTTCGTCCGCGATCAACGCATACTCTTGCGTCGCGCAGTGTTCATTGTCCCGAATCTTCGCCATCTCAAAGGAAGTCTGTCCCCACAATTGTTGCAAAGACGCCCGCGTCTCTTCCAACAGACACGTCTCTTCGTGATGCACACAGATCTTACGATCCATGCGAATATTCGCGATCACAGAGAGTTGACCATCCAAAGACGTCCCCGCGAAGGTAGCTCGTAACGCCTCAACATCTTCCTTGTGGACCTGCACGACAGCACCAAGTTCTTCGGAGAAAAGTTGTCCAAATGCATGGCGACCTTCGGCGAGTCGGATATCCAGGCCACACCGACCAGCGAAAGCCATCTCACATAAGCACGCCCACAAACCACCATCTGAGCGGTCATGGTAAGCGAGCAATTTGTCTTTTGCAGCGAGCGTCTGAAGCCCCTCGAAGAAGTCTTTCAAAAGCGCTGGGCTGTCCAAGTCTGGTGGTGTCGCGCCGAGCTTGTTGTGGATTTGCAAGGCACAACTTGCACCCAAACGATCCTGTCCACGACCGAGGTCAATCAAGACGAGACAGGTCTCTTCATCACGTTGGAGCTGTGGTGTGAGAGTTTTGTGGCAATCAGAGACAGGCGCAAAAGCCGACACAATCAGAGAAAGCGGCGCGGTGACAGCGTGCGCTTCCCCCTCCTCCTCCCACACAGCGCGCATGGACATCGAGTCCTTCCCCACAGGAATGGTCAGATCAAGCTCAGGACACAGCTCCAACCCCAACGCCTTGACTGTATCGAACAGTGCGACATCCTCGCCGGGATGATTGACAGCAGCCATCCAGTTGGCGCTGAGTTTGATATCGCTGATCTTATCGATGCGCGCCGCTGCGATGTTCGTCAGCGCCTCGGCGACAGCGAGGCGTCCAGATGCAGCGGGATGGAGCAACGCCACAGGGGGGCGTTCTCCCATCGCCATCGCCTCTCCACAGTCCGCATAGATCGCACTCGTCGTCACGGCGACGTCTGCCACTGGGACCTGCCACGGCCCTACCATCTGATCTCGCGCCACCATCCCTGTGATGCTTCTATCTCCAATCGATATCAAAAAGGTCTTCGCCGCGACTGTAGGGAACAACAACAAATCCTTCGCGGTCTGCGTCAAGGAGAACGCTGATGTGTCGACATCTTCGCGAGAATAAGAAGGCCGATGTGTCTCACGAGACATTTTAGGCGCTTTCCCAAACAACACGGACATCGGCAGATCGATCGGTTTATTCGAGAAGTGTCGATCGTGAAGACAGAGATGTTCTTTGGTCGTGGCTTTTCCGAGGACCGAGAAGGGACATCGCTCTCGATCGCAGATCTCCTCGAACATCGGTAGCATCTGCTCATCAATCGCCAGGACATATCGCTCCTGACTCTCGTTGCACCAGATCTCCATCGGGCTCATACCGGGTTCGTCATTGGGGATATTGCGCAGCTCAAACATCGCTCCTCGTCCGGCGTCGTGCACAAGCTCAGGGAGCGCGTTGGACAACCCCCCTGCGCCGACATCGTGGATCGAGTAGATGGGGTTATCCTCCCCCAATCCCCAGCAGGTGTCGATCACCTCCTGACAACGGCGCTCCATCTCGGGATTGTCTCGTTGCACAGAGGCAAAGTCGAGATCTGCAGCGCTCGCCCCACTCGCCATCGAAGACGCCGCACCACCTCCCAGACCGATCAACATCGCCGGTCCACCCAGGACGATCACGAGCGCCCCTTCTGGGATGTCGTCTTTCTCGACGTGCTGATCCCGAATGTTCCCCATCCCACCAGCGATCATGATGGGCTTGTGATACCCACGTCGCTCGCGGCCATGAGGCAAGTCAACATCTTGCTCAAAGGTCCGAAAATATCCAGCCAACGCAGGTCGACCAAATTCGTTGTTAAAGCTCGCCGCCCCGATAGGGCCTTCCAACATAATTTGCAAAGAGGACGCCATCCGCTCAGGTTTACGCAGCGGATCTTCCCAACGCTTTGGCGCATCAGGGAGTCGCAAGTGGGATACGGAGAACCCTACAAGACCTGCTTTCGGCTTTGAGCCTCGCCCGGTCGCTCCTTCATCACGAATTTCCCCTCCTGAACCCGTTGATGCACCGGGATAAGGAGAAATGCCAGTGGGATGGTTGTGGGTCTCGACCTTCATCAGGATGTGGATGTCTTCTTCGTGTTCGCGGTAGACATTGTCTTCGACATCTGCAAAGAAACGCCCCCCACGATGACCCCTGATCACAGAGGCGTTGTCTTTGTACGCAGACAACACATTCGTCGAGTGGTGTTCGTAGGTGTTTTTGATCATCGAGAACAGAGAGTGTTCCATCTCTTCACCGTCAATCGTCCAGCCCGCGTTGAACGTCTTATGCCGACAGTGCTCGGAGTTCGCCTGTGCAAACATCATCAGTTCGATATCATTGGGCTCTCGACCAAGCTCTCTGTAGCTCTCCACGAGATACACCATCTCGTCTTCACTGAGCGCGAGACCGAGCGCAGTGTTGGCCTCTTTGAGGGCTTCGATGCCTCTGTCCAGGATCGCGATAGACTGCACGGGCTGGGGTGTTGCGTGATGAAACAAGCCGCTCGCGTCATCGAGCAGAGAGAGACATTGCTCGGTCATTCGGTCGAAGATCTTGGCGCGTGCGACATCACTCCAGCGTGCTCCTTTAAGCAGATACACAACCCCTCGCTCGATCCGCTCCACGTGTGAAAAGCCACACAAATGCAGGATATCTGTCGCCTTCGAAGACCACGGAGAGATCGTCCCGATTCGAGGCGTCACGAGCGCAAGATCTCCTTCAGGGAGCGCGTCGGGACAGCTTTGATCCACATCCAGGATATGCTTGAGCTTGTTCAGCTGGTCAGCAGGGAGTGGTTTTGGAAGATCGAGAAAATAGACATGACGACAGGAGAGATCGGAGATATTGGACTGACAAGTACGTAATTCGGAGAGCAGACGCTCGTGACGGAAGGGTGAGAGCGCGTGTTGCCCGAGGATGATTTGCATCGAATCCACCTAACGTAAAGGAGTCTGAGAGTTTTTGCGACCATACAACGACAGGTCTGTGGACCTCTGTATAGAAGGTTCGTCCACAAACTGCAAGAAGATTTGCACAATCCTCCCCCAACCCTCTGCTCCCGCTTCGCTCATCACCCCGAAAGGCTTTGACATTCCCCCGAAAAGCACACATACTTTGCGCAACTCCCCCACAAGACGAAATGGAAAGGAATAGAGATGAGCCACTTTGTCGCATGTACCCATGGCAACGTCTACTACGAACTACATGGACCGGCGGACGGTCCGCTCGTCATCATGATTCACGGCTTTGCCTCCTCCTCGCTGGTCTGGATGCACAACATCAAACCCCTGACAGACGCTGGCCTACGTTGTCTGCTCGTCGATCTCTACGGACGCGGACAAACGGCCAAACCAAACGTCACATATGACTCTGCGTTGTTCATGGGCCAGATCCTCGATGTCGTCAAAGGACTCGAACTCCCAGAGACATTTCAGATCGTAGGTTCATCGATGGGGGGCGCGATCGCACTATCTCTCTCCGCACAATATCCCGAAAAAGTCGATGGGCTTTGCCTTCTCGCACCTGCTGGCATCAAACAAAAGGCCACACCCGCCGCAAAGCTCGCGAAGATACCAGGCATCGGAAAGCTCGCGCTGCAACTCTTCGGCAAACAACTTATCCGTATCGGCACCAAACGAAATTTTGTCCAACCCAACGCCCCTGCGCTCAAACCGTACTACGAGATGTTTGACCGACAACTCAAAGATCCAGGCTTTTTGCCAGCGCTTCACGCCACAAGCCAGGATATGCCGCTGTTTGACATGGAAGATAAGTTCATCAAGACCGCCGAACACAACATCCCAACGCTCGTCATTTGGGGAACCAAAGACAAGATTCTCCCTCACGACAATACAAAGCGCCTCCAACAGCTCTTCCCCAACGCGCAACTCATCACGCTCATGAACGCCGGGCACCTCCCACAGCTCGAAGAACCCGAACGCATCACCCCCCTCATCCTCGAACATTTGCGTCAGGTCCTCCCATAACTCCGCAAGTCTTCGCTTACTAGGACAAGGTCCGCTCCATCAAGACAAACTCACGCATCAGCTCACTCCACACAAGCGCTGGGATCTCCCCCACCCGACTTTTACGCACAGAGATCTTACGAAACTTCAAATCATCCCAGTCTTCGGGCCTGCTCACAGAGTAACTATCGTGCTCAATGGACACGTGATATCCACCCATGACAGTCTTATGCCCCTGATATACGAGACCTTCGACTTGTTCGGGTTTGTAACCAAGTCGATATGTCTGCTTCCGTAGTTCTTTCCCATCGGAAAAGTACTCCATGTCGCCAAACAAGGCCTCAAAAGCACTTACGGGTTTGTCGAGGTGATAGGCTTTACGTGTCATCTGCGAAAATGGCGAGGGCCACTCTCGTTCGAGCAAAAACGCATTCCAAAGCGCGATCTCTTCCTCCGCAAGATCTGTCACGTGGGCGATTTTGATCGTTGTCTTGGCTTTGGGCTTGTACACATTTCCCTCGACATCGACGAGCTTTGCGTCCTCCGACACAGCAAAGGACTTTGACGCTCCAATATCCCAAAAAACGATCCCAAGAGAGATTTTGTGTAAAACGGGGTGTTCCAGATAGGACGCTTTCCACTCTTTCAGGGTCCACGTACGCTCTGTCAACATTGCCTCTTCAAGGCGACGATGTCTCAGTTGCAGACGTTGATCGATGGATTCACGTATCGAAGTGAAAGACGCAGCAGCCTCCTCAAAAGCTTTAAGTGCTTGCTCATCAGCGTCTTTGGGGACGGGGAGTTGAGAGTAGGATTCTCCCTGATGGTGCAACAACAATTGACCACCTGCCTCAAGAGAACACGTCCAACCTTCTCCCGCCTCAGAGAAGTCACGTATGCCATCTGCGTCAAAACCAAAATCAGGTGTGGATTGTTCGAGTAACCCGTCAAAGGAAAGCTTTTTACGACTCGCGATGCCGGACAGGGCATAACGACAGCGTTCCTGTGTCTCCACGCGTTTTGCACGCTGCATCCAATCGATGAGCGCAAAGATCATCGGCTCAGTCGCTCTTGCACGGAACACATCGATCAATCGGAAGGCAGACTCTTTGCACACCTTCGCGAGAGTGTAAAAGCGCTCACGTAACGATTCGATGTATGCGTCACTTGCTGCGCGTCCGAGGATATATTCAATCCACGGATGATCTGGTCGCACACTCGTCCCAGCAGCCTTGTCGATCGCGGCACACATCGCGTCAAAACTATCTTGTGTGAGACGGTCAAAAACCGAATGAAGGTCAGTGTTTTTCGAAGCATGAGTCTCACGCATGCACTGACTGATCAACCACGCCATAGCCTTTTCAGAGAGCGCGCTCTGACTCTGTTTCCACACACAGGCGGGTAAAGACGAAGGTGACGCAAAAGACGGAATATCAGGAAGGTTTTCGCTCATCTCTTGGAGCGCCTCATCAAGCGCTTTGTCATCCATTTTTCCAGCATCTCCGAGGGGGAGACTTTTGAGACGAGCTTGTCGCAGTATCGCCTCTATATCAGCCTTCTTTTCCTTTTCGAGGGCTTTGTCGATATATGGCACGTTGTCGGGATACGGAATCGCCGCAACAATTTCAGCTGCTTCTCGACGGAGTGTGATTTTCTTTGAGGTGAGCAATGGACGAACGTGCTCCAGAACAGGCGTACCGATGGACAACAAGAACTTGCGTGCCTCTTCACGTACATCTTTTTTCTTGTCTCCAAGTCCCTTCACCAACTCCTGCACAATAAATTCGTTCTCGACGTGTCCTTCTGCGTATCGAGAGCCCAACCAACGCTGAAAGCTTTGCAATGTCTCCACTTCAAAGGTCTGATATGCCAGTGAGAGACGCTTCACAAGTGCCAATTTTTCTTCATCGTCAACGTCAGGATCGTCAAGCACGATAGAGAGTAGTTCCAACGCATGTTTTTCCCCCTTGTAATGACAGTGATGGGGTCTTTGGCCAAAGATCACACAGAGCGCTTCGAGGGGCTTCAGCAGGTCAACCTGCCCACGCAACTTTCGCAACAGAGTCTTGATCCGATACCAGGTATTCTCCTGAAGTTGTCCCCATACCTGGTGCGCTACGAACATATCGTCTTTGGTCCTTTGGACCCCAAACGCCCCGATCTTTTTCCAGAGAGTTGAAAGGATCGGCGCACACGTGTCGACCTTTTCTCGCCACACATTACGCTTTGTAAACTCCTTCAGATCGACCTCGTCCACTTCATCTTGTGGACCTTGGAAGTGCAACACCAGCGAGCAAAGGTTCTCCCAAGCGTCGACATGAATGGAGCGTGTCGGCCACCCCTCAGCTGTAAAAGCTCCCTCCTCGTCGGACTTGATTAACCACCTGAGGATGACAGGTAACAGCGCTCGCTCGTACTTCTCTTGGAGTTTAAAGATACTCTCTCCTTTCTCCATCCGCTCCTTGAACTCGCTCTCGATCTCATCGACAGAAAACGTTTCTCCATCGGCTTCAAAAGGCAGCACGAGTGTGAGTGCTTTCTGAAACTTCTCCATTCGCGTTGATGCATCTCGAAACGCATCTTTCACGAGCTCTTCAGCTCGTTCGAGTTTATGGTTTATTTTGGTAAAACCTGCATCGTACTTAAAGCGCCCGAGCCGTTCGATCACCTCCTCCCATTCACTCACACCGATCATATCGTGGTAGTAGATGTCCGTAGGTGGTTGACGATTGGCATCACGTTTGATCCACTGGACAACCCAGGAGAGTACACCTGCCCCCAATGGCACCAAAGATTCCCAGCCTTGCTCCTCAAACAATCTGTCTGCGTGCTGAAGCCAGATCTTTTCGTCGACAGTTTCAGCCTGTGAAGCGAGCTGTTCAGCGCGCGCAACAAAGAGCAGCTGGATGTTTCGGATGGACTCAATACCAAGCACACCATGACGAAAGATTTTCCAAAAGTCCTTTTTGGCGTCTTCCAGCTCCTTCCGTTCACACCACGAAACCAACAACGGAACGACAATATCCTTCATCTCAGGTAACTCCGGGAAGCGGTCCCTTTTCCCCAACATTTGCTCCAACTGGAAGTATGCATCCCTCCCCCAGCGGGTCTTCGATGTTTCTTCACCCTCTTCGGCATATTGGATGACAAGAGGCGTGAGCAGCGCACGGATCGTCTCGTCCTTTTCCTTCTCAAGTGCATCCTTTGCCAGTTTTTGTGCCTCTCTTTGTGACGCAAATGATGTGAGCAAGCGGGCTGCTTCCGTACGTGTTTTCTTCGCCTTCGCGGTGAGCAATGGTGGCAAATACGCGAGGACAGGTGTTCCCCATCCCCTGAGCAACTCGGTGACAACTTTTCGGGTCTTTGCATCGGCACCAAGCAGTTGGACGATCGCAGGCAGCGCAAAATCAAACTGCTCTTTGGACAACCACTCCAACACAAGAGAACGATATGAGAAGTTTGTCTCCAGGTGTTCAACGGCGACACGCGCCATGATTTCGCCGAATTCTTCGAAAACATTATTCAAGAACCAACGTGACTCCAACCTGTCAGATGACAGCAAGATCCCATCCTCAAAGATAGAGCGAGCAACAGCTTCGGTGGTACAAACCCTGTAAAACTGCCACGGGGGACGTTGAAGCAGCACGAGTTTCTCTCGTCGCGCGAGAGGAACAGCTTCGAGCAGTTCTCCAGAGAGAGGTCCGGACTCCCAAACAAAGGAGTCAGGAATATACCCAAGCTTCTCTTCTCCATAACGGGCTTCGATGGTTTTTTGGACGAGGATATCGAAGCGCTCATCAAGCGCCTGCTCCTGTGCGAGTGCCAAACGACAGCACAATCCCACAGCGATTTGCGCTTGCACCGCAGGAAGCTCTTCCAAGGAGGTTAGTACATCATCTGCGTAAGCAAGGACCTCCGGCGCGAGCGCATCTGCATCATGTTGTTCGAAGATCACCCTGGAGAGCTTGGGATCTAACGACTGTTCGTCGACCTTCTTCGCGATCTCAATCACCTCTTTTGGCGTCGCTGCAGCGAAGACCTCGGCAAACTCCCCAAAGAACCCTGAAAACGAAGGTTGTGGAAAATCATCCTCTTGCACAACATCACAAAGCGCACGATACCATCGCTCTTTAGACCATATCGCGACAGTTGTCATCCCCTCACGCGCCTCATCCTTGACACCAAAAAAGTCAAACTCCCGACGCATACGCTGCTCAAGCCACCATGTTACGGCAAATTTTTCGAGCATCGAGTCATCAAGTGCGTCCCCTGAAATGTGACCGTATAGCGCCAAAAGACATTCGATTCGCCACTTGAACGCCTCTTCAAATGTATCGAGTGAGGAGATAAGCCCGTCGACGTCGCCATGCTGGAAGTATCCCTTGATCAACTCGGAGAACGCTTCACTCCAGAGGAGCATGCGTGGATCTGCGTCTTTGTTTTCCCACCAGTCCTCATGATCGGGCGCAGGACACGCATCGTGGTGCAAGAAGCCTCGAAGATCTGTCACTGAGAATGTAGCATTGGCCAAATATGACCAAAGTAGGCAATTGGTGAGAGGCCATGTCTCTCCATCGCGAAAGGCATGCCATAGATACCCACCGAGCTCCGCGCCATCTTCTACAAGATCAGTCAGACGATTACGGACTTGGTACTCTTCTCCACCTTTTCGACCGACTTTGATCACTTTCTCTAGCATACTCTCGCTCCTAACGTGCAATGGATTCCATTTCGATGTGTGTACATGGGTTATCATCCAAACAAAGACGCTCTAACGCTTGTAGATGAGGGGACTGTGTGAGTTCATCTCTCCCAACAGGACCGATCTGATTTGCCGATAGATCGAGTTCTTTGAGCGAACGCAAGTTGGAAGCCTGCGCCAACAACCTCGCTTCTCTATCGCCGAGATGACTGTCACAACATGTCAGAGATACTAACTTTTTGAGTTGCAAGGACTGACAAAGGGCCGAAACAGCCTCTGTCTCCATCTTGTCCCCTTCCAAATGCAAAGTATGGAGCCGGTGGACCATCGGCGCACGAAAGAGTTCAGGAAACCGAAGTCTCGCGCCTCCAACGTGTACGAGAGTGAGCTCTGTGAGTTGACTCAGGTAAGGAGAGCGTGTCAACTGCATCATCCCTGCCTGTCCCATCTGACAGTGCTTGAGCGTCAGCGACTGTAAGTTGTGTACGATCGGCAGACGCGCCAACGTATCGATGATTTTATCCCCCAACACGACACGATCCACAGAGAGGGAGCGCAAGGACTTGAGCGGCCTCGTCGTCATCACTTCGAGCAAAAACGGCAAAGAGAGCGACCCTGGGATGTTTTGAAGATGTGTGATCTCACTCCCTCGAAGCGCTTCATGCAGCGACTGCAAGGCACGATCGGAGAGGTTGGCGTCCAACGTAAGACAGCGAGGTATCGCAAGACACCAGACCAGATCTTCCTCGACGAGTCTTTGGACCTCTGTCAGACGGACCTCTCTCACCGCAGCAGGCCATGACGCAGTGTGTGCGTTGACGTACTGTGTGATGTGCTCATGTTCACCAGAAGGCGCGATGAGTAGGTGCTGCCACAATGTCCTCCAGTTCTCCTCAGAGGGTGACATACCCAATATCCCCCGCAATATCGACCACCAATCGGACATACACACTCCTCCGGTCGTTGGATAAGGCTGTTGCAACAAAGAAAATGGGATGATGATGTGGAAGGATAGAGGCCTATGAGAGCGCTGTCAACTTAGCGGATTTTGAGCGCGGCGAGGGCGAGGAGTGCGAGGATACCAGAGATGATCCAAAAACGTATGGCGATCTTGGGTTCGGCCAATCCTCGGTGTTGGTAAGTGTGGTGGATAGGTGCCCTAAAGAAGATCCGCTTTCCGAGGATGCGAATCCCAAGGTAATCCTGAAGCGCGACGGAGGCGATCTCCGCCAAGAAGATCCCACCGACGAGGAAGAACAAGACCTCTTGTTTGAGCAGGACCATCAACGTCCCAAGTACACCACCAAGCGCGATAGAGCCTGTATCACCCATAAACACTTCGGCAGGATACGCGTTAAACCATAAGAAGCCAACACCTGCCCCCACAACCGCGCCACAGAAGACCGCAGATTCACCGGCCCCCGGTAGCATCGGAAACCATAGGTAATTCGACAAGATCGCGTTACCAAAGATGTAGGCGTAGATCCCGTACACCGCAAACGAGAAGATCGTCGGCACAATCGTCAGACCATCCAATCCATCTGCGAAGTTCACGGCGTTGGCGGCGTAAACAATCATAAAGATGATCACCAGCACGTATAGCCACGAGAGATCGATGATGTGGTATTTCAAGAATGGTACGTACAGCTGACTTGGCCGAAAGACGACGACGTCGTGATTGGAGAGCTGCACCATCCACGGCTTGTGACAGGTCGCCCCCCGACCACATGCGTCCGTACACTGTCCATTGTTTTGACAGACAACCGGCTCCTTGGTCTTCTTCTCGGTACACGCGAGGGCCTGACAGGTGTTGTTGATACACGCTGCGTTTTTCACCCCACAGGCTCGCTTTTGACAATCCGAATCGGTCTTACAAAGACGCGGACAACTTCCGTTCCATCGAGACTTACAGGTCGCTTCTTGCGCGGGGTGTGGGAGCGGTGTTGTGACGGGATGTAAAAACAAGATCCCAAAGATCAAACCGTAACCAATCTGCGAGAGGTACTTTGCACCACGTGAGAGCCCCTTGTCGCTGTCTTGGTGACGGAGCTTCATGTAGTCGTCGTATCCACCGACAGCACCAAACCAGACCATCGCAAACAGGAGATAGTAGAGGAAGGGTGAGTGGAAGTTCCCCCACAGGATGATCGAACATGAGATCGAGATGAGCATCAAGATCCCACCCATCGTGGGTGTCCCTCGCTTGCTGTCGACGGACATCACGCTGTAATCTCGCACGACGTCGCGGATTTTACGACGATACAAGAAGTTGATCACGTAGCGGCCGATCAACAGAGAGATCAAAAAAGACGTCAACATCGCGACAATCGTACGGAATGTTGTGTACCGTACAAGTCGGGCTGCTGACGAGTATTGCATCAGGGTTTCACTGAGGTGATACAACATGGCTTGGTTTGTTCCTTATGAGGGGTCTTCTTGGGCGTTCTGGCGCAAGGATTGTTCGAGGACACTGGAGAGTTTGAGCATACTCTCACGGATCTGGAAGCGTGGCACAAACCCAGTGCTCGTCAAGAGCAACTGGTCGATATCGGCCTTCACGGTCTCAGCCGCGATGACTTCTCTCTGGACGAGTTTGGCGAGGCCTTCGACCACCGCCTCACGGATACGCCAGTTGGGATGCAAAAAGAAGTGCTTCAAAACGCCGTAGATGGCTTCTCTGTCGTCGATATCTGTCATTGCGTAGAGACAGGCACGTGCGACCTCAAAGTTGCGCTCCGTAATCCCAAGCTCAAGGAGCGCTAGGATGTCTTTGTCTGCGGCACATTGTTCTTTGAAGTGGCTGACTGTCCGCCCTGCATTTGAACGCACCTCGTAGTAGGGATCTTTCAACCCTCTGAGAATGGCTTCACGCACCTCATCGTTCCAGATATTGAGTTGACGTAGGACGTTAAAGGCGTTACGACGAATGAACCCAACCTGCTTCAGATCGCCACCCACCAATCGATGCCAGCGAGGTGCAGGTGTGGGGTCCGAGAGGATATGCAAGATGAGGTCGAGTTTGTCTTCGAGCTTGAGCAAACCGACGAGTTTGACACCGACGTTGCGCACTTGCCATGCCTGACTTGCGAGATACCCTTCCGTTCTGTATGCAAGGTATTCGAGATCCTTCTCATCGAGTGAATCACGACCATTGCGGCTCAGGTAAGAGACCAGACCACCTCCAGTCATCTCGGAGAGTTCGAGGCCTTTGTGTGAACCCAGATCAACTTTGGGGAGCGGTGGCATCTCGCCACGTCCCATTTGTTCGATCCTCTCGGCCGTTTTACTGAGGGCTTCGAGATCGGCAAATTGCTTGATAAACTCCCCCATCTCAGTGAGCTTCTTTGGGTCCGCGAGGGTTTCAAGGACAGCCTCTGCGAGGGCAGTCCCTTCGACATAATCGACCAGCCTGTTGCCTTCTTTCTTCGTATGTTCGTAGACGACAAGTGCAGCACCTTTGTCACCGAGTGCGCGTGCATTCATGACTTGGTGATCGCCAGGAAGGTTGGCTTTGGGGATGATGATCGCAGGCAACCCACAGATGGAGACCTCCGAGAGTGTCCCTGCGCCAGCGCGGCAGACACCGACATCAGAAGCGGCATAGTAGGTTTCGATGGGGTCGAGGTAGGGCTCCATGCGGTAGCGTTTGCGTTGTTCGTCTGTGAGCTGGAGTTTGCTGAAGCGCTCTTGTGTGTCTTTTTCGGCGCTGTAATCAGCACCTTGGAAACGACCGACACCGTGTAGAACCCAGACTTTCGGATCTTTGAGCAGTGTGGGCAGCGCGTCGATCATCGCCCGGTTGATGGTCCGTGCCCCTTGGCTACCACCAAAGGCGAGGACGACTTTGGCGTCTTCGGGAATACCGAGCGCTTCACGTGAGGCTTTGCGTTCTTTTCCGCCAACTTCTTTACGAACGGGATACCCGACCCATTCGGCGTTAGGAAAGTAGCGACAGCTCTCGATGAAGCTGACCCCGACACGAGTCGCCATCTTTCCGACGAGTCGATTGAGTCGACCGGGGGCGATGTTTTGTTCGTGGACGAAGGCTTTCGCCTCTGTCATTTTGAGGCGTTTGAGGATCACCCAGGCGAGCATGATGGGCGCGGAGACATAACCACCTGTCGCGATGATGACGGTAGGCTTAAACTTTCTCAGGATCATCATGGCACGCACGATGCCCCACCCCAGGCTCAAGGCGAACAAGATGAGTGAGAGAGAAGGTTTGGCACCAGGCCAACCACGGCTGGAGACGAACTCCATGGGATAACCACGTTTGGGGACGATCTTTTCGGCTGCTTTTCCACGTACAGCGACGTAGAGAAATTCTGCGTCTTCTTCGCGTCTTCGAAGTTCATCGGCGATGGCAATGGCCGGATATACATGGCCTCCCGTCCCACCACCTGTCAACAAATAGCGATTTCGTTGTTGCGTCATCGATATATTCCTCGTTTCAAGCGGAACGCACACACATGCGCTCTCCGCTGCATCTCACGTCCTTTTGCCCCACACAAACGCATACATTCGGTCGAGCCATTTGGACGGCATCGTAGAACACGTATCCATATAAAAGCAAAAAATTGACAGCAAGAAGCCAAGAAGAAACTTCTGTGAAAAAAGCAGGCTTGGACAACAACCCCCATCACTTTGTCACTTTGTGACCTCCCCTTTGGTACTTGGCAAATCAAAAAACCCTCTCCTGAGACTTTCACCTCCGAGTAAACATGCATGCCCGGCACACCTAACGGGGGATTTGAAAATCCCCCAAGCGCGGACTCTGTCCTTGCTTTCCCCCTCAGTTGAACCCCTACGGGGTTATTTCTGTCGCGCTTCGCTTGACACGGCACCCTTTGCCATCAGGCTTTTCGCCTGATGAGAAAGAGAAGGAAGAGCA
>CEUG01106479.1_pt1 | contig 23469 bp, 20 predicted proteins | sample 531421 | NCBI WGS metagenome assembly CEUG01 (sample SAMEA2622901, study PRJEB7988) | marine metagenome | biome: marine biome (ENVO:00000447); feature: surface water layer (ENVO:00002042); material: "saline water (ENVO:00002010), including plankton (ENVO:xxxxxxxx)" | depth 5 m | reverse complement strand
GATGGTCCACCTCCTGGTGGACCACCTCCCGGCGGCCCCCCTCCAGATGGCCCCCCACCTGAAGGCTCCTTTGTCCCTCTCATCGGCTTCAACTTCTAACCTATCAACAGGAACTCCCCTTGTCATCCAAACCACCCTCACTGCGCTGGCAGGTCACACGCCGCGAGCTCGCTGCGACATATCCAATCTTCACCATCCACGATCAACACGCCATCCACCCAGAGACAGGTGAAGAGCGTCCATTCGTCATCGTCGATTGCCCCTCGTGGGTCAACGTCATCGCCCTCACCCCCTCCGATGAAGTCGTCCTCGTCTCTCAATACCGGCATGGTTCCGACAACGTCGAACTGGAAATCCCTGGTGGGATGGTCGATCCAGGAGAGGACCCCCTTCACGCAGGGCAACGAGAGCTCGCAGAAGAGACAGGCTACGAAGCCAAAGAATGGTTGCAGCTCGGTGTTGTCAAACCCAATCCGGCTTTTCAGACCAACTTGTGTTGGACGTATCTCGCGCTAGATGCACAACGCACACAGGACCCAACACCGGACGGTGGCGAAGTCATCGAAGTCACCACACAGCCTCTCTCCCTCATCCCCACCTACATCAAAGAGCAGACCATCGATCATTCGCTGGTCGTTGCAGCGTTCACTCATCTGCTCCTCCACACCGGAGGCTGGAAACGTCCCTCATGAGACAAAACCCCGCGACAAGCTGCCTTGTTCATATCTTTGTTTGCCACAACCAGAGACCACCAGGTGGGCTGCCATCATGTGGAGCTTCCGAAGGGCAGGCGATCATCGATCGACTTCGAGAGAGCGCAACACGGTACGGTTTGCGCAGCAGAGTCTGGCTGACCTCGTCGCAATGTTTGGGGTTATGCCACAAAGACGGTGTGACAGTAGCCGTCTATCCACAAAAGCATTTCTACCAGGGTGTGACACAAGAGGACTGTCAGGAGCTGATCCAAAAGTACATTGAACCGTTGTGTATGGCTTCAAGAGATGAGGGCTGGTAAGTAGGTATATTGGAGGGGAGTGAGGTGGTCAGGACTTCTTTTTCTTCTTTTTCTTTTTGGGACGCGCACCGTCACATCGCTTGAGTGAAGGTGTCGGTAGATCATTCCAGCCTGCAGGCCGACGTTTGTTGAGCTTATTGACTGCGTGTCGAAACAACAGCCCTTCCACTTCGTACTCTTCGCCGTCCGCTCCCTTATCTTTGCACAAGAAGCCAATTTGATAGGGGTCAAACCATTGCACAATCGCTCGGATCCATGCCCCATTGTAACCACGGAAATACAAGAATTGCTCTTTCTGCATGCTTTTTTCCAGATCAGCATCAGCCATCTCGAAGCGTTCGCTGCGATCACGCGAAGGAAGCTCTTGTTTTTCCAACTGTGCTTCTTCGACACGTACGACCTGACGAATGATGGGTGCGGCTTCTCGCTCATAGAGCATGAACAAGTCGAGCTTGGAGAGTCGCTTTCGCTTACCGAGGTAAGGCCGAAAGATCACGTCGTAGACTTTGTTTTCGTGAAGGCGACCACGCCACTCGTTTTGGTTGAGTGTCCACGCACAAATCTCCGTTCGGTTTTCGGACAGCTGCTGGAGGTAGTTTGTACCTTGGAAAGCAGCGTTTTCCTCACGAAGCTCTGCGAGGCGCGCTTTTTTGCGACGAACAAAGCGTTTGTACCGCAGGTACTGTTTCTTTCGGAGTTGGTTGTAGGTGATGTTGTCCTGTTTCAACCTGTTGGCGATGTTGATGTCCATGCCGGGGAATTCTTTTTGGAATCCCTTCCAGATATTGTATCGCTTGACGCGGGCGACGAAGCTCTTGTCACTCTCGTCTTCGCGTTTAACAGGTGGATACGGTTTGGGTCCGATGGGGATCGGACGTGAGCGTTTGGTAGGCAGTGGAGCGCTCTCTGTGCGCTTTTGTTTTCCACGCACAGTTGCCCGTTGTTTGCCACGTTTCTCTCGTGCGGGCCGTTCACTCTGTGGTGTGTTGAACAGGTCGTGCAGCTTGGAGAGGGCTCTCTCGGAGTTGGTTTGAGGGTAACGACCCCCCGCGCGTCCTCCGCCGCTGCTGCGTTCACTCGCACGACGGTCACTGCCACGACGATCACCCCCATGACGAGGTCGTTGTCCGCGTTCTTGTCCACGGTCGAAAGAGCGCCCTTGTGGTGGGCGTCTGTCTTGTTGTCCACGTGGTTGCCAGCCACGCTCTCGCTGCTGACGGGGAGGTCTTTCATCTCTGTCGTGGCGTTGGGGGGGACGGTCTTGACGTGGAGTATCATCACGTCGCTCTCTTTGCTGCCTTCTCTGAGGGGGTCGATCTCTGCCCTCGGAACGCCTGCGGATCACCTTCCCGGAGTTGGCAAAAGTGTAAGGGAGTTCTCCAAGATCGCGGAGTTGTGCCTCTGCCACTTGCCGCTGTGGAGGGGAGGGGCTCAAGCGCAAGACATCACGGTATGCGGTGATAGCCCCATCACGATCGCCTTTTTCGAGTAAGGTATTCGCTTCCAATAAACGTTCATAAGCTAGTTGTGACACACCCAAACTCCTCTACTCATTCAAGTGCTGTGTCGACCGGACTTGCGCGGCGCGTGGTGCCCAAGGAGGGACAAAGAGCGCGACAAAGCAAACGCGGTACACTTGATTTTATGCGGGGTGCTGCGGGATGGTGGGTGCTGCACGAAACACATCGTCAACGTGGACATCCCACAAAACAAACGGATGCTCTCACTCCACGGATTTGGGGCAGGAGATGCATCCCCTCTTTGCACATTGAAAACTTCGAAAAAATGATTACCCGGTCGGATGTTTTGACAGGCAAACCCATCGCACAAACCAAAACAATCCACAAGCCCCTGGTGTCCACACCCTCTTGATCACCTTGATCAATGAGTCTACGCGCCCGGACAAAGGCTTCTTTTGTTTTTCAGTGGAGCATTCAGGGGAAATGTGTGGCGAGATCAACGACCTCTCCACGCCTATCAATATCCTTTCTTACCACGCGCGAAAAAGAATAGCAAGAATTCTCTTTTCCACCACATTGACACTTTGGGACTTCATCGCGCAAAATGCAGCGCTCGGCACATACCACTTTGACAGCAGCGATGGATATCCCCATACTGTCCGAAAAAAGCACGACACGTTTACACACCCACAGCGTGTTCGCCTGATCGCCCAATCCATACCACGATACCCCTGTAGGAGGTCTTATCATGTCCAACGATCCGCTTGCCTTTGCGACGCTCGATCCTTTCACATTAAATGGCGAGCCTCCAGCACAAATGTACAACCTCGTCAACGGACAATGGGTCCTACCCAAACAGTGCCGAGAGGTCCGCGATCCACTCAACGGTGGGCCCATGCTCACCGTCCCCCACACACAACCCGATGAGCTCGATCCTTTCATCGAGAGTCTCGCGTCTTGCCCAAAAACGGGCCTTCACAACCCCTTCAAAAATGTCGAACGCTACCTCATGTACGGTAAAATCTGTACAAAACTCGTCATGGCATTGCACACAAAAGAGGTCGAAGACTTTTTCACCAAGTGCATCCAACGTGTCATGCCCAAAAGCGAAGGACAAGCTCGTGGAGAGGTGATCATTACACGACAGTTTATCGAGAACTTTTGTGGAGACCGCGTCCGCTTCCTCGCGAGAGGATTTAGCAACCCCGGCGACCACCACGGACAACAGAGCAATGGATATCGCTGGCCTTACGGACCTGTAGCGATCGTCTCCCCCTTCAACTTCCCTCTTGAGATCCCCGTGCTGCAGTTGATGGGTGCGCTCTTTATGGGCAACAAAGTCGTCATCAAAAACTCCACAAGCACGTGTATGGTCATCGAACAGTACATCCGCCTTTTGCATGCGTGTGGGATGCCCAAAACAGATGTCGACCTGATCCACTGCGGTGGTCCTGTTATGGGCGAATTGCTCGACCGTGCGCCCGTTCGTTCCATCCAGTTTACAGGGAGCTCCTTTGTCGCCAACATGCTCTCCGAGAAACACAAAGGGAAGGTCTTCATCGAAGACGCTGGATTTGATTGGAAAATCCTTGGTCCCGACATGAAGCAAGAAGAGCTCGAATACGTCGCCTACCAATGCGATCAAGACGCCTACGCCGCAAGTGGACAAAAGTGCTCAGCCCAGTCTATCTTGTTTGCTCATGAGAACTGGGTTAAGGCCGGACTGTTTGAAAAAGTCGAAGCCCGCGCAGCCCTCAGATCTCTCGATGACCTGACAATCGGTCCAGTCCTCACAGTTGACAACGAGACCATTCAAAAACATATCGATCGTCTTCTTAGCATCCCTGGTGCGCGGATTCAGTTTGGCGGCAAACAACTCGAAAACCATCAAATCCCACCATGCTGTGGTTCGTTCCAACCAACAGCAGTCTTTATCCCTCTCGAAGAAATCCTCAAGCCCGAGCACTTCGAAGCAGCTACGACGGAAATTTTTGGTCCATTCCAGGTCCTCACAGAGTGGAAAGAAGGTCAACTCGACCTCGTCCTCGAAGCCTGTGAGCGCATGGATCACCACCTCACGGCAGCCATCGTCTCGACGGATATCCACTTCATTCAAAAGGTCATCGGTCATACAGTCAACGGCACGACATACGCAGGTCTACGAGCACGTACAACAGGCGCGCCACAAAACCACTGGTTTGGTCCAGCAGGAGACCCACGTGGCGCAGGCATCGGAACCCCCGAAGCCATTCAGCTCGTGTGGTCCACCCACAGAGAGGTGATCGAGGACTTTGGCCCCATCCCAGATGGTTGGACCCCTCCTCACCCTACCTGAGACACACCACCCATATCCCATCTTTTTTCCACAACGCCCCCACCTTTGTAACCCCCTTCAAACTGGAAGGTTTTCTCTCTCTTCGAGATGATCCTTCGATCAGAACGTTGACCTTCTCGGCAAAATATCCTACACCCATTAGGTTTGGATAGAGCGCGAGGATCTGCATATTCACCCGCAGGACCACTCTCAAAGGCGCTCTCCATCCTGATACATAAAAGATTGACAGAGCGGATGGGTGGTTCACGGATATTTCCAAACCCCTCCCCCTACCGAACCAACAGAGGCTCTGCTTACACATATATTTTAGACTGCAAATGCAGTCTTCCCGATTGGGGTATAGAGATCGATGACGACCATTATCAATTGCTCGTATTGTGGCATGACCTACGATCTGACAGGCTATCCACCTTCGTACTACTTTAGCTGCCATTGCGGAAACACACTGTATCATCCAGAATACGTGAACTCCGCCCCCCCCGAGAGCGCTCCCCCTCAAGAAGCAGAGGAAGCCTCTCCCAGTGCATCTCAACACGAAGACATCGGACAACCCAGAACAAACGATCTAGGATTTCCAGTCTCCGAGAACCCTGAAATCGAAAACACTGCCGTCTCAGCGCTAGAAGAAGAACTCGACAACTTACAGGCACAGCTCGAAAAAGCCATCGAAGACAAAGACGCCCAGCAAAAAGAAGTCGACACTCTCCAACAAGACCTAAACGCTGTCACGCAAGAGCTCAAAGAGACGAAAGAAGCGCTTGAAGCGCTCCAAAAAGAAGGTGAGTCCAAACAGGCCGTCGCGCTCTCCAACGTCGAAAAAGACGAGAAAAAAGAACTCGAAGCGCTACGCAAGCAAGTCGAGAAAGAGAAAAAAGAGGCCGAGGAGGCCGCCAAAATCGCGCGACGAGAGAAAGACAAAGCGGTCTTCGCCGAGACGCGCGCCAAGCGAGAGCAAAAAGTCCTCGAAGACAAACAAACCTACCTTGAAAGAGATATCCGCGAACGTCGCGCAGAGCTTGAAAAAGAATTTGAGACGTTCGAAACCGAAATCAAGGAAAAGACCGAAGAGCTCAACAAAAACAGCGAAAAACTGCAAGAGCAACACGACGCGCTCAAGCAAGAAAAAGAAGCCACACAAAAGCTCCTCGATTCACTCGTCGCTGAAACACAACAAGTCCGCAAGGAAGCCCAAGAGCAAAAAACACAACGAGACACATTGCAGAGCGAAGTCGACACGCTCACGACACGTCGACAAACACTGCAAGAAGAACTCGAACAATCCGAACAACAGCTCACAAGCGTCCAGGCAGAGCTCGTCACATTCAAAAAAGAACACGACGAAATCCACGAGCAACTCACCTCCTTGCGTGAAATCAAGGAAACCTCCGAGACTCTACTCGCGCAGCAACAAGAAGAACGCGCAGAGCTCGACCAAAAGATCGAAGCGTTTGAGACCCAACACGCTACGTTGCTCAAACAACAAGCAGAGATCGAGCAACAACAAGAAGAGACAACACGTGCACTCGATGAAGCGACACAAGCACGTGAAGCCGCACGCGCCCTGAAGGAGACCTCCGAAGAGAACGCAGCCAAGCTCAAAGAATCCTCCGAGGCTGCTGCCGCCGAACTCAAAGAATCCTCCGAGGCTGCTGCTGCCGAACTCAAAGAATCCTCCGAAGCCGCCGCTGCTGAGCTCAAAGAGACCTCCGAGGCTGCTGCCGCTACATTAAAAGAAGCCTCTGAAGCAGAAGCTGCCCAGATCGTCGAGGAAGCCAAACAAAAAGCTGACACACTGCTCGCAGAGACGCAGGCCACGATCGACACACAACAACAAGAAGCGCAACAACAACTCGACGCAATCCATGAAGATGTCGAAGGTGCGCAACAACAACTCAAACAACTCCAAGAAGAACTCGAACAAGTTCGCACCGAAACACAAGCACTGCAAGACGAGGCCAAAGAGACACACGAGCGCGCAACCACTCTCCTCGCAGAAGCCGAAGAGCGACAAACACAAGCAGAACAGGCCAAGCAAGAAGCTGATGAAGCGATCCGCCTCTCCGAGCAGCGATTCACCGCCGCAGAGCAAGCACGCGAGGCGGCAGAGCAGGCAGAACAAGATGCCAAGCAAGCCGCGAAAGAGTCCAAGCTCGCCAAAATAGAAGCAGAGCAATCGATCCAAGAGTCCGAACGCCTCCTCGCCGAGATCGCCGAAAAACAAGCAGCGCTCGATACGCAACACCAAGAGGTCCAAGAGATCCTCGAACAAACACAACGTGAAAAAGCGGATGCCATCGAGAACTACGAGGCTGCAGAGAAAGAGCGTATCGAGCAAGAGAAGCAATTAAAGCTCGTCCAAGAAGAACAAAAAGACCTTCAACAGCTGCGTGAAGAAGTCGAAAAAGAGCAGGAAGCGCTCAAACAAGAGCAAGAGAAGTCGGCGACGATGCGCAAGATGGCCGATCAAGCCAAAGCCGACGCGAAAGCCGCAAAAGAAGAAGCGCGGGCTGAGAAAGAACAAGCGCAAAACACCCTCCGACGCGCAGGAACAGCGATCGCGAACGCTGAAAATGAACGCGCAGAAGCCGAAAAGGTCCAGAAAAAAACGCGCGAGCTTGTCGAGACTTCAGAGAAGCGACTGGCTGAGTTGGAGTCCTCATCAAAGCAGCTTGCGCAAGAGGTCAAGCAAGCACAAGAGGATCTCAAAAAGGCACAAAAAGAAACGAAAACGCTTCGAGAGAGCGCGCAAAAAGAGAAAGAAGAGGCCGAAGCGCTTCGCGCCGACGCAGAGAAAAGCAAAGCCGAAGCTGACGCGCTCAGCAAAGAAGCAAATGAAGCGCTCGAAAAGAGCGAAAAAACAATCGCCCTCGCCAAAAAAGAACAAGAAAAAGCCGAGCAGATCAAACGCGAAAGCGAAGAGAGCCTCGAAAAATCAAAGACCGCCGAAAAGGCCCTACAAAAAACCAGATCCGTCACAGAGCGAAGCATCCAAACCAACAGGCGCGTCCTCTGGACAACAGGGTTCTTCTCCGCAATCCTCGTCGCGATCGCAGCCGCCATCTTTATCTGGAAGTGGGATCCGACCTTCCTCAATTGGCTCCCCAAAAACCCGGCGCGCCGAGTCACACCACCAAAGCGTACAGTCAAACGGACAACACCTCCGGTCAAACGACGCACCACCAAGCCGCTCCCAGCACATAAAAAGGCACAGCCACAACCCAACAAAAGAGTGTCGCCTGACCACAAACAAGACCTGGATAGACCCCCGTTCAAACGTTACCGCAAAACCGGCACCATGCCTCCAGACTTTGCGACACGACTCGCTCCACCACGTACCTACTTGCAACCAACACAGCCCCCTGTTCGCCGAAGGTTGGCTCCTATCCCACGTGGCTCATTCCAGCCCTTCCCGCGTGTCATTGCGCCCTCTTCACGTCCGACAAAAACGGACACTGGAGAGACCCATTCATCCTTCTCGACATCTAAACAGACAAACGCACCTGCGACGTCACGTCCATCATCACCAACGTCCATACCGAGCCACAACGACAAAAAATGAACCAACTTGGCCCCCTCTACAGTCTCCCCCTCAAAGAGCTCCCGATCGTGATTGTCGATCTCGAAACAACGGGTCTGCGACCCCAAATCGACGCAATCTGTGAGATCGGCGCAGTGCGCTTTCGAGGGGGACTCCTCGAAGAACAATTTACCACTCTCGTCAATCCCCAACGCACCATCGATGAAGAGGTTGTCAAGATCCACAAGCTCACCAACGAGATGCTCGATCATGCACCGCTCCTCGACGAAGTCCTCCCAGACTTTCTCTCCTTTATCGACTCCAGCGTGATCGCTGGACATAATGCCGGGTTTGACATCAGCTTCCTCGCGCCCGCCGCGCTCAATTGGGGACTCGATCTCTACCGCTCCTCCATCCTCGACACCGCGTATCTCTCACGAAAGCTTATCCCAAAACTCGAAAGCTACGCGCTCTCCAACCTTGCGAAGACATTCACGCTCCCAGAGACCCGCTTTCACAGAGCACTCGAAGACGCGATCACCACTGGACACTTGCTCGAATTGCTCTTCACAAAGGCCGAAGAGCAAGGTATCCACACCCTCGCACAGCTCGAAGCGATCTACCCATTCCCTGGCACTCCGAGACCCTACAGCGATCTCAGCCCGCTGGAACAAACCATCTGGAAAGCCATCACACACGGTTTTGACATTGAGATCGCTTACAGAAACCGAAAGCAAGAGGTCTCCATACGGCGCATCACACCCGATCGACTCTCCACCACAAAAGTCCACGCGCACTGCCACCTGCGAGATGAACAACGTGTCTTCCTCACGGACCGTATCGAAAAATACAAGCTGCTCGACCCAACCAGCGAAGCCAACAAATCATCCGACCCCTCCTAACACATTTCCTTCTCTTCCATCGCGCAACCCCACGAAGGATTGACACCCCTGCTCACTTCGTGTTCTTATTCAATGATGGATAAGCGAGGCAAACTCGCGTAGAGAATACACCGAATAGGAAAGGAATCATCGATGTCCGGGGCAAGTATGTTTCGTCTTGGTTTGTTTTCACTGCTGCTCTTTTGTCACTGCGCAGCACCTCCCGCCCTCCCCACACCCTCATTCGAAGCCAACATCCAACAAACAGAGATCCACCCAGGGGAACCTCTCAAGTTGACGCTGACATTTACCGACATGGTACTCCAATCCGCCAACATCGGTACGGTTCCCATCGCAGGAGAAGGACACTTCCGCGCCTACCTCGACGGCGAGACCGGAAACAAGTACCTACCACACGCTCCTGACGACTTCTACACCATCCTGCTCCCTACGGACCTCGCGACTGGTAAACACTCCCTGCGTATTGTCCTCTTTCAAAATGATGGACATCCATTCGATCCCAATGTCGAAAAAACGCTCCCCATCGAGGTCACCAAGAAGGTCATCATCGTCCCCCCAAAAACCCCCGTCATCAATGCAACACTCGCAAAGACGAAGGTTTCGGCAGGAGACACGCTCGCGCTCAATATCGATGTCAAAAACTTCACCTTGAAAAAACCTTCCACCAACCCTCTCAACCGCAGCAATGAAGGGTATTACAAGATCTTCTTGGACACGACCACGGACACCAACCTCCTACACAGCGGAAATCTTCCCAGCGCGACAGCTACATTGCCAGCTGAGACGACACCAGGTGGACACAAGCTGATCGTCCAACTCGTACAAAACGATGGAAGCCCCGTTACCCCTCCCATCACAAAAGAGTTGAGCTTCGAAGTCCTCGCTCCTGTCCCCACCCTCTCACTCGCACTCGACATCGATGAAGTCGAAGCCGGAGAGACCCTGACACTCACCGTCGACGCCAACAACTTTGAACTCAGCCAAGCCAATATCGGCGGCGCCAACAAAAGCGGCCAGGGACACTACAAAGTCTACCTCGACAAGATCGCCGACAACCGCCCTCTTATCGCCAGCGCAATCCGCTACCAGCTCCTCACCGTCCCCAAAGAGACCACCGGAGGCACACACAAATTCATCGTCCAACTCGTTAACAATGACGGTACACCGAGAACGCCAGCGGTCACAGGCGAAGTCAGCTTCAAAGTCAACGCCGAACCCACGAATGCCTGTGCGCAAGAGTTTACAACCAACACAAAGTGCACGACCTTCACCGATCGGACTGCAACCTCCGCCAAGAGAGAGATCATCACCTCCGGCAACACATACAGCCCCAAGTGCATCAAGATCAAGGTCGGACAAAGCGTCAACTTCAAACACAACCTGAGCTCCCACCCCCTCAAGCAAGTATGCGGCCCTGCCAACGTCATCCCCGAAACCAAGAGTGGCACAAGCAAGGTCGTCAAATTTACAAAAGAGGGTATCTATGGTTATTACTGCACCAGACACGGAAAAGTGTCCGGAACGGGAATGGCCGGTATGATCCAGGTCGTCAAATAGACCACAACGACTTTTTCTTCCTACTTTTTCCTCGAAACGCCCTCACCCTGGCGCGATTCGAAACAGGACAGCCCTCCCTTGTTCTTCCACTCTCCACCCAACACAGAGCTTTGAGAATATGATCATTCGTGTATTGGTGTTTTTAACGTTTATCTTCGCCCTTGTTATGTATCTCCTTTACAACATCAAGCTTCCGATCGATGGGCTCTTACTCGCCCTCGGGCTGCTGATGCTCGCGATCGTGGCGTTGTTTGCCCACTACCGCTACGTCGGAAAACTGCGAACTTCAGGGCGGTATCATGCCGCACTACGACAGCTGAAGTTCTGGTGGATGCTCTTACCCGGCGAAGCCTATCGACAACTGCGTATCCAAATCCTCATTGAGTCCAGCGACTTCAACGCCGCACGAAAAGCCATCGAAGATGCTGAAGCCAAAGGTATGGAGACCGCTTTTTCAGGCGGATTCAGAGCGGATATCGAACGCAGACAAGGCAATTACAAGATCGCAGAGCAGCACCTTCAGCGCGCGATTGATGCGACGCCTCCAGGACTTTTGCGCACAGGCCTCCTCACACAACTCGCGCGCCTGTACATCCACAACATCCCCACCAAAGCCAACCTCAAACAGGTAGGCTTCTTGCTCGATGAAGCTGAGTCGCTCACCAAACAACCTCCCCATAGCGATCTGATCAAGGCTGTGCGAGGTGAATGGTATCTCGTCAAACAGACTCCCAAAAAAGCCATCGAAGCACTGCAACCGAGCCTTGACGCCCTCTTCCTCTCCGCCGTTACGTACAAACCCTCGGGCTTCTTCAACAAGATCACTTACTTCCTCGCCCAAGTCACGTACAGTCAGCGCGACGAGCACCAGTATCCATTCTTCGCGGAGTTGTGTTTGTCTTTGGGCCGCGCCTACGCCAAGAGACGTGACTTCGCACAAGCCCGCACGATCCTCCAACAAGGTCTCTCGTTAACACAACAGAGCTTCGTCGCTGAACCCCTTCAAAAAGAACTCGACGCCCTGCCATCCGAATGATCCCCCTCAGAGATAGGACTAGTCGCGGCTGTAAACGTCCTCAGCGGAGGTCCGTTTGAGATCGATCTTGCGCTGTGAGATGACTTCGAGCGCGATGTACAAGAAGACACCATATCGCAAGCCATATCCACAAACAGTCAGACGATCCAGGTTGTACGTCTCAAGCAGACGTTGGTAGACAGGGAGTCCGTAGAGCATGAGCAGATCGCGCTCAAGATTCTCCATCCGCTCGTGATCGCTCTCATACTGATGGAGCAATGCCTCAACCTTCATCGGGTTGGTCTGGTAGAGGTCGATCCGCGTATCGATCAGATACTGCATCCGCTCTGTCGTGATCACCCGTCCGTGCTGGCGGCGGTTTCCACGTACACCGGTGATGTTTGTGATGGCAGATCCCATACCAAAAGCCTGGACAGGAGGACGATTGGCCAGCTCTGGAAACAGCTTATGGCGCTCCAACTCATCCCGGATGTAATCCATTGTGTTGCGGTATGCGAACTGGATCTCGCTCTTTTTATCTTGCAAGAACAGGTTCTTAAGCAAAACGCTCCCAAGCTCAAGGCTCTCAAGTCCCCAAAAGTGGAAGATATCTCCACGCAGCTCACCACAAGAGATCTCCGTCGAACCTCCCCCTTGGTCGATCAACAAGATGGGTTTGTCGCGCTCAATCTGGTTTTGGAAGTGGATAAACGCAGAGAGCAAGGAGAGATAGGCTTCCTCTTCTTTTTCAAGAATCGTGATGTCCACGCCGACGATGTCACGTACGAGTTGAAGCAGCTGCTCACCATTTTTGGCTCGTCGCAGAGCTGCTGTGCCGACCGCGACGTAAAAAGAGACGTTGTGTTTTTCGCCCTCTTCGATGAAGTCTCTGATCACACTGAGGGTTTTCTGGAAACCTTCCACACGAATGTTATCGTCTTCATCAAAATACTCCCCCATCCGGGTCAAACGACCAAAGTTTTTACGGAATGCGAGATTCTCAGTGTCTCCGATCAACAAACGAGTCGCTCGGGTACCGATATCAAAAATGCCTACGCGCATGTTGTTTTCTCCTCAATCTGAACGATGCACAATACTTTCCCCACCAAAGCACAAAGCGGGACATTGCTCAATACCCGGCGCCTGCAAAACGACGAGGTCGTCTATACCAGGCTTATTTTGCAACATTTTTTTGCCGGAAAAGAGGACGTTCACTCCACCAATGGGAAGAAAATGCGCACAAAAAGACGACGACACAGGGAAAAAGGTGGATTCACTTGACAGTCTGGTGCGATTGTGGTCCTCTCTTAACCCGTAAAATTTTGTCCAGGCACATCGAGAATGGATCATTTTGTATGGCAAACCACATCACAGAGACAGAAGCAGAGCAACTGACCACCCCAGCTGTCAAAAAGCTGCCGGTCAAACGCCTCGCGATCTTTTTCCTTTTGCTGACCGGTTCGGGTCTCGGCCTCATCATTTATAAAGCAGGTGGTACAGGGTTTGTATTCACAGCCCTTGAGAAGCTCGCCCAATCCCCAGGATATATCGCGCTGATTGTCTGTGTTCTTTGCGCAGAGTGGCTGAGCGACTACCTTCGCTACCGTGTCCTCGCAAGACACCTGAAGGTCGAATTTCCTTTTCGCTTTGGGATTCAGATCGTCTTCGCCCACCTGTTCTTTTCCTATCTCACCCCAGGCGGGACATTTGGCGCTCCCATCATCATTTACATGATGCACAAAAAGGGAATCCGCCTCTCACGTGCAATCGCGCTCGCGTTGATCAAGGCCTTTTTGACGTTCTTTGTGATGCTCGCGAGTGGTTGTGTGATCTTCATGTTCAGTGACTTCTCTTTCTCGCCAGCGACACGTCAGATTATGGGCTTAAGTGTCGGTGTCGTTGCGGTCCTGACTGCAGGTGTCGCGAGCATCATCTTCTTTCCCACGTTCGCCCAGCGCGTCATCGACCGCTGCTTTGATAGCTTACGAGGATGGGTTCGCGCGTATACCAAAAAAGAAGACACACCTCGCATCGACAAGTCACAGAGCGGTCTGCACGCGACGATTCAATCCTTTGCGCTGTTTGGCAAGGCAGGTTGGCTCGGCGTCTTTGAAGGCATCCTCACAACAGTGCTCAATCTTGGGTTGTTCGTCTTCCTCTCCGTTGTGTTACTCCAAGCACTTGGTTTTCAGGCATCCTGGGCCAAGATGTGGTTGTACTCTTACATCTACTTCTTCTTGATCGCGTTCGCACCAACCCCCGGTGCAAGTGGCCTCGCAGAAGGTGGAGGATACTTTTTCTTCCAAACCATCGGCTCTCCCCAACTCGTCAGCAGCTACGTCGTCTTGTGGCGTGTGCTCAGTTGCTATCTCGTGATGTTGATCGGCGCGACGATGTTCCTCCGCTTCTTGCGCAAAGCTCACCTCGGCGAGCTTTCTCAGCTCCGTCACTACGACGAAGAGGAGACAACCGAGGAACAAGAAGAGGCACAGACACAAGACGATTCTCACGCTGAAGAGAACCCCGAGAAGACCGACACCGTCACAGAAGAAGACATGAACACAGAGACACCTCCTCCAAATGCGGAGGTCTCGCCTCAACCCACCTGATCCCCCCTCCCGACAGGAGCACAGCGCCATGACCACCCAACTGACCCTTATCAAAGGTGACATCACAAATCAATCCGTCGATGCCATCGTCAATGCAGCAAATTCATCGCTCATGGGTGGTGGTGGAGTAGATGGTGCGATCCACCGAAAAGGCGGTGCTGCGATACTCGATGCCTGCAAAGAGATCAGACGAACACAGTGGCGAGGTGGTCTGCCAACAGGCAAAGCTGTCCTGACAACAGCCGGTGCGCTCCCTGCACAAGCAGTCATTCACACGGTGGGTCCGATTTACAAACAAGACCGAGAACGTGCGCCTTCGCTGTTACGCGCTTGTGTCTCCTCCAGCCTCACACTGGCCCATACATCCAATCTTCGAACGATCGCGTTCCCTGCGATCTCCACAGGTGTATATGGATACCCAATGAGAGAAGCTGCGACGCTCATGCGCGACGAAAGTCAACAGTACATCGACACACACCCCGAGGCGTTTGATGAAATTCGGTTCGTACTGTTTGATGACCGTGCGCTCCAAATCTTTCAGGATGTTTGGTCCTGACACCACAGAAAAAGCCACCACGCCCAGATCTTCAAACCTTCCATTTTCTTGCGCCAACACCCCCAACGTGCCATATTCGGGAGACAAGTTCTTTTTCTCGTGGGGACAGAGAACGCCTCCACACCCAACAAAACAAAAAGGTCTTTATGATGAATACACGTCGGCTTTGTATCGTTCTAGGCGCGGTCCTTTGCGTCATGGGCTGGCCACAATCACGCAAAGGATGGAGTCGCTCGAAGAGATGCCAGCGTGGGATGGTTTGGATCCCAGGTGGGAGCTTTGTGCGAGGAAGCACAAGAGGACGTCTCGATGAACGTCCCCCTCGTAAGATCAAACTCTCAGGCTACTGCCTTGATCGGACAGAGGTTAGCATGAAAGACTATCGAAAGTGTGTCCGCGCGGGGCGTTGTAAAATGCCCGCGGCCTTGCCCAAACAATACTCTCCCCAACGCCCAATGGTCGCCGTCACATGGCACGACGCGTTGACATTTTGCCGCTGGGCCAACAAGCGCCTGCCCACAGAAGCAGAGTGGGAACGCGCCGCCAAAGGCAAGCGCGCCAACCTTCGCTACCCCGTCAGGGGAAAGCTACGATGTGACAAGGCCAATTATGGCGCACTCCCCTCTTATCCCTGTCGAAAAGGACACCCAGGGATCCCACTCAAAGCAGGGCGTTACAAAGGAGGTCCTTTTGGACTCCAGCACATGGCCGGGAACGTATCCGAGTGGGTCGCAGACTGTTACAGCCCCAACTACTACAAAAAAAGTCCGCGGACAAACCCACAAAACAAACGATGTAATCCCCGACAGTCTCGTGTACTACGAGGAGGCTCGCTCTCATCCCCTCCCGCAGACATCCGCACAGCAGCGAGAATCGCAGCCTGGGCGTACGGCTCTTTTCTCGATGTTGGTTTTCGCTGCGCATCCTCTCCCACAAAATAAGCACACAACACCTGTTCGACTCTTCCACACTTTGCTATACTCCCCCCAAACAATCTTTTGAAGACCAATACTTCACAGCTCTGAAGGAAGGCTGCCACTGATGATCTGTTTGCATTGTGGATTTTCGCTACCGGATAACTCAAAGTTTTGCCCTAGCTGTGGGAAAAACACGGTAAGCCAACACTCAACGCCATCCCCCCCCTCTCAGGTAGACCGAAGCACCTCCCTGATGGGCACAGAGCCACCCATATCACCTGGTCGGGTCACCGCAACCACACCCGCCCCCTCTTTCGACCCAAGCGCACCGAACACAGAGTCGCCGACGGATAGTCGAAGTACCGCGCTGATCGGCCCTGATATGCAAGCCGCGATCGCACAGGCAGTCGCCGAAAAACAATCCGAGACTCCAGGACGAGAGACCTCTGAAACCCAAGCCCCGCCTCCCAAACGCGAGACTGCTGAGACACAACCCCCCCGCAAAGGCAGCACAACTGATGACTTTGCTGCGCTCGATCCCAACAGCACACTCCCACAATCGACCCCAGCCACAGCAGAACGAGAACCCCCGACCTCTACAGATCTACCAGCCATGCAAACGGACACCTCAGGAAAAGAAACTGCAGCCTTCAGTCCCTTCATGATGTCCAAGATCCAACAGGCCGCAGAAGCGGAAAAAGAAAAGCAAGAGCAACAAGAGAAACCAAAACAAAAAAGTCCCCAAAACCCTAAAGCCACGTTGATGTTTGGTCTGGATGACCTGCCGGAGCTGCCCACAAACACTGTAGACAACACGACATCAACACCAGACGCTCCCGAGAAAGCACCTGCTTCGCCTAGAGATTCGATGTTTGACGCGCTGATTTCATCTCAGGACGTCCAAAAAACCATCCGCTCACAACCACATGCAGAATCAGACATCCCAAGCAACTCGCCACGAGATTCGATGTTTGACGCGATCATCAGCTCCTCAGAGGTCGCAAAGTACGCAGACGCTTCCCAACAACCTCCTCCTGGAGCGACCCCTCCACCACAAGACCCGCCCCCTCAAGCGTCCCCGTTCTCCCCAGAGCGCAAAGAACGAGGTGGCGCCAAAGCCACCATGAACATGTCGCAAGATGACCTCGCAGAGCTCTTTCAATCCATGGGGCTCAACACCGATCTGGAGCACGATCCAGAGATCGAGAACGCGACTGAGGCGGTCGCAAATGCCGAGAACCTTGCAGATCAAGGGAATTACGGTAAGGCGATCGAGATCTACATCGCGCTGCTCAAATCCTACCCAACAGAGAGAGGCTACCAGGATCGACTCGAAGAACTCTGGGGACTCATGCGTGACAGCCCCAACCAAGGCATCGCTTGGGAGACCTTCCCCGCCTCTGACAAAAACACCTCCACTCCTCTCGTCGCCATCGCAGGCGTCGCAGTTGTTCTCTTTGGCGTGTTTCTCTTCCTCGGCTTTGTCACGCCAGGGTGGCTACGCCCCAAGCCGATCATCCTCAAGCCAAAGACCACAACCAGACCACGTACACCACAGCCTGCGCGACTCAAAATCAACTCGATCCCAGCCAACGCGACCCTCTCCATCAATGGCAACATTCTCTCCCAACGCACCCCCATCGCGATGAAGCTCACTGCAGGTCAATACACCCTGAAACTCCAACACCCAGGACATCTCCCACTCGAACGCAAGATCGATCTTCACAACGATCAGATCTACGATATGGTCTTGATGCTCTCCCCGATCCAAAAAGTCAAAACGCCTCGCAAGAAGTTCAAGCAAACGAGAAGCAGTCGAGCAGCTAGATTAACGATCACATCGACACCTTCAGGCGCACTTATCCTGCTCAACGATAAAGACACAGGAAAACACACCCCCGCGACACTTCGCCTTCGACGAGGTCGCTACCAGCTCGCGCTGCAAAAAGAGGGCTACCGCACAGCCAAAAAACGCTTGCGCGTAAGACGCCGCCAAGAACGTGTCAAACTACGTCTGGAGATCGCCTCCGCTGCCCTCACCGTCCAAACCCAGCCTGCAGGCGCGACCCTCGTTCTTGATGGCGAGATCCAGGCCAAGAAAACACCTACGACGCTCCGCGTCCCAGCCAATAAACCCTTCACCATTGTCGTGAAACGCAAAGGACTCCCAACGATCCTCCGAAGTATGAAGCTCCCTCTCGGTGCCAACAAAACACTACGTCTGCAGCTCGATCCAAAAGCCTCCCTCAAGGCCCCAAAAAAGCAAAGCGATATGGTGTACGTAAAAGGTGGTCCGTTCTACATGGGCAACAACGCCGGGACCGCAAAAGAAAAGCCAATGAGGAAGATCACCTTGCGAGGTTTCCGCATAGATCGCACAGAGGTGACCGTCGCAGCCTATATGGCCTGTGTCAAATCCGGTACGTGTAGCGCCTCAAAGCGAGGAAGCGGCTGCAACCAATACATCACAGGACATACACAACACCCCATCAACTGTGTGACTTGGTATCAGGCCAGAACGTATTGCCGCTGGGCGAAAAAACGACTCCCCACAGAAGCAGAGTGGGAGAAGGCCGCACGAGGCCAATCACCTCAACTCTATCCCTGGGGCCACGCAGCCCCCTCCTGTCGTCGTGCTGCGTTTCGTGGATGTAGCAGTGGGACACGCCCGACCAAACAATTAAGCGGTCGCAGCCCCTATGGAGCCTATGACATGTCCGGGAATGTGTGGGAGTGGGTACAGGACTATTACAGCGACGACTTCTACAAAAAGTCCAAGCTCTCCCAACCTGTGAATCGCGCCAGAGGCAATGGGTATAAAGTCATCAGAGGTGGGAGCTGGCGTGCCCCTAAAGACGAAATCCACGTGACCTATCGCGCCGATTACTGGCCAAGTAAACACTCCAATGCTGTCGGCTTCCGGTGCGCACGATAAATCCAAACAGCCTCCTCCCCCGCTCAAAAAAAACATCTCTTCTGATCTATTTTAAAACTTTTCTGATGGGTTCTCGTTTGAAAGAGCTGATACACAGATCAGGATGGTCCTGATCGCTCTTACTAAGGAGAATATCATGAGAAAGATCAAGCTGTTCGTTATCTTTACATTGATGTGTATGAGCGTGACTCCCGCGCTCGCGCAGGTCGGAAAGACCAAAGTCACAACCAAGACGAAGACAAAGATCAAGACGATCAAAGGGAAGGATGTGCGTAAGTGGAAAGACTTTACAGTCGTTGACTTCCAGACAGGACGTGTAAACGGTAGACTTTATCGCCCGGCAGGTTCTTCGATCCTGTTGCGGAGAGGAAAGCAATTCAAGAGTCTGATCCAGGTCCGGGCCCATTTTGTGGTGGAGATGGCCAACAAAGCAGAAAAGATGTGATGTGATCGCAAAGAGGTGTCGCCCTCATGAGAGGGAAGCACAACAAAAAATGGGGAATTAGCGTTTGGGAGGGGCTGTTTGCGTGGGGTTTTTTTGAGGGTTTTTGTCCGTCGAAGCAGGCGAGCTTGTCTTCTTCACTGCACCTTTTTTATCGACCTTGCGGGCTGGCACAACACGTGAACGTTGTGTCTTGTCTTTCTTCTTGCTGGCTTGTTCGCTACTTTGCAATTGGATGTAGTAGGCCATCATGAAGACGATAATCAGGATGGAGATGAAGATCCCCACGAGCATCAGCCAGTGGCTGTGGAGGAGACCAGGTTGTTGCTCCTCGATGCGGCGTTTGACGCGGACTTTTCGCACACGCTGACGGACTTGTAGTGCAAAATCATCTGGCGCCTCGACCTTGGAGAGCTTGCCCATCCAGTCGACCGTTTGACGCAGCATATCGAGCTCTTTGCGCAGATCTTCGTTCTCTTCGAGGAGCTGCTCAACCTCATGAAGTTCGTCATCATCGAGCTCTTCATCGATATATCGACTGAGCAGCTCATCGTTGATGGAATCAAATTTATTGGACATCATTGGAAGTATCGCTCCATCCGTTCTTTTAGAGCCCCTCGTGCGCGGTGAAGACGAGACTTCACGGTGCCGAGAGGGAGCCCTGTAATACCAGATATTTCGTCATACGCGAGATGTTCAATGTCTCGCAGCACGAGGATGATCCGGTACTCTTCATCGAGCTGAGAGAGCTCAAAGTGGATACATTTTTCGAGCTCTCGACCGAGAAATTGCTGTTCAGGATCAGCGAGCGCAACGGACACACGGGCCTGAAAGTCTTTTTCAGGGGTGTCATCGATCTCTTGCGCGCGGTGAAAATTACGCCGTTGCAGGTACTTGAGTCGGTTTTTGCAGTGATTGACAGTGACACGATAGAGCCATGTCGAGAACGCGCAATCTCCGCGAAAACCGGAGAGTGAACGGTACAACGTGACAAACACTTCCTGCGCAACATCTTCGACTTCTTCGGGGATATTGACGATCCTATGGACAAGTGAGAAGACGCGGTTTTGATACCGACTGACGAGGACGCCAAAGGCCTCTTCTTGTCCATCAAGAACACGTTGTACGAGTAGTTCGTCACTTATCGAAGACGCTTCCACAGGTCTCACCTCAATGTATCCAAGCAACAGGACGCAGAAAACAACACACGACAACACCCGCCCAGAAGGCAGGCGTTTTCAGGTTGGACATTCAGCTGTGATAAAAGTTCCGAAGATTATGCTCGATCCAGAACGTACCGAACAAGTGTCGCGACGCCGAAGCCCGTTCCACCCTTGGGGATATGATCGTTGTCTTTGTCGGAGAAGGAAGGACCAGCGATGTCGAGGTGGGTCCATTTGACATCATCGGAGATAAACTCGCGCAAGAACAACGCAGCCGTGATCGAACCACCGTACCGTCCACCGATGTTTTTGATATCGGCGACAGGGCTCTTGAGGGTGGGTCGCAATTCTTCGAGGAGCGGCAAGGGCCAGATCGATTCACCGGATTGTTTGGCAGCGCCCTCGACAGCCTCTCTCATCTCGTCATCATTGCTCATCACCGCGGCAGTTTCTTTGCCGAGCGCGACCAGACATGCGCCGGTCAACGTCGCGAGATCGATCACTTCATCCGCCCCATTTTCACAGGCGTATGTGAGGGTATCACCGAGGACGAGTCGTCCCTCAGCGTCCGTGTTGTGAATCTCGACTGTTTTGCCGTTGTATGCGTGCAGGATGTCGTTGACTCTATATGCCGCGTCACCTGTCATGTTCTCAGCGGCGGCGAGATATCCGTGCACTTCGATGGAGGGTTTGAGCTGCGCGATCGTGCGCATTGCGCCGAAGACAGCCGCCGCACCACCCATATCTGCGTGCATGTTGAGCATAAAGTTCGCAGGTTTCAAGGACAGTCCACCGGAGTCGAAGGTCACACCTTTTCCGACGAGCGCGAGGACTGGCTTCTTCTTTTTGCGGCGACCTTTGGGCTTGTATGTCAAATGAATCAGCCGTGAGGGTTGTGCGCTACCTCGTCCGACAGCAAGGAACATGTTCATGCCCAGCTCGCGCATCTTGTCCTCATCGAGGATCTCGCACTTGAGCCCGACCTCTTTCGCCATCTTCTTAGCACGCGCTGCCATCTCGACAGGGTACAAGACATTGGGCGGCTCGTTGACGAGATCACGTGCAGTGTTGATGCCTTCGACGAGGAAGGACGTTCTCTCTTTGAGGGATTCGAGAGATTCAACGAGACTTGTTGAGGTCTTTGAGGGCAAGACCAGCTCAAGTGATTCGATTGAAGTTGTGGGGTCGTCTTTGGTTTTGTATTGATCAAAACGATAATGAGCGAGCATAGCACCGAGCATCGCGCCTTCGCACTCGGTCAACAGCGCGCCACTGCTCGAAGAGAGGGTCAGCGCGAGAGAGGTTGTAGAGAACCCTTTCGCTGCACGGTAGGCTTTTGCGAAGACCCTGATCCACTCACCCAGTTCTGTCGGGAGGTCTTCACCAAGACCGAGCAATACGAGACGACGTGCGCCTAGCGCGCCAAGCGTCGAGAGGGCGAGCTGCTGTCCCTGCTTGGCTTCAAACTGCTCTTCTGCTGCGAGTGTTGCGAGCTGTCCGTCCATTGCCTTATCGAGTGTTCCAAACACTCCACGGCGCTTTGTGTCTTTGACAAGCACGACGAGCACATCTGCTTCAACTTTTTTGATCTGCGTTTTGGAAAACGATATCTCCATCTTATATCCTTCTCAATCATGGAATCTGCGAAAAGATCTTCGCTTTTTGAAGTGACGAACTATAGCGCAAAGCACTTTTGTGTCAAGGATAAAGCGCTCATGAGGCGCCGGGGAGTCGCGCAAGTGCTCCCTCAAAAATGAACCACTCGTATTCTTCTTCTGTGATCGCCCAAAATGAACGATCATCAAACAGCACGACACACTCGAACGTCTGGGGATGAAGCTCTGAGACCTCTTTCGCCTCACAACATCGTATGGGTCTGGATAGCGTGAACGCGCTGTCGAGCCACAACTCGCGTCCGGCTGCGACGCCTTCCAAGTCGCGAAAACAATCCATGCGCGCATCGGGTCCATCCCTTTTGATACGCCGAGTTGGGACAGCAGAGATCGGGACGATGTGTTTCCAGATATTTGAAAATTCGTGTGCTTTCATGTATTTCCCGACATATGACCTACATCATATGCTTTCTCGTTTCAAAATGTACACTTTTGGTATCTTCTTTGTATAGACAAAGAGGTATAGATGTCACCTGCTTCGTGAACAAAGGGAGAAGATATGTCCTATCCCACACACAACACAACGCCACCTGCGAAAGGACCGCTCGACATTGAAGAGACAGCGCCTGCACAACTGCGTCTGTGTGTTGGTGGGCTTTGTTTCGCGTTGGAGATCGAGCACAAAGCTTTGCGCCAGGCGATCTTTGCGAGATTTCACCCCTTTGTCGAGCGGACCCACACACAACCTGTGGATGCTCGCATCCAGATCGACTTCATCGATCCAGCAGCCTCTTTCTGGCAGCAAAGTCCCCCCCTCCAAGAGACACACACCGCCAAGCACTTTGGCGTCACAGCAGGCTTTTCACCAGCAGGCCACCGCGTCATGTTCTCCTCTTACATGCGGGGTCACTGGACAGAAGAAGGTCAAGGGACCCTGGCGCTCGCATCGCCAACAGACATCGACGCGGCGCTCCAACCGGGCTGGATCGAGAGAGAAGGTGTACACCTGCAGATGGCATCGGCCCCAGTCCTTCACTTTGAGACATTTTTCACGGCGATGCTCATCCATCAACTTCTCCGACATGATGGGCTCCTACTTCACGCTTCAGGCGTCGTCTCCGACAACAAGGCGTTCATCTTCGCGGGCGCCTCAGGGGCAGGGAAAAGCACAGCCGCCAAGAACTCCCCTCACGCCCAACTCCTCAGCGATGAGTTGGTAATTCTTCGCCCCAATAAGCGAGGAACATTCCAGGCGTATGGGACCCCTTTTTACAGCACTTGTGGGCGTCTAGGAGAAGCGATCGATGCACCACTACACAACCTCTTTTTCCTCGTACAGAGTCCCGACAATCACATCGCGACGATGGCACCACACATGCTCTACAAACAGATGCTACAGATCATCTGTATTCGGCATCGACATCACCAAGAGA
>CEUG01101983.1_pt1 | contig 25451 bp, 17 predicted proteins | sample 531421 | NCBI WGS metagenome assembly CEUG01 (sample SAMEA2622901, study PRJEB7988) | marine metagenome | biome: marine biome (ENVO:00000447); feature: surface water layer (ENVO:00002042); material: "saline water (ENVO:00002010), including plankton (ENVO:xxxxxxxx)" | depth 5 m | reverse complement strand
TCGGGTGTCTAGGTCACGCAGGGCGCGTGAATGTCGCGCAACCCCGGTACGGGTTGGTCGTGGTTCATCAGGCCATCTGCGTGAATCGATAAGGTGCCCCGTGGCATGCCTGATGCTTTTTCGAACGTGAAATGTTAAACCTTCCTTCAACAACGATGACTCGGTTCCGCTTGGCCAAGCGCTTGGCCTCAGTGACTGCGCTTGGCCTCCTGCTGGCGAGTGCGATCGAAAGTGCCCGGGCGCAGATCACCATTACGACAAAGGACATGTTCAGCAAGGAGGGTCAGTACTACAAAATGTACTCCAACTTTGTGAAGCATAGCTCGTCGGAAGATGAAGCGGGCGAAGAGGTTGATGTTGCTGACTACATCGGGGAAGACGGGGAGGATCAGGTGTGGGACTTTCGCGAAGGACCGGACGACGAGGAGATTCGTTTTGATTACGTGAAGCCAAGCGAGATTGATACCGATGTTGAATTCGAAGGGGCAACGATCGTAGAGCGTGCGACATTCAAAAGCACGGACGCCCAGAAAAGTTTGTTCCTCGACATGAAAAAGGGGGTGGGGCGATTTGTGTACGGCTTTCACGATCCAGTGGTCTACGAGGCGAAACCGTCCGTGGTGTTCGGGAATCGCCTGCTCGATTTTCCGGCGGTCATCAAGTACGAGGACGAATGGGACTCGACGACATCGTTCGAAATTGAGGTGGAGTCGCTTGGGTTGGTTGTGCCAACCAAACTGGTCTATGAGTCGAGCATGAGCGTGGATGCCCACGGAATCGTGATGTTGCCGGAGCAGGGTTTTCATGACTGTCTGCGGATCAATGAACTGGTGAAGTACGATCAGTTTGTGAAAATCCCCGGCCTCGGGGATGACTGGATGAACGCCGGGGCAGCCTACGTCCGGACCTACTACTGGCTGGCGAAGGACATGGGCATCGTGGCACAGATTACGTCCACACAGGATACGGCGCCTATCCCGGATGATTTCACAGCGGCCACTGCCATGTGGCGGCAATTCGAGAACAATCATGGAAAGTCTAGCGATGAGGCAGAGCCGGTCGAGGGGCTTGAAGTTACCCTGGACCCCAAGGGAAACCGCGTTTTGTTGAGCTGGAAAAAAGCTGAAAATGCGGTTGCATATATGGTTCAATACACCGATAATTTGGGCGCGAACAATTGGAAAGACTTGAAGGAGACCTCCGGCAATTTTGCTTTGGACTCGATTTCTTCTGAAAAACAGCGGTTTTACCGCATTGTTTCGCTCGAGTGAGTTTATGACAACAACGGCAGCCCAACGCTCGGCCAGATGGCCGAGGCTACAATCCGCAGGGGGGCGGACGAGGGGAAGGGCTGCGTTTACACTTATCGAGTTGTTGGTCGTAATCGCCATTATCGCCATCCTCGCGGCGCTGATGTTGCCTTCGCTGATTCAAGCCAAGAGCGCTGCACGATCGGTTGCCTGCAAAAATCACCTTCGCCAATACGGCATCGCGCTTTCATCCTATGTTGGCGATCGCCAGTACTATCCGGTTTACAACTTTGACCCTGCCGATGAGGACGGTGTTCCGCAAAAATACTGGCACGAACGGTTGCTGCCGTACATCGGCACGGATTGGGTCGGTGAGTTCAACTGTCCGGATTACAAGGGGGCAACCCTTCCCGGCAACGACGGTGCCGTGGCGTTGGGCAGTTACGGCTACAACGCCTTTGGTGTGAAACTCGGCTACAGTGATCTTGGTTTGGGTGGAACTTACAGCCACACGATCATCAGTGGTGACCCTGACTCGGCTCCGCTCGATGGTGCACGGATCGCGGAGAGTGACGTCCGGGCTACTTCCAACATGATCGCCATCGGGGATGCCACACTCATCTGGTTGACCAAGCCGATGATCAAATTGCTTTATGGGACGGACGGCGAAGGGGGTGCCAGCGGCATGGCGCATCTTGACATCAACTATCGAAACTACGTTCAGCGAAAGGGCTATCCGTTGAGTGACAAAATCATCTCAGCCACGGAGTCGCGCCACGGGGGTGACTACAACATCACGTTTGCCGATGGCCATGTGCAGTCCATCAACCGGAAGCCGCTTCACGAACGCACCTACCGTTCGCTGCGCCGCTGGAACAACGACAACCGTCCTCACACGGACCTTCTCGGGAAACACCAGTCCTGGCGTTAGCCTCCGCTAATTCAATCTCATCCACGAAACCTTCAAGTAAGCCGGTTCATTTTCGCCGACCGGAAAATCCAGTGGCTGCATTGCCTGAAAATTTTGAACAATTTTTCTGCCGGCGTCACGAATCCCGCGGCGAACATCGGCCTTGAAATCGGATGGGGCCAAGCCGCTGGAATTGCAACAGGCGAGGAGCATGCCGTTTTTGCGAACCAACGCACTGGCGTTTCCAGCCAGGCGACCGTAGTCGCGCTTGGCCTGAAAAAGGCCGGAAACTTTCGACCTTGAGAACGTCGGGGGATCAAGGATGACAAGATCGTATTTTTCCCCCCGCTTGGCCAAGCGCTTCATCCAGTCAAACGTATCCCCGTAAATAAAGTCATGATCGTCGGGGTTTAGTTTGTTTAGTCGAAAATTCTCTCGTCCCCATTCCAGGTATTTTTGTGATAAATCGAGGCTGGTTGTAATCGCACCGGCCCGGGCGGCGCATACGGACAGCGAGCAGGTGTAGGCAAACGTGTTGAGGACTTTCGCCGCCCCGGTTCCCTTTTCGAAAACCGGAAATCCCGGCTCTATCAGGTTAGACAAAAGCCGATGCCGGTTGTCCCTCATGTCCAGAAACAGCCCGGTGGAGTAGCCTTCGTTAAAACTCAATCGATAGCGTAAATGGTGTTCGGTTGCCTCAAAAAACTCCGGCGCCTCAATACCCATGATCAAGCGGGCTGATGCTTTGGACTTACTGGTTTTCTGAACCTGTCGATTGAGTCGCTTGTGATAACCCCCCTTTGCCTTGAGCTGTTGACCAAGGGTTTGCACGGTCTGTTGCTGGGTATCGGTCAGGGGGTGCTCCGTCTGGACGAGCAGATAGTCCGCGAGGCGGTCCACGTACAGTCCGTTCCAGCCGTCTGCTGCGCCATGGATCAGGCGGCAGACGTTCGTTTTTTGGTGGCGCCCGGAACGCAGTTTTTGGAGCGCGCCCCGGGCGGATGGGGATGAATTACTCACGGCCTACCAGAAATGCCACTGTTTTTGGGTGACCACCCAGAGGCCAAGGAGCAGGTTGGTGATGGCGTGGGCGGTGATGGCGTCGCCCAGTCGGTTGGTACGCAAAACCACTCCCTGATAAATCATACCGCAAAGGATGCCAGCCAGCCAATGCTGATGAGCGAGCCCGAAAATCAACGAGGTGCCAAGAAAAGGGCGAATATCGAAAAGGTTGTGTGGTGTAAACAACCAGTTTGGGGACAAAATGTAACGGTAAAGAAAAGAGCGATAGAACACTTCCTCGAGCAGTGGAACGACCAGTGTTGATCCGACGATGCGTGTGCCGGCGAACAGCCAAAACATCATCAAGTCTTTGCCGAAATGCTTTTGCAAATCCCACGATTCATCCGATTCCAATAATTTTGGATAAGGAAGAAAGTCCAGTCCGATCCATAGCAGAAACACCAGCAGACCACCTCCGACTGCCTCGATACTCAGTGCCCAGCGCATCTCGCCGACCAAGGGCCAGATTGTCCAAATCATCCACACCCCGATCAGAGTCTTCAACAGGTACACCCAAAACTGGGAGTCCGGGCCGAAACTTCCCTGTGCCGATGTGAGAACGAGGAACACGACAAACGGCAGTGCGCGCGCGAGAAGTGGCGAAGCCTGCAGTTTGTTGTACAGCGTACTCATGTCAACGAGTGCCTCGAAGGATGGCTCGTGTCGCCGACAGGAAGCGGGCTATCTCCTTTTCTGTTCCGATGGTGATACGCAGCCGGTCCCGGATCCCCGGCTTGTCAAACCAACGGGTCAGGATCTTTCGTTCGCGCAGTTTTTCGAACCATTCAGCAGCGGTAATGCCGCTTGGTTTTGCAAAAATAAAATTGGTTTGCGAAGGCAGTACATCAAAACCAAGCGCGGCCAACTCTTCGGTCGTCTTGCTGCGTAATTCCAAAATACGCGCAAATTGTTTTTGATAGTAGCCAAGGTCTGAAAGGGTGGCGAGTGCTGCCGCTTGGCCAAGTCCGTTGGTGTTGTAGCTGTCGCGAATCCGGTCCAGCGCGGCGATCAACGTTGGATGCCCGATGAAGTAGCCGACACGCTGGAAGCAAAGCGAGTAGGCTTTACTGAACGAGCGGGAGATGAGCACATGCGGATAGCGCTTGGCCAAGCGCAGGGCATTCTCGCGGGCAAAATCCACGTACGCCTCGTCGAGAATCAAAACTCCCTTTTGAGCCTCGCAGAGCTTGGCCAAGTCGCGGGTGAGGTAGCCGCGTCCGCTCGGTGCGTTCGGGGTCGTGACGTAGGTGAGTGCCGCGTTGAAATTCCAATTGCTTGCCTTGAGAGCATCGTTGTCCGGAAGTGAAAAGTCTCGAGGGAGTTTGACCTCATTGATTCGAGCGCCGTGAATGTTGGCAAGGATCGGATAAAGCGAGTAGCTGGGTGTGAAATATTGAATCGTCTGCCCGGTGACTTGACTGTTGGAGTTGTCACCGGGTTGCTTCGGCTCGACAAAACAGCGCGTGGCCAATGCCAGCAATTCATCTGAGCCGTTGCCGACAATGATGTTGGCCGGTTTGCAATCGTGAAAGTCTGCAAGCGCTTCCCTGAGCGGTTGGGCGGTTGGATCGGGGTAAAGACGCAACCGATCGTCCGTAGCTTTTTGGATGGCGCGCAACACCTTGGGCGAGGGGGGCGCAGGGTTTTCGTTGGTGTTGAGCTTGATCAGGCCGCGAACTTTCGGCTGTTCCCCCGGCACGTAGCCGTGGAGTTTGCGTATCAACGGGCGGACGAGAAACGCGGGGGATGGCAATTTGTGCTTGGCCGACATGGTCTATTTTTCCAGTCGAATCTCGGCGGAACGACCGTGGGCGTCGAGCCCTTCCAGTCCGGCGAAGGTGCTGACCGTCTCGATGGAGCGAGCCAGCGCCGGCTTGGTGTATTCAACAACACTCGTGCGGCGTTGAAACATATCCACCGTCAAGCCGGGAAACGATGCCCCGGCACCACCGGTTGGCAACGTGTGGCTTGGCCCTGCCATGTAATCGCCCAGCACGGTTGGAGACCATGTGCCGACGAATATCGCGCCGGCCGTGGTGATCTGTTTCACGGCAACCTTCGGGGCCTTGAGCATCAGTTCGCAGTGCTCCGGCGCGAGCCGGTTTGCCAGCGCGATTCCGTCCGAAATGTTTTTCACCTGAATCAACCAGCCATTTTTCTTGAGTGCCTTTTTAATAAGATCGGCGCGGGAGAGAGTGGGGAGTTGTCGCTCAATCTCTTTTTGTACGTCCGCGATTAGTTTGTTTGAAGTGGTGGCGAGCCAAACCCGTTCGTGGCCTGAGCCATGCTCGGCCTGGGCCAACAGGTCGGCTGCTGCGAACGCCGGGTTGGCGCTGGAGTCAGCCAGCACGAACAGCTCGCTTGGGCCGGGTAGCAGGTCGATGGAGACGCGACCGAACAGCAGTCGCTTGGCTGCCACGACGTAGGCATTGCCGGGGCCGAAGATTTTTTGCACCGGTCGAATGGTCTTCGTACCGCAGGCCAGCGCGGCGATCGCCTGTGCGCCACCGACGCGGTAGACCTCCGTGGCTCCCGCTTGGCCAAGCGCGGCGAGTAGGTCGGGATTGACCTCTCCGTTTTTGTCGCACGGGGTGCAGGCGACGATTTCAGGGCAACCGGCCGCCTTGGCCAGAGTGACAGTCATCAACGTGGTGGAGGCGAGAGGGGCGGTACCCCCCGGGATGTAAACGCCGACCCGCTGAAACGGGTCAAATTTTTCTCCAACAGAGCCGTGCTGTGTATTCCGTGCCTTCCAGTTTTTACGCAGAGACTGCCTAGCGAACGAGGCGACGTTCGCCTTGGCCAGGCGGATGGCGCGCTTGGTCTTGGGCCGGGTGGCGTTCCAGGCCTCGGCCAAGCGCTTGGCCGATATGGCAAGGTCAGCGGCGCGAAGCGAGGCGCCATCGAACTGTCTGGTGTAATTCAGCACCGCCTTGTCTCCGTCGCGTTCTACAACGCGAACGATGTCGAGCGTGCGCTGTTCGATCAACGGGTCGAACAGACTGGATGCGGCGGTGAGCCTGGCCAGCTTGGCCTCGTAACGGGCATCCGAATAACGGATCAAATTCATCGCGCGGCAAGATACGGGAATGACGTTGGCAAAGTCAAAGCACGGGTTGTCAAGTCTGGATGAACGGTTGGGGGTTTTAAAAAAAAATTTTAAGTTTGACGAGCCCCACCCGGTTATGTCGCTATCACAAGTCTGCTTTATTGACACAAGCGAATGCCAAGAACAGCCAAGAAAAAAAAACCTGTTATCAGCTCCGCCAAGGCGTCGAAGTACGATGCCCATCACAAGGTGATCGACAACACGTACGGCGACTTTGCCGACCTGCGCCATCAGTTGTCCGAGTCCAAGGAGGACGTGGCCGAGCGTGCGGCCTTGTTGAAGTTGTTTTCCGAGTGCACGGATTCCCAGCGCTCGTGGCTGCTGCTGGAGGACTACTTCAGCAAGCTGACCCTGTCCCGCAAGGACTTTAGCGCGGATGACTGGTGGGGCTCCCTGACGCAGTTGAGCGGCGACACGCGGTTGGAGGAGCTGGCGCTGGTCTTCATGAAGTCGGGTCGCTCGGTGCCGAACGAGCTGATGCCCTACGCCAACTTTTCCCGTTTCGCCGAGGTGGAGCAGGAGGAAAAGGATTTCCAATTGTTCAAGGGACTAGAGGAGTGGATGTTCCCCCCGTCGCTTGGCCACCTCGATGCACCTCGCGCCACGGTCAAGGTTTACGGGAGGGTGATCCGCGACAAGGAGTTGCCGGGGCTGAACCGGCTGGGGGTAGAGATTCACGTAATCCGGCCTCGCACCGGGGATCGCGTCAAAACGCTGGACGATATGGCTGACCTGACAATGCGTGCCGCGCATGAGCAGGAGTTGTTTCCCGCCGACGACTGGAATTTTGTACGCTGGTCATCGGGCATCCGGAATGACTACGATACCGAAGCAGAGTTGATCCCTCTCGAGGGGGCTGATCTCCTGAAGTGGCTGGTGCAGTGGGGCAAGAGCGATCGCATCGAGTTGGAGAGTCAAGCCAAGCCGATCGAGTTCATGGGGCGCATCATCGAGATGGAACCGGATCTCGAGAAGGACAAGTCCAACCTGTATTTCACACACACGGTCAAACTGCCCGGGAAAAAATCTTGCCCAATGTCGGACGTAATCTTTTTCGCCGGGGAGCCGACGCTGGCGTTGATCGGGACCGAGGTGTTTCTCCTTCGCAACGCGCCAGCGGCGGAGGTGCTTGGCAATTGGGCCAGCAAGCAAAAGGCCCCTGTCTCCAAGCTCACGCACCGGTTGCTGACCAATCTCCGCAAAATCAAGACGACCAATGGCGTCAATTGGGAGCAGCTTTGCGAAACTCACAAGGCCACCCCGCGTTTTGTCTTTGAGATGGCGGAGGAGACGGTGCGGTTGAAGTTGCTGGCCAAGAGCCAGAGCGACAATTCGATGTGGCAATGGAGCGGCCACGAGTGGATTCGGGAAAAATCCCAAAAAAGAAAATCGAAGAAACCGGAGGTGTTGGATGATGATCGACTGGAGGCCGCAGTCGAATGGCTGAAGCGGCTGGACTGGTTCACGCCGGAGCCCGGTTTGTGGGTGGGCGATGCCAACCCACTTTTTCTCGAGAGCCTTCACGCCGCCTGGCCGGATCGGCCCGAGGCCGATTACGTGGGCGATCAGGAATTCAAGCGCCTGTTCCTGCAACCCAAGCGCCTAAAGCCGAAATTGATCGTCCGCGGTAGCGGCATCGACTGGTTGTCCGTCTCCGCCGAGTGGGAGGAGGAGGGTATGAAACTGACCGATCGCGATCTGCAACAGCTGGCCGGGGCGAGTGGCAGCTTCGTAAAGCTGCCGGACGCAGGTTGGGTGCAACTCGACCAAAAGGCCGTTGTCGAGGCGCAGGAGGCGATGGCGGACCTGGGTGTCGATGGCTTGACGCCGATCGAGCAAAAGATCGGCCTCGAGCAGGCAGCGCACTTGGACGAGGAGGGCTTGGCCAAGTTTGTGCCGACGGAGGAACTCGAGGAATTGCGCGGTCGACTGGATGAATTCGAAGGAGTCGATGTCACCGAATTGCCGGAAAACATCTGCGCCGAGTTGCGTCCATACCAGAAGGACGGGTTTAATTTTCTCTGTCACTTGGCCAAGCTCAAGTTGGGCGGCATTTTGGCGGACGACATGGGATTGGGTAAAACGCTGCAGACGCTTACGTGGTTGTCATGGTTGAAGGCCAATCGCAGGAAAAACTCCAAACCGAAGCCGGCACTGGTCATCTGCCCGGCCTCAGTGCTCCACAACTGGAGACGTGAGTCGGAAAAGTTTACGCCGGACATGAAGGTGCTGGTGCTCGAGAGTGGTCAGGCGCGTCATAACCTGCGGAAGTTTATCCCCGAGCACGACATCGTCGTGACCAATTATTCCATCCTGCGCCGTGATCTGGACGACTTGGCCAAGTTTGCGTTTCGCGCTGTGGTGCTGGATGAGGCCCAGTTCATCAAGAATCCCGGTGCGCAGGTCACTAAGTCGGTCAAGCAACTCAAGGCCGACCACAAACTGGCGCTTACCGGAACGCCGATCGAAAACCGGATGCTCGATCTTTGGAGCATTGTTGATTTTATCCAGCCGAATTATCTCGGTAACCAGGAACACTTCGGCCAGACGTATGATCTGAAGGTCGCGGAGAAAGAGGAGGGCGCCGCGCGGATTGCCCGTCGCAAACTCTCTGCCAAGTTACGTCCGCTTTTGTTGCGCCGGATCAAAAAGCAGGTGGCGAAGGACCTGCCGGATCGGGTCGAGCAGCGGCTGGACTGTGAATTGCCGGAGGAGCAGCGAACGCTCTACCTTGCCGAGTTAAAGCGCAGCCGCGAACAGGTGATGAAGGCCGTGAAGCAGAAGGGCATTGCCAAGAGCAAGATGCACGTACTCGCTGCGCTCACCCGCCTGCGGCAGATTTGTTGTCACCCCGGTTTGGTTGGCAGCGACACGAGTTCCGGCAAGATGGACACGCTGTTCGAGTTGGTCGAACCGCTGCTCGAGGAGGGCCACAAGGTGCTCATCTTCAGCCAGTTCGTTCGCATGTTGCAAATCCTCGAGAAGCAGTGCGAGGATCGCGAGATTCCGACCTTCCTGTTGACTGGCGAAACCAAAAACAGGCAGGAGATTGTGAATCAGTTTCAGGAGGACGAGTCACCCTCGGTCTTCCTACTCAGTCTGCGTGCGGCCGGCACCGGCCTGAATCTGACGAGTGCCAGTTACGTGGTAATTTACGACCCGTGGTGGAACCCTGCGGTGGAGGCGCAGGCGATCGACCGAACCCACCGTATCGGCCAGACCGCGACGGTGAACGCCTACAAGATGATCTCGCCCGGTACGGTGGAGGAGAAAATCTGGGATCTGCAACAGCAGAAGGCCAAGACGGTTTCGGATGTACTCGGCGACGACGGCTTTGCCAAGAGCCTGACTCAAAACGATCTCGAGTTCCTTTTCTCAGACTAAAGCAAGCGCTTGGCCGAGCGGAAATTATTCATGAAAGCAATTGTACTGGAAAAGCCGGAGCAGTTTGTCACGGCAGACATCGAGTCGCCGGGCCAACCGGGTGCCGGGGAGGCGTTGGTGCGGGTGCACCGCGTTGGGATTTGCGGGACGGATGTTTCAGGCTATCTCGGCAAGATGCCGTTTTTCACCTATCCGGTCGTGCCGGGGCACGAACTCGGGGTGGAGGTGGTTGAGGTCGGAGAGGTCGTGACCAATGTCAAGCCGGGCGACCGCTGCTCTGTTGAGCCGTACATGAATTGTCAGGAATGTTTTGCCTGTCGCAACGGCAACACCAACTGCTGTGAATCGCTGGAGGTGATCGGCGTGCACAAGGACGGTGGCATGTGCGAGCAGTTCGTTCTGCCCGCGCGCAAGCTGCATCCGTCAGAAAAACTGACACTCGACCAACTGGCTCTGGTGGAGACACTCGGGATCGGTTGCCACTGCGTGGACCGAGCGGCGACACGCGAGGGCGAAAAGGTGCTGGTGATCGGCGCGGGGCCCATCGGCTTGGCTGTGATCGAGTTTTTGAAGGTGGCCAAGGCGGAGATCACGGTGATGGACATGAACGAAACGCGCCTGGCGTTCTGTAAGGATCGGCTTGGAGTGGATCACACGGTCGTGTTCAAGGGTGATGACACTGATGTGGAACGCTTGAAGGAAGTCAACGGTGGCGAACTGCCGACTACAGTCATCGATGCCACCGGCAGCCATGTTTCGATGTCCAACGCATTCCAGTATGCGGCGTTCACGGGGCAGGTGGTTTACGTGGGGATCACGACGCAGGAGTTAACATTCAAGCATGTGACCATTCATCGGCCGGAGTTGACGGTGAAGGCGTCACGCAATGCTGTGCCAAGCGATTTTACGCGTATCATCAAGCTGATTGAGGATGGGGTGATCGATACAACGCCTTGGTTGTCGCACAGCGCAGGTTACGATGAGTTCGTGGGCGAATTCCAAAACTGGCTCAAACCGGAGACCGGCGTCATCAAGGCCATCCTTCACATGACGTAGGCCGCGCTTGGCCAAGCGTTAGCGAACGTACAGCGTGCCGCCGTCCACCGCGAAGGGTGAGCCGGTGATGAACGATGCCTCGTCGCTGCATAGAAAAACCGCCATCGCGGCGACCTCTTCCGGTTTGCCCATGCGGCCGACCGGTTGGTACTCGGAAAGTTTCCGGAACATTTCCTCCTGATTGTCGGGATAATTTTTCGCGATGAACCCGTCGACGAACGGCGTGTGAATGCGGCCGGGTTGGATTGCATTGCAGCGAATCTTGTCGTGCAGATGATCCTTGGCCACGGCATAGGTCATCGCCAAAACGCCGCCCTTGCTGGTGCTGTAGGCCAGTCGATCGTTGATCGCCATCGTGGACACAGTGGAGGCGATGTTGACGATCGAGCCACCACCGCTTTTAAGCATCTGCTGCACGCCGCCCTTGAGACAGTTAAACACGCCCTTCAGATTCACGTTGATGACGCGATCAAAATCGGCCTCGCTCGTGTTGGTGATATTGCCGACGTGGGCGATACCGGCGTTGTTGACGAGGCAATCAAGACCACCCCGGTCGGTGCCCAGTTTGTCGAACACCTCTTGGACGTGATCGTGCCGGGTGACGTCGCACTCGACCGCATCAGCCTCGCCACCCTCGCTTCGAATCTTTTCTACCGTTTCACCGGCAGCCTCGGTGTTAATCTCGAGCACGTCCACCCGTGCTCCCTGTTTGGCGAAGGCCAATGCGATCGCCTGGCCAATCCCGGAGCCAGCCCCGGTCACCACTGCGTTCTTTCCTTTCAGGCTGAACATGCGCCGCAATGTCTCCGAGACCGCGAACCATGGCAAGCCACATCGCTTGGCCAAGCGCTGCTGACAGCGGGGGAGGGATCGCTTACGCTTGGCCAAGCGCATGAGTGACTCGAATAATACAACCAAGCGACTTCGGAGTGAAGAGTGGTTCAATAACCCGGCCCATCCGGATGGCACGGTGATTTACATCGAGCGGTTTCTGAATTATGGCATCACGCCGGAGGAGTTGCGGGCGGGCAAGCCGATCATCGGGATCGCACAAATCGGCAGCGACATTACCCCCTGCAACCGGGGGCATATCGAGACAGTCGAGCGGGTCAAGGCCGGTATCCGCGATGAGGGTGGCATTCCGTTCGTTTTTCCGGTGCACCCCATCCAGGAAAGCTGCCGGCGGCCGGCGGCGGCGCTGGATCGCAATTTGGCCTACATCGGGATTGTGGAGGTGCTGCACGGTTACCCGTTTGACGGCGTGGTGCTAACGACCGGCTGCGACAAGACGACCCCGGCCTGCCTGATGGCGGCTGCCACAATGAATCTGCCGGCGATCGTGCAGTCGGGTGGCCCGATGCTGGACGGTTGGTACAACGGCGAACTGGCCGGCTCCGGGACGATGGTGTGGGAGGGGAACAAACTGCTCGCCGAGGGGAAGATCGACATGGAGGAGTTTCTTGAGCAGGTGGCAGCCTCGACGCCGAGCGTGGGACATTGCAATACGATGGGGACGGCCCTGTCGATGAACTCGCTGGCGGAGGCACTGGGGATGTCGCTACCGGGTTGCGCTTCGATCCCGGCTGCCTATCGCGAACGCGGGCAAATGGCCTACCGTACCGGCAAGAGAATTGTCGATATGGTGCATGAGGATTTAACACCGAGCAAGGTGATGACTCGCAAGGCGTTTGAGAATGCGATCGTCGTCAATACGGCGATCGGAGGGTCGACGAACTGCCCGATTCACCTGACGGCGATCGCGCGTCATCTCGGCGTGGAGTTAACGCTGCAGGATTGGCAGGACGTGGGGTATGATGTGCCGCTGCTGGTCAACTGCCAACCGGCAGGCAAGTTTCTCGGTGAATCGTATCACCGCGCGGGCGGAGTGTCGGGCGTGTTTCGTGAACTGCTCGATGCGGGGCGGATTCACGGGGACGCAATGACGGTCTCGGGGAGGACGGTTGCGGAGAATCATGAGAAAACGCCAAGCCCGAACCGCGAGGTGATTTACGCGTACAATAAACCGCTGAAAGAGAAGGCCGGTTTTCTGGTGTTGAAGGGCAACCTGTTCGACGCTGGCCTGATCAAGACCTGCGTGGTGAGCGACGATTTTCGCGCGCGTTACCTTTCCGAGCCTGGTAATGAGAACATGTTCGTCTCGCGGGTAATCGTGTTTGAGGGGCCGGAGGATTATCGTGCGCGGATCAACGACCCGGCGCTGGGAATCGACGATTCCTGCATGTTGGCCATCAGGGGCTGCGGGCCGATCGGGTATCCCGGTTCCGGTGAAGTGGTGAACATGCAGCCGCCGGATTACCTGCTGAAGGACGGCATTCGTACGCTGCCGACGATGGGGGACGGGCGTCAGAGCGGCACTTCGGCCAGTCCTAGTATCCTGAACATAGCGCCCGAGTCGGCGGCTGGGGGCAATCTCGCGCTACTCGAGACCGGCGATGAAGTGAGGGTGGATCTAAACGAGTGCCGAGTGGATCTGCTGGTTTCCGACGAGGAATTGGTCAGGCGCCGAGAGAATTTCACGCCGCTGGAGATTCGGCATCAGACCCCGTGGCAGGAGATTTACCGGGGTTGCGTTGGGCAACTCGACACCGGTGGCTGCCTTGAGTTGGCCACACACTATCAAAACGTCGGTCAGGATCATCCGCGGCATTATCATTGAGTTGAACCCCGTGAGGCGGTACGTTGCGCGCCCATGAGCGACGAAGCTTCAGGTTCCAAACAACGCCCCGACGGCCGGGCAGCGGACGAACTCCGCACGGTCACATTCAAGAACAACATCGCCCCGCACGCCACCGGTTCGACCCTGATCGAGTGGGGCGACACACGCGTCATTTGCTGCGCCACCATCGAGGAGGAGGTGCCGCGCTGGATGAAGGCGCAGGGTGTCGAGGGCGGGTGGATCACGGCGGAGTATTCCATGCTGCCGTACTCCACGCTGGACCGCAAACGCCGCGACAGTTCTAAGGGCAAGATCGATGGGCGCTCGCAGGAAATTCAACGGTTGATTGGCCGCTCCATGCGCGCAGCGCTGGATCTCGTCAAAATCGGGCCACGTACCGTTTGGATCGACTGCGATGTGTTGCAGGCCGACGGCGGGACGCGAACGGCTTCCATCACCGGGGGGTACGTTGCACTTTCACTCGCCTTGGCCAAGCTAAAGGCGGATGGGCTGTTAACGGTCGACCCCATTGTGTCGCCGGTGGCTGCGGTGAGTGTTGGCGTAGTGAACGATGTGCCGATTCTGGATTTGCCGTACGTCGAAGATGTCGCTGCCGAGGTGGACATGAACCTAGTCATGAATGCCGAGGGTGAGTTCATCGAGCTTCAGGGCACGGGCGAGAAGGACACGTTCAGCGATGCGGAGCTTGCCGCCATGTTGACTCATGGTCGCAAGGGCATCAGCGAGTTGCTTGAGTTGCAGAAGACCGCGATTGCGGCCGGTTGACGTTTATGTCCTGTCGGGAGCAGCCAACGCGGCTTTATCTGGTTCGCCACGGGGAGGTGGCGGAGGAGTATCACCAGGTTTTTGGTGGCCGTATCGACATGGAACTGTCGCCACTTGGCCATCGACAGGCCAAGCGCTTGGCCAAGTTCCTCGATGATCGCCCGTTTGATCGGATCTATTGCAGTCCGATGGTTCGCGTGCGACAGACGGCTGAGCCGTTGCTGGATGCGCTTGGCCAATCGGCGGTGGTGATTGACGATTTACGCGAAGTCGATTTCGGGGTGTGGACCGGCTACAAGTGGTACGAGATTGAGGAGAAGTTCGGCATGGACGCCATCGACTGGCTTGTGCACCTGCAAAACGGTAAAGTACCGGAGGCCGAGCCGATGGACGTCTACGAGTCGCGCATCAAGCGGAGTCTCGATCGAATCCTGAGCGAAGGGGAGGGCGACGACGTGCTGGTTTTCTGTCACGGCGGCGTCATTCGAATGCTACTGGCGCTCCTGTTGAAGGAGCCGTTTTCCACGATGGATCGGTTCGAGGTGGATTACGCCAGCCTGTCGGTGGCGGAAATTCGTGGCGAACGGGTCGAGTTGACGCTGCACAACTTCGCCCCATGGCAGTGGCTGGGGCTGGACGAGGAGCCTGCGGAGGGCTGACGTTCAGGGCCGACTGCGGCCGTTGTCGATGATTTTTTGCAATCCGGCCTTCATCCGGTTGAACACCTTCGGGTGCTTTTTGGAGACATCGACTTTTTCCTTAACGTCCTTGCTCAGGTCGAACAGGGCAAAACGCGGCGCGGGGGTGTTGGCCAGCTTGTTGGTGACGACGACGTTGCGTTTCCGCTTGGAGTCGTGCCGCTGCAGTTTCCAATTGCCGACACGGTAACCGTAGTTTCCGCCCCGGCCGTTGTCCTGCTGCACGAGGTGGTCGCGGCCCTTGGCTCCTTTTTTGCCAAGCAACGCACCGAGAACGTTGAAGCTGTCGGGGCAGGCGTCGTTGGGGAGTTTTGTGCCGGTTAACGCCGCAAAGCTGGCGGCCATGTCGATGGTGCAAACGATCTCGTCAGAGACGCCCGGTTTTATTTTGCCCGGCCAATAGGTGATGAATGGCGTGCGGGTGCCTCCCTCGAGGACGCTGTATTTGCCGCCGCTGAATGGGCCGTTCGGCGAGTGGTCAGCCATCTTTTCGAGCGCTTCGTCCTTGTAGCCGTCGTCGCCGACTGGGCCGTTGTCGGAGCAGAACACAATTAGCGTGTTGTCGGAGAGCTTGAGCCGGTCGAGGGTTTTGACCAGTTCGCCGACGCACCAGTCGAGCTGCACGATCACGTCACCGCGATAACTCAGCGTTGACGTTCCGCGGAATCGCTCGTGCGGAATGCGTGGTACGTGTAGGTCGTGCGAAGAGAAAAAGAGGAAGAACGGATTATCCTTGTTGGACTCGATCCACTTGTTCGATTGGTTAACCCACTCATCGGCCAGGTCTTCATCGCGGAATCGTGCCGCGTGGCCGCCGGTATAAAATCCGATTCGGCTGATGCCGTTGTGAATGGTGGAATTGTGGCCGTGACTCCAATCCATCTTCAGCGTACTGCGATGGGTGATGCCGGTGGGATGATCGGGGCTGGGTTTTTTGCGTCCCACCCAGAGCGGGTCATTCGGATCGAGATTTTTCACGCGCCAATTCTCGACGTAAACCTGCGGCACACGGTCGTTGGTGGTGGGGAGCAGGTAACAGTAGTCGAAGCCGATGTCACGCGGGCCGGGTTTGAGTTCGCCGTTCCAGTCCGGCCCGCTTGGTCCGCCCAGCCCAAGGTGCCACTTGCCGATGACGGCGGTGGCGTAGCCGGCTTTTTTCATTAAAGTCGGCAGCGTCTCGATTCCTGGCTGGATGATCGCCGGGCCGTTCGGGGGAGCGATGCCGGTGTTGCTCTGTCGAAACGCGTACTTGCCTGTCAAAAATGAAAAACGAGTGGGTGTGCAGGTCGATGCCGAGCAATAGCCGCTGGTGAACCTCAGTCCGTTGGCGGCTAGTTTATCGATGTGAGGCGTCTTGAGATTCTTCGGCTTGGCCCCATAACAGCCAACGTCCCCGTAGCCGAGATCGTCGGCCATGATGACGATTATATTCGGTTTTTCAGCCGCGGCTACTTGGCCAAGTGCAGGAACAACTGAGAGCAGGATTGCAAAGAGAAATCGCATACCGCTTGTGTACCGGCCAAGCGCCTACCAAGTCAAATGCCATGTACGACAATTTGTCATCTGCGCTTGGCCAAGGGCATTTTGTTTGTTTCGGCTCGGGGGTTCCCTTAAGTTCGCCGCCCTTTCGGAATGTTGATTTTGGAAAAATACACCATCGGGGTCGGCGACCGGTTTGCCCATCAGGCCAAGGCGCAGCTTCAGGCCTGTGTACAGCTTGCCAATGACGGCATCGACGTGGTGCCGGTTTGGAACAAGTCAAACCGCGAACACAGTTTCATAGGGTCGGAGCCGCAGAGTGTGTACGACGCGGCCAAGGTGGCGGTCGAGGAGCTTGGTTGGCACAAGGGTTGGCACGTGGACGCCGACCACATAAACATGGACACGGTGGACAAGTACCTCGCGTGCTCGGATTTTTTCACGATCGACGTCGCCGACTTTATTGGGCAGTCGGCCGAGGGGGATGTGGTGCCTGCGTTCGTTGAGCGCCATCCGGAGTTGATCGGCAGCGTGTCGATCGAGGGCATTGACCAGCCGTTTGATATTTCACGGGGGTACGTGGAGGAGGTGGCCGGGAAATACCTGTTCGCGGTGCAGGCGGCTGCGAAAATTTATCGGCACATTGAGTCGAACAAGGGCGAATTCATCGCCGAGGTTTCAATGGATGAAACCGATGCACCGCAGACCCCGCCGGAGTTGCTGATCATCCTTGCCGCGTTGGCGGATGAAGGGGTGAATCTGCAGACCATCGCGCCTAAGTTCACCGGCCGATTTAACAAGGGGGTCGATTACGTTGGTGACATCGCGCAGTTTGAAAAGGAGTTTAACGATGACCTCGCGGTGATCGCCCACGCTGTGGCCAAGTATGGTCTACCGGAAAACCTTAAGCTCAGTGTGCATAGCGGCAGTGATAAGTTTTCCATTTACCCGATCATCGGTGCGGCGCTACGGCGTACCGGTGCTGGGGTGCACCTCAAAACCGCTGGCACGACTTGGCTCGAGGAACTCATCGGCTTGGCTGAGGCGGGAGGTGAGGGTTTGGCACTGGCCAAGGAGATCTATGCCAAGGCGCTGGAAAACGTGGATGCGCTCTGCGGGCCGTACGCCTCGGTGATTGACATCGACGCGGATAGGTTGCCCAGTGCCGAGACGGTGAACGACTGGAGTGGGGACCAATACGCCAATGCGTTACGCCATGTGCAGGATCATCCGGAGTTCAATCAACATTTCCGCCAATTGCTACATATTGCTTTTAAACTCGCGGCTAAAGAGGGTATTCGTTACACGGACCTCTTGAAGTCCAACTGGGAGGTCGTGGGCCGGAATGTGACGGAGAACTTGTACAATCGGCATTTAAAGCGGATTTTCATTTCTTAAAAATTGATTGGAATCCGGCCCATAGAGTCATTGACTTAATTTCGAAGACTGTTCACAGTTTTCAGCAGATTATTTTAATCGCGTGGAGCTATTTCAATAAATCTTTACAATTACTCATTAAAACTTTAATTAATATAGATATATGTCGCATTAATAAAATACAATTAATTATATTTAACCGCAAATAAGCATCCGTAAATGTTTTTAATTCTATGTCTGATTTCTCAAATTATCTAATTGATATCGAAGAGCGCAAAAACCAAGGGCTAAATCCTAAGCCTATTGATAATGGTAAATTATTGTGTCAAATCATCGAACAGATAAAAGACTCAAAACATCCTAAAAGAAAGGATTCTGTTAAATTTTTTATATACAATGTTTTACCTGGAACGACAAGTGCGGCTGCTGTAAAAGCAAAATTCCTGAAAGAAATTATTCTTGGTCATTATTCAATTAATGAAATATCACCAGCATTTGCTTTTGAGCTTTTATCACATATGAAAGGTGGGCCTTCTGTAGAAGCGCTTATAGATTTAGCATTAGGGGATGATGAGAATAATGCAAATAAGGCTGCAAATGTTTTGAAAACTCAGGTTTTTCTCTATGAAGCTGATATGGATCGGCTTGAGGAGGCTTATAAGAATGAGAATAATATCGCGAAGGAAATATTAGTAAGTTACGCAAATGCAGAATTTTTTACCAAACTCCCTGAGATTGATGAAGAGATTAAAGTCGTTACATATGTTGCTGGTGTAGGCGATATTTCAACTGATTTTCTCTCACCTGGAGGTGATGCTCATTCTAGATCAGACCGAGAACTCCATGGTAAATGCATGTTCGAACACAATGTAAAACGCCAAAAAGAACTACTTTCACTAAAGGAGAAGCATCCAGATAAAGAAATAATGTTAATAGCCGAAAAAGGAACTATGGGTGTGGGATCTTCAAGGATGTCTGGAGTAAATAATGTAGCTTTGTGGATTGGTAAGCAAGCAAGCCCATATGTTCCATTTATAAATTACGCTCCAATAGTTGCTGGCACAAATGGTATTTCTCCCATTTTTTTGACAACTGTGAGCGTTACTGGTGGTATTGGCATTGATCTTAAAAATTGGGTTAAGAAAAAGGATTCTAATGGGAATACAATATTAGATTCTGACGGGGAACCAATTCTCGAAGAAATATATTCTGTTAAAACAGGAACAGTTTTTACGGTTAATACAAAAAAGAAGAAACTCTTTAGTGGTGATAAGGAAATTCGAGATATTTCTGCAGCATTTACTCCTCAGAAAATGGAGTTTATTAGAGCTGGGGGTTCTTATGCAATAGTCTTTGGCAAAAAGCTACAAACATTTGCTGCTGGAGTTTTGGGTGTTGACATACCTGAAGTATTTGCCCCTTCAAAAGAAATTTCGCATCAGAATCAAGGGCTCACGGCAGTTGAAAAAATATTTAACAGAAATCTTTTAGGTGCAAAATCAAAAACCCCTTTGCATTCAGGTTCCTATGTTCGTGTTAAAGTAGATATCGTTGGATCACAGGATACTACAGGTCTAATGACTTCTCAGGAATTAGAGTCTATGGCTGCTACTATTATTTCACCAGTTGTAGAAGGGGCTTATCAATCAGGTTGTCACACTGCTTCGGTATGGGATAAAAAATCTCAGGATAATATTCCAAGACTTATGAAATTTATGAATAAGTTTGGTCTAATTACCGGGAGAGATCCCAAAGGTGAATATCATGCAATGACTGACGTGATTCACAAAGTTTTAAACGATTTAACGGTCGATGATTGGTGGGTAATAATTGGCGGAGATTCACACACAAGAATGTCAAAGGGAGTTGCATTTGGAGCTGACTCAGGAACTGTAGCTCTTGCTCTTGCGACTGGAGAAGTATCTATGCCTATCCCTGAAACTGTAAAAGTCACATTTAAAGGGGAACTAGCAGCAAACTTGGATTTTAGAGATGTTGTTCACGCAACACAGTCCCAGATGTTAGACCAGTTTGGTGGGGAAAATGTTTTTCAAGGACGTATTATTGAGGTGCATATAGGTACATTGTTAGCTGATAAAGCATTTACATTTACAGATTGGACAGCTGAGATGAAAGCAAAGGCTTCCATATGCATTTCCAACAATGAAACATTAATTCAATCTTTGGAAATTGCGAAGAGTAGAATAAATATTATGATAGAAAAAGGAATGGATAATCATAATAAAGTTCTGCAAAATTTAATTGATAAAGCAAATTTAAGAATTGCCGATATAACTTCTGGTAAAAATCCACCTTTAGCGCCAGATGCTGACGCAAAGTACTATGCGGAATTTGAAGTAGATTTAGATTTGATTTCTCAACCTATGATTGCTGATCCTGATGTATATAATGAAGATGTATCAAAGAGGTACACTCATGATACAATTAGAGAGCTATCATATTACAAAGGTGTTAAAAAAGTAGATCTTGGGTTTGTAGGTTCATGTATGGTGCATAAAGGTGATTTAAAGATTCTATCCAAAATGCTTGAAAATATTGAAAAGGATAATGGGAATGTTGATTTCAAAGCTCCTTTAGTAGTTGCTGTGCCCACATATAATATTATTGATGAGCTTAAGTCAGAGGGTGATTGGGATATTTTACAGAAGTACTCTGGGTTTGAATTCAATGATGAAAATCCTAAAAATAACGCACGCACAGAATACGAAAACATGATGTATCTTGAAAGACCTGGATGTAATTTGTGTATGGGAAATCAGGAGAAAGCGGAAAAAGGTGATACTGTTATGGCTACTTCCACTCGCCTTTTTCAGGGGCGTGTTGTAGCGGATTCGGATCGCAAAAAAGGAGAATCATTATTAGCCTCTACCCCTGTTGTTGTACTGTCTGCTATTCTAGGGAGAATTCCGTCTTTAGAGGAATATGAAGAATCAGTAGTAGGAGTTGATCTAACTAAGTTTTCTCCTCCGGTAAGTAGTTTGTATTCATAATATATTATTAAATTTATTTTTATTTATTTTCGAAAGCCTGGTGTTTAACTTATTTTTGCTTGCTGTTTGAATTATTCCCTGTAATTAAAGTCCTTTTTTGAATATGAGTGAACCGAATGATACAGACATTTTGATGAACGGCGAAGAGTGGTTCGCCAAAAACCGGGGCATGTTGATCAATGTCACCCTGGTTATTCTAATTGGTGTTGTGGGGTGGAATTGGTTTGAGAACAAAAGCTCAGCTTCATCCAGTGAGGCGGAATCGGCATTGGTCAATGTTCTCTCCTCTAACAACACTAATTTGGTTGAAGTCGCACGTCTTCTGAGCGGTGTGCATACCCAGTATAAGGACGAACCGGTTGCTGAACGGGCCTTGATCTTGAGTGCTAAAACCTCGGTTGATGCTGGCGATTACCAAAACGCGAAAACACGTTTTGAATCATATTTGTCGAACTACGGAGAAGCCGGGAAATGGGTTAACGAAGCCAAACTTGGCGAAGCGATTTGTCTGGAAGTTGAAGGCGATGCAGCCAAAGCCATCACGATTTATCAGACTCTGACCAACCCATCGCCAAATAGTGCCATCCAGAATCGAGCCTCGGCACTTTTGGAAGCAGCTCAAACTACTCTCGAACCGTTGCCTTCACGCCCGGAACCGGTTGAGGAGCCGGTGCCGCCAGCTGCCGGGACACCGGCTATTCCTGCGATACCGAGCGTCGAGGTGCCTCCAGTCACTCCTCCGGCGGTGCCCGAACCGAAGTAGTTCATCTGTTTTTTAAATCCCGTGAACATAGCCATAATTGGTACCGGATATGTCGGTTTGGTGACCGGCACCTGTTTTGCCGAGGTGGGGCACAATGTGGTTTGTGTCGACTGCGACGAGGACAAGGTCAAGCTGCTGCAAGGCGGTGGGATACCGATCTACGAACCGGGGCTCGAGGAGATGGTCAAAAAGAATGTTGCCGAAGGGCGATTGTCTTTTACAGCCAGCACATCCGATGGGGTGGAGAAATCGGACGTCATTTTCATTGCCGTCCCGACACCTCCGCTCGAGGGCGGATCGGTTGACCTGAGTTTCATCGAACGTGTGGCGCGAGATATCGCCAACGCCATGACCTCGTACAAGATTATCGTCGACAAAAGTACGGTGCCGGTGAAGACCGGAGAAAAAGTTGCCGAGACGATCAAGCGATATTGCAAGGTGGATTGCGAATTCGATGTCATCAGCAACCCGGAATTTTTGAGGGAAGGCTTTGCGGTTGAAGACTTGATGAAGCCGGATCGCATTGTCGTGGGCTCTGCCTCGGATCGACCTAATGAGTCGATGCGCGCTATTTATGAGCCTTTCAACGCCCCGATAATTTTCACGGACATCAACTCAGCGGAGTTGATCAAGCACGCGGCCAACTCATTTTTGGCGATGAAAATCTCCTACATAAACGCCGTGGCGGCCATCTGTGAGGCTTCCGGTGCGAATGTCGAGGAGGTGGCCAATGGCATCGGGATGGACGACCGGATCGGGCGCAGATTCCTCAACGCCTCGCTTGGTTTTGGCGGAAGTTGTTTTCCGAAAGACTTGAGTGCCTTCATTCGCATCAGCGACGAATTGGGGTATGACTTCGGCCTGCTCAAGGAGGTGCAAAAGATAAATGCCGGCCAGATGGATCGGTTTCTCAAAAAGATCACTGACACGCTTTGGATATTGAAGGACAAAACCATCGGAGTGCTGGGCTTGGCTTTCAAGCAGAACACGGATGATGTCCGCATGTCACCGGCAATTGATATTTGCCAGCGTCTGTTGAAGGAGGGCGCTTCCCTGCGTGTGTTTGATCCCAAGGCGATGGAGAAGGCCAAGGAGTTACTCCCCGCGGAGGGGGTCACATACATTGACGAGATGAACGAAGTTGGGGAGGGGTGTGATGCACTCGTGGTGGCAACGGAGTGGCCTCAGTTCAAGGAATTGAACTTGGCCAAGGCCAAGGAGGGTATGACTTCTCCGATTCTTTTCGACGGACGGAATCTGTTTGATCCGTCCGAGATGGAGCAACTGGGCTTCACCTACAAGAGCATTGGTCGATAAGCCGATCGAGGTTGCTGCCGGTTTGGTTTTCCGCAACGGGAAACTGCTCATAACCAAGCGCCAGGAGGGGAGCCACTTGGCGGGGTTATGGGAGTTTCCCGGCGGCAAACGAGAAGCGAACGAAACCATTGAGCGGTGTCTCCACCGTGAACTAAGAGAAGAACTTGGGATTGAAGTGGCGCTTGGCCAAGCGCTGGAATCTGTGACGCACAAGTACTCTGTTAAGACTGTACAAATAACCTTCTTTTTAGCCCGCTTGGCCAAGGGTGAACCAAGGGCCATCGAGTGCGCCGGCCTCGAATGGGTGACACGCGAAAACTTGGCCAAGTTTCAATTCCCTGCAGCAGATCAACGGCTTATTTCCAGATTGGTTGACGATCCTTCTTTTTGGGTGTAATAATAGCCCGTGTTTTACGTCAGTTGTCGAAATAACTTAATATTTTTGAGTTGGAGTCGATACTGACTGCGAAGGAGTGCTAAATAATGTGGTGTGCAGCCATGATACTCTGGAAGCTTAGAATAGCGTCCATGACGGAAGATGGCAAAGCTACTGGACATTTTCGCCTGCAAGGAATGCAATCGAGCGATTTTTCTGAATCTGGAGGATCGTGCGGCGGATCATTTTGTCTGCCCGCATTGCCAGCACGATCAGGGTCGGGAGGAGGCGATGCAATCCTACGAAGCCGAATTGGCGGCGCAAAAGGATGAGGCACCTGCTTCTGTTGAGGACCCTCCAAACTATCCGGATGTATTGGCGTGTGGCAGTTGTGACCAGGCAATTAAACTCAGCGCGGAGGAGCAGTCCAATGATACGTTAAACTGCCCGAGCTGTGCAGCGGCGTTGCCGCCGGCAATTCCTGCCCCTACGAAGGTTGAGTCAAAACCGAAGGAGAGCACATCTGCGAAGCCGGATGGATCGGCGAAGCAGAAAACGAAGACGAAAGCTGCAGATGCCAGCGATCCTGAGCCGGCACAGGAACTGCCGGAATTGATTCCATGCGACGGATGCGAACGCGCAATATTCGTGTCGAAAGAGGATCGAACGGCCGGGTCTGTCCAATGCGGCCATTGTGGGCATCAGCACGGAAGTGACGCGCTAAAACAAATTGCCGGCGAACAGGCGTCCAGAACCGAGGGGGAGAGTGTGACCGAGGCGGAGGTCGAGCCGGCTTTTCCAGAATTACTGGAGTGCCCGGATTGTCAACGGGCGATAAAGTTGTTGCCTGACCAACGAGACGATTCCAGTACGAACTGCCCTTACTGCGAAACCACCATTACGCCACCTGAACATGAACCGATTATCGAGGAGGCAAAAGCAGCCGTAGAGCCGTTGTTGGTTGAACCAGAAGAGTCGGCAGTTACCGAAACTGAAACCGAGTCGGTGGAATCAGTTTTGTTTGAGGGCGATGTGCCGGAAGTGTCTGATGAGACACCTCAAGTAGATGGATTGGCGGGCGATGAATCAGTTTCTCTATTCGAGGACGAGGGCGGCCCGAGCGATGATTCCGAGGAGGTGGCGCCTCTGATATCGGGCGAGGCGGATTCTGGGGACGAGGCATTGTTTGATGACGGGGAGCCTGAAGGTGGACAACTGGAAGAGGGGCAGGAGGCGGATGAGGCGGACACTAGTCTGCTGGAAAGCATAATCGAGACGAGTCGAAATCAGTCGCTCATGCCGGAATGCTTCAATTGCCCCAAATGTGAGACTGATATCGCCCTCCCGGAGGTGGAGCGAATGATGGGGCTTTGCTTCTGTCCGGAGTGCGAAGAGTTAATCGACTCGAATACAGCCCAGGCCAACGTGCCTGAAAAACCGGAAGCCGATGATGATGAAGGGGCTGACGGTGAACAGCCCGAGCCTGTGGTTGGGGAAGGCGAACCCGCAGATGTTGAGGAGCCCGAGAAGGAAACAGATGGACAGGATGTGGGGTCTGCGATGGATGATGCCGCATCCGAAATGGAATTTTGGCTCGATGGGGTGTTGCCGGAGGTCGTCGATTGTGTGAAATGCGGGAATAGTCTCAAACTGGACGACGAAGAAAAGATGTTCGGTATTTATCACTGTCCCTATTGCAAGGCGAACATCAATCATGCCAAGGGAGAAGTGGTGCTGTCGATATTAGGTGTCATGGAAGATGGGGAAGAAGACGAAGTAGCGGCACCGAAACGCAAACCGATCAAGATCGACTTCAAAGCATTGATGCCATACGCGGCGTTATTGGTATTCTCAGCAGGGTTGATTTACGGGGTCATTAAAACCGCCGATTACATTGACGAGCGTAGAATACTCGCAGTTGAATTGCGTTCGAGAATCAGTGATTTGGTGGATCACATGGAAGAACGCAGGGAAATATTTGTAACACTGCTTGAGAACGAAGAAACCAAGTTGATTCTTGGGCAATTGGAAAGCTTATCAATCAGTGAGTTGAAGGGATTTAGGAAAACCATCGATGCAGAATCCGAGCTAGTTTACGATGAGTGGTTTGAGGATGAAGGCAAAAAAATTGAGACTATAGAGGACAAGGAATATCCGGATGTTAGGCAATCTGTTGCTGATTTTCGAAGCAAAATT
>CEUG01106224.1_pt1 | contig 25952 bp, 17 predicted proteins | sample 531421 | NCBI WGS metagenome assembly CEUG01 (sample SAMEA2622901, study PRJEB7988) | marine metagenome | biome: marine biome (ENVO:00000447); feature: surface water layer (ENVO:00002042); material: "saline water (ENVO:00002010), including plankton (ENVO:xxxxxxxx)" | depth 5 m | reverse complement strand
CAGCTCCTCGTCTTCGGTCGTTACAGAGGAAAAGGTCACGCCGCTGTCACACTCAGCGGAAAGATCAACGGCAAAACACAGAAGTTCGTCTACGAGACCAAATTTATCGGTGAGCAGAAGGAGAACAACTTCATCACACGCCTCTGGGCCAACCGTAAAGTTGCATATCTGCTCGATAATATCCGTAAACACGGGGAAAACGCAGAGCTGAAAGGTGAAGTGGTCCGTCTGGCGAAGAAGTTTGGTATCGTCACCCCCTACACTTCTTATCTCGTCGTCGAAGAGAAGGATCGTTGGAGACTCAACGGTCAGAAGCGCCCCCTCATCCAAGGGACAACTCGGCGTCGTCGTTGGGGAAGTATGCCGTTGGGAGGCGCACCGAGTGGTGGTGGTTCAAGAGGTTCAAGAGATCTCGATGATAGTCCGAGAAATATGGCACCAGCACCTGCGAAGAAAGCCGAAGCGTTCTCTGGTCGTTGGACCAGCGCTGGCGGTAAGAAAGGCGTCCGCACCAGCCGTCTCCTGAAGAAGATGAAAGAGCAGTCTGTGGTTGAGTCAAATCACGGTCGCAAAGCGCGTTTCATCGAAGGTCATTTGTTTGTATGGAAGAGCGGTGTGTGGACGGATAAACGATACAAATCTTCGATGAAGACGTTGAAGATCAAATACTTGAGTAAGTCCTACTTTGCGCTGTTGTCTGTCCGTTCGTCGCTTCGTAAGTTCCTCGCGCTAGGCAGTCGGGTGATCCTCGTCGTCGGCAAAAACAAAGCCATTGTTATCGGTACATCCGGTAAGAAAGTCTCCAAGTCTGCCATCCAATCCTTCCTCAAATAAACCGCCCCGGACACTCTCTTGTAGCCACACTTTTTGCTTCCTACCCTCTTTGTTCTTCGACTTACCTCAGCTCTTTCCAGCAACATCGTCCTGTGAGGTCCTTGTTTGTTACAAGGTCTTGGCTTCTGAACACTCTCGCCTCTTGGGGAGGATTCTGGTATCGTCTCTAGACCCAATGGATATCCCCGCAGGAGAAATAGATGAAGAAGTCGATGGTGAGAGTCGGAGTGTTTGCGTTTGTGATCGCAGTGGCGATAGGGGTGTACTGGTTGTACACGCGTGCTTTGGAGAGTAAGCAGAGCCGTTCTTCACCGGCTGTGATGCTCCTTACAGATGTCAACGGTGATGGGAAGAAAGACACGATCGTCGTTTACGACCACCACAACAAATCAAATGTTCTCGAAGCATTCGATGAAAAGGGGAAGTTGCTTTGGGTGCAAGAGACCAAGAACGTCATCGCGGCTGATCAACACTCATATGCACCTGCGCCTCGTCACGCTGTGACAAACACGCATTTCTTTCTATCGCATCGGGAGTTCCGAATAGAAGGAAAGTATTGGATCACAGCGCGAAGTAAAAAGAAGGGGGAGCTTGTCTGGCGTCATACATTCGACGCTGGAGAGGAGTTTTCCTTGTACACCAAGATCGTCGTTGTGGAAGGGCGTATTTTGCTGTTTACGGCGTCGAGGAAGGGCAAACACAGGGAGTATCTCACTGCGTTGGATGAAAAGACGGGAAAAGTGCAGTGGCGTAGAGAACTGAAAGCTCTGTACCCACGTGCGCCGTGGTTCACAGGGTCGTTTGTGTTTGTATATGGCAGCTCAACTGTCGAGAAGAGCACAATCTCTTCTGGGAAGACGGTGACCATTCGGTCCTCAGGTCAGATTCTTTTGCGTGGGGGGTTGTGTTGGTATGTCTCGTACAACAAACCAGAGAAAAGGTTTGAACTGGCGCGATACAATCCAAAGACAGAGACCTCCGAAGTGATCAAGGCCGGTGATGAAGCCGTTGTTTTTCCAAGAGGAGCGAGCGTATATGGAGGTTGGGGGCTCTACAAACAGCATGTCTTTGTGTTCTCTGGCAAAGGGATATACAAAGATGTTTTGTCTTTCCTTCCGATCGTCAAAGGTGAAAAAGCGTCCAAGATCGTCTTCGCTGATGGGTATGGCTTTTCGACGATTTTTACGGATTGGCGAAAGCGCGCGCCATTGTATGCGCCGTTGTTACAGGGCGATGTGCGCTATGTTCCTCTGACGCTCAAGAAGAAGCTCGACAAAAAGCAAGTGCTTCACAAACTCGTCCTGCTCGACTTGCAAGAGCGACGTATCGTGTGGCGAAGCAAGCCATACAAAGGCTACAGCTTGAGTTTGTTGTTCCATCACATCTTTTACAAGGATGGACGATACTACTTGCATCTTCCTTTCCGCTGGAAGGGGCCAAAGAGTTCACGTGCCTTGGTCATTATGGATGGTCGCACGGGGAAGTTTCTCAGCGCCCATGTGCTCCAATGGAAGTGGACAAGTACGCAAGAGGATTGGCACACTGGATGCCCCAAGGCGCGTCCTTGGTGGATGTCATATCCACAACAGATTGGAATGTTTGGTGCGTTGCGTTGGCGAGTGGATGTCGAGCAGGGGGTGTTCTCTTTGCGGTATCCTGAGGAGAGTCGCTGGGTCGATGTTCGTAAAGCGCTTGAGAAGTCCTGGGGGACGCTGCGGTGAGGGATTAGAGGAAGTAGAAGCCTGCGCCACCAAGGAGGATACCGACGACCATACCACCCCAGGCGATCGAGTCATCCATCCCACCAATCAGGGGAATCCAGTCGGGGATCAGGTCCCAGGTTCCCATCAACTTGTACACCAATCCCAATGAAAACAAAGATACACCTGTGCTGATGGAGATGGCTTTGATCGAACCGAAGGATTTGACGGATGTCCACCAGATGAAGGGGATTGCGATCATAATGGCGATGAGTAACAAGAATTTAAAGAATTTTGCGAGCATGTCTGCGCTCCTTTTTGATTGAGTCATAAAAGTTGTGACACAATGTAACAAAGTCCACGTCACTACCTGTCACAATAGGGCATGCACCCCAAGACCACTGGTATCGTTGCCTCCGTTTATCATGGCTGTGTGATGCACTCAAAAAGTGTACACAGCTCGAAGGAGGAGGTGGTCTGGTTTCTTTGCATCAACATCGTGTGTTCCGAAAATATGCCATGAACTTGGTTTCTTTGCCACCAAAAACACAAAAGAGAGGCATCACCTGAAGTTGCGAGTGATGTTCAGGTTTCTTGTGTATGCTCGGTTTCGGAAGGAGGTTCGTGTGTGCGCTTGTGAAGCAAACCAACAAGTGATTGTCCGTGGAGTCGCAGATCGTCGAAGAAAGTGTAAAAGAGCGGGACGACGACGAGGGAGAAGAGAGCCGAGGCGGTCAAGCCGCCGATCACGGTCCGACCTAAGGGGGCATAAGAGATCCCGATCATAGCGTTACCACCGAGCGCCATTGGCATCAGGCCGCTGATCGTCGTGAGCGCTGTCATCAGGATGGGACGTAGACGTTGTGCACCAGCTTCCAGAATGGCTTCGGAGCGTTCAAAGCCCTCCGAGCGCAATTGGTTGATCCGGTCGATGAGTACGATCGCGTGATTGACGACGATCCCAATCAACATGATCAGGCCGATCCCTGCCATCATATCCATCGCTGTGTCCGTCAAATACAAAGTCCAGTACACACCCAGAAAGGCGAGCGGGATGGCCAACAGGACGGAAAAGGGGAGCAAGTACGATTCAAACAAGATCCCCATCAACAAGAAGACAAAGGTGACGCTCAAGAGCAGCGCAAATTGGCGAGAGGCATCGGCCTTACGTAGGCGCCTGTACTCAAAGCCTTTGGACCATGAGTAGCCACGAGGGAGCGGAAAACCCTGCATGTATTCATCAATTTTGACGTACAGGCGGGAGAGATCTTCTTGTTCTGTCGCGATCTTGATCCGCATGTACGTTTTTCTATTGACACGTCCAATCACACGAGGGCCCTGACCAAAGGAGGTCTTGGTGATGTTGCCGAGCGGGACAGATTGGGTATTGGAACCACGCAATGGGAGCTGTTGGAGTTGGAAGTAACTCTTGCGATCCTTCTCCTGGTATTGGATGTACACAGGGATCTCGCGCCCCTTGATCTGTAGGTCGCGTAGACGTCGGCCACTCAGGGCGTAGTAGACATTGCCACCGACGAGGCTGCCTGGGAGATTGTAGCGCAGCGCCCACCGTCTCTGCACACGCAGTCGGATCTCTGGGAGGATATCTTTTCCCACGTCTGCTTCTGCTTGTTTGAGATCGGGGAATTGTTTCAAGTATTTTTCGAGCTTGACGGCGATCTTTTCGAGTGATTGAGAATCAGGACCGTAGAGATGAAGGGTGATCGACGCGCCACCACTGCTGCCGCCGAGTGGGCGCCAGCCCACACGTCTGATGACGCCAGGCGCAAGCGGAAGTAGCTCGCCCATTTTCTCTCGTAGCTTGCGCCTGTCGGCGGCAAGTCCGGAGGCACCACTCTTTTGCCAGACCACAATAGAGCCGTGTGTGGAGTAGCGGTTGAGCTTTGTGATGATGTATTTGATGTGCCACTTGCTGCGCCGGGTTTCGAGGAGTGTGTTGACTTTGTCGAGGTACTGTTTTTTGAGCGCAAAGGTGTAATTTTGAGGGAAGGTGAAGCGCAAGCGGAAATTGGAGCCTCGTGGCCGTCCCTGTGTTGTGCGCTTCATGTTGTTCATTGGGTATTGGCACGTCGAGAAGAGCAGCAAGCTCAACACCAGCGTGTCAAAACGTCTGCGGATGACCCACGCGAGCAGCGCGCGGTAACCTGCCGCGAGTTTGTCGAAGGCTGGCCACGGTTTGGGTTTGGCATTGCCGAGGAGCTTGGACGCACCCAATGGGGTAAACAACAACGCCACGAGGAGACTCGCGCACAAGGCGATACTGACAGGGTATCCGATCTTACTCATGTAAAATCGAAAGTCTCTGGAGCCGCTCATCAAGATCAACGGCAAGAAGACCACGATCGTCGTCGAGGTCGCAAGTAGGATCGCGAGCGCGACCTCAGAGGCGCCTTCTCTTGCGGCTTCCAGGGGCGTCGCACCGTTTTGTCTGAGACGGGAGATGTTCTCGACGACGACGATCGCGTTGTCCACGACCATCCCAACGCTCAACATCAACCCCATCAGACTGAGCAAGTTAAGGCTCTCACCCATAAAAAACAGCGAGGCCAGCGTCAACAAGAGCGACATGGGGATGGCCATCGTGATCAACAACGTCATGCGCATGTGTCGCAAAAACACCAGCAGGATGAACAGCGCAAAAAGGCCTCCCCAAAAAGCAGCTTGTTGGAGCTGACTGAGGGCATCTTCGATCATGATCCCCTGGTTCATCATGATGTGCGCTTTGAAGTTGATAAGCTGAGGGTGTTTGCCGACCTCTGTCTTGAGCAGTTTGTTGATCTTCTTACATAGATCGACGGTGTTGGCCTCTGACTCTTTGAAGACATCCACAAAGATCGCCTGTTTACCGTTGATTTGGGAGATAAACGGCTCTGGATCTTCTCCAAACGTGATACTGGCGATCTCGTGGAGCTTCACACCTGTTTTGACTGGGTAATCTCGTAAGGCTTGTAGACTGTTGATGCGGTTTTGGCTCCGCACGTAGTAACGTCGTTTGCCATCATTCAGTCGGCCAGATGGTAAGTTAAAGTTGTCACTGCGCAGCTGTTTGATCAGGTTGTACATCCCAATGCGATGGCTGTTGGCGCGCTTTCTGTCGACGGAGATCCGTACGTTTGGTTGTTGAATTCCGCCGATTTCGACGTTGCTGACACCGGGCAGTCGCCTGATCTTGATGAACAGGTTTTGTTCGAGTTGTCTGTAGTTGTCCTTGGAGTTGGTATCCATGGAGATACCAAATTGGAAGATCGGGCTGGAGTCCGGGTCCCACTTCCAGATGCTGTATCGTTCGACGCCTTCGGGATAGGTTGGCATCAGCCGTTCGAGACGGTCACGGACCTGGTTGTAGATGCTGGTCATGGAGGACCAGGAGTTAAAGCGCATCCAAAAGGAGCCTTGAGAAGAACCAGACCACGTCCTCATGCGTTCGAGGCCTTTGATCGTCGCAAAGAGTTCTTCGGTTGGACGGACGATCTGGTCTTCGACTTCTTTGGGGGTGGCGTTGGGATAGTAAACGCGGATAAAGATGAAGGGAGGACTGTAACCTGAGGGGAAGAGTTGCATGGGGATCTGAAAGTAGGCGATGACGCCAATCATGCAACAGGCCAGGACGCCCATCGTCACGGTAACGGGGCGTTTAAGACTGAAGTTTGGGAGGAGTGAGCCAAGTGATATCAAGTTGTGTGAGACCTCAGATGTGAGCAGTATCTAGCGGCACACTCCGCAGATGGAGTGGGAGGGATGCTATGATTTTGACTTGGGTTTTTTGAGCGATTCGAGCATGCGATCGATGATGGGTTGGATGTGCTTGCCACCACCGACGTTGACGGCGCGAATGACACCTTTTGTATCGACGAGAAAAAGTGTTGGTACTGACATCACGCGATATTCGGCTGTCGAGGTTGGTTTCTCTGGACTGAGCATCGTCATCGCTTGCATGGGTGTATGCTTTTTAACGAGCGCCTTCAACATGTTTTTGAGCTGTTTTTTGTCTGTACGAACGACACCGAGCATGTCGAATGCCTTTTTCTTTTTGGCATACTCGCAAAGTGGTGGGAGGGTCGCCTGGCAGTGTGGGCAGGTGACGGACCAGAAGACGACGAGGGCAGGTTTTTTCTTTTTGAGCATCCCACTGAGGCTGCCTTTTCCGTCCTTGAGCGCGTATTTTCCAGTCAGCGAGGGCGCTTTTTTGCCGATCAGGTCGTATGGATTGGGGGAGTAACCAAGCGCGCGGGCGAAGGGGGGTTCCTTCCCTTTGGAGACTTTCGTGATGAATTGGAGGAGTGATACACCCGGTGCGATCGTCTCTGTGAGCTGGCTCGCGCGGGCGAGTCGAAGGTAGCCAGAACGTGTCACGACCGCGTAGGAGGGGACACGACGTGTCAACATGACATATGCCATGAGCCCTTTCTCGTCGAGCAATACAGGGATATCGATCTTGAGTTCCTTCATCTTTTTGTAGGCTGCTTGGGCCTCTTTACGCGTCTGTGCCTTGGTCACAGCAAAAAACTGCACGCTGTCTTTGAAGACCTTGGAGGTCGCCGCGAAGACCTTCAGCTCGGTGATGGAGGGGGCGTGTTGTGGAAGGAAATAGAACATGACGACAGGTTTTTTGCCGATGACAGACGCAAAGTTGAACACCTTGCGGTAGTACTTTTGCTTTTGTTTGTATTGGAAGTACGTGACTTTAAAGGATGGGAAACGAAACCCATTGCCTTTCTTGGCCGCGTCTGCTGTGTGTGGTGATGTGTGTAAGCAAAAGATCGCCAAACATAAGCAAATAATCGATTTGAGCTGCAACCGCATATGTCAATTCCTCTATCATGTTTCTCGTGGATTTGGGTTGTCTTTCGCCAAAAAGGTATTCCCCCAAGGTGCCTATGGCAAGGGTCAACCTGGAAAAACCCACCCATCTTTGTCTCTATCTAGCTATTTTTCCGTCTCTTTCACTTTCCGATACAAAAGCGTGTAAAGATCGCTTCGAGGATGTCTTCTGATGAGACCTGTCCTGTGATTTGGACGAGGCTCTGCCGGGCTGCACGTAGATCTTCTGCGACAAACTCAGGCCCGAGTGAGAGTCCTTCGTCGAGTGCTTTTTGTAGGTACTTGTGTGCTTCCTTGAGGGCATCTCGTTGTCGTTCGTTGGTGATCATGATGGATGTCGCTGAGGTTTGCTCGGTCATGTACTGTTCGAGCCATTGCACGAGGGGTTCACAGCCATCTTTTGATTCGCAACTGATCTCGGCAATATGTAGAGGCGCGAAGGCGTCCTTTTGTGCTTGGGAGAGCTTGAGTGCGTCGGGGAGATCGCACTTGTTGAGGACGAGGATCGTGTCACGTCCCTGGCAGGCGTCGAGGACTTTTTGATCTTCCTCTCCCCAGGGTCTCGAACGATCGAGGACTGCGAGCAGCAGGTTGGCACCTTCGGCGGCTTTCAGGGCGCGATTGATTCCGATTTGTTCGATGGCATCATGGGATATCTGGGCGTCATGTTGTGTGGCTGCGAGCGTGCGCAATCCTGCGGAGTCTGCGAGTGATACGTGAAGTCCACCGAGCGCTATTTGTGTCTCAAGTAGATCGCGTGTCGTTCCAGGTAGCGATGTGACGATCGCACGCTCTTCGCCATTGATATAGTTGAAGAGTGAGGACTTCCCGGCGTTGGGTTTTCCGAGGAGGACGAGAGACCAGCCTTGTTGGATCTTGCGTCCGGTCTCATAGCTCTTGAGCAAGGTGTGTACTTGTGTGGTAAAGGCCTTGATGTCGTCGAGGAGTCTGGCGACTGAGTCATCGAGTGCTGGGTCGAATTCTTCGGGGAAGTCGATCCAGCTCTCTACTTGCGCAGCGAGGAGGAGGGAGTGTTCGGCGAGTTTGTCGATCCGACCTTTTAGATCGCCGCGCAGGTGGCTTCGTGCGATGCGCAGCGCCTGCTCATTGTTGGCGGAGATCATGTCCGCGATCGCTTCGGCGCGAGTGAGGTCGATGCGTCCGTGGAGAAAGGCGCGCTTTGTAAACTCGCCGGCTTCTGCGGGGCGTGCGCCGAGGCGAAAGCTCTCTCGCAGGAGTTGCAAGAGGTTGAGTGTGCCGCCGTGGGCGTGAATCTCGACGACATCTTCGCCTGTGTAAGAGTGTCCTTTGGCCATCCAGGTCACGAGTACTTCATCGAGGACATCGCCTGTTTGGTCATGACATTCACCAAAGTAGAGTTTGTGAGAGCGCCACTCTTTTGTGGCGTGATGAGGGGTGAACATTTGCTCGATGATTGGGCGCGATTGTGCGCCACTGATCCGAATGATCCCCACACCTCCTTCTCCTGAGGCTGTTGCGATCGCTGCGATGGTGTCTTTGTCTTGTCGTAATTGATAGGTGCTCATTGGGCGGAACGTTTCTTCTTTTGTTGAGAGGGTGTGGTGTGTATATCCTGATGACGATCAAGGGGCAGAGGGTGATTAGATGGAACGTAGGCGACCACCATCGACGGGCAGGCAGACGCCACGGACGTAAGATGCCATCGGGGAAGCCAAAAATGCGATCACGTTCCCCAATTCATCTGCGGAGCCGAGGCGACCCTCTGGAATACTCAGGAGCCAACCTCGTTCGATATCTTCGGGGGTGGTGTTGGCTTTCTCTGCGCGCGCTTCGGCGAGAGATGCGAGCCTCTCTGTTGCCGTAAATCCCGGCAGGATGCTGTTGATAGTGATGCCAGGGGGTAGCTCTCCTGAGAGAGTTTTGCTCCAAGAAGCCATCGCCGCACGGACTGTGTTGCTCACACCTAGCTGGGGGATGGGCTCGCGGACTGAGGTGGAGAGGACGCTGATGATGCGTCCATAGCCAGCGTCTTTCATGCCAGGAAGCAAGAGCTTAAGCAGGCGCTGGGCGGAGAAGAGGTGACGTCCAAAGGCGGTGAGGAGTTCTTCTTCTTCGGCTTCGAGGAGGAGGCCGCCGGGGGGACCACCTGTGTTGTTGATCCATATTTGGATCGAGCCATGCTGCTCCAAGTGGTTGGAGACTTTTGTGACGAGGTCATCCCGTTTGTCAAAGTCTGCGACGAGCGTGTAGACATCTGGTGCGCCTGCTTCTTTGAGCGGTGCGACGAGGTCTTCGAGTCGCTGTTGTCGCCTCGCGAGTATGGTGAGCGTTGCGCCCATTTTTGCGAGGGCGAACGCCGAGGCCTGTCCAATACCCGCGCTCGCACCACAGACCAGCGCATGTCTACCTGAGAGGGGAAGTGTTTGATCCATCTGTACCAACCTTTTTCTGGCAAGTGTCATCGACGTGTTTATGTCAAAGGCGTAGGGCCTCCAACGGCGTATGTCGTCGCAGCAAAAGCAGTATACACAAAATGTGTTTATTTGTCCGCGAGTGCCTTGATACTTTCGAGGGCTCTGTCTGCGTGGACGTTCATGTTCAGCTCGCTACTGAAGGCATCGACGACCTCACCTGTTTGTGGATCGATAACGAAAGTCGCGCGTCTGACAAGCAATAGGCCACCAAGACGAAGAACCCCAAATTGTCGGCTGAGTGTCTTCTCTTTGTCTGAAATGAGTTCGTAGGGGAGGGTATGTTTGTCGCGAAAGGCTTCGTGGGATGCGTCGTCATCGAGGCTGATTCCAAAGATGGCCCCACCTGCCTCCCTGATTTCACTATAGAAGTCGCGAAAGTGACAGACCTCCTTTGTACATCCTGACGTGAAATCTTTTGGGTAAAAGAAGAAGACGACAGCTTTGTGTTCTTTGAGCGTTTCGAGATCGTAAGTGTGGCCTGTGCTGGTTTTGAACGTCAGCTGATCGATTTTGTCACCTTTTTTGAGCATCTATCGGATCCCTTCTTGTGATGAGTGGGAGGAAAATCACCTTGGTGAGCATCCGAGCCTGTTTGGGTAAAGAGACAAGAGGAGCAAGATCGGACGCGAGTCGCTAGATTCCTTGCTCAAGAAGATGCAAGGTCCATCTGGAAAAGTCCATGTGGGGGATGGATGTTTTTTGCGTATGCTGCTGAATTTTATCGAAAAAATAGTTTTTAAATTTTTTGTGTCGTTTTTTTGCCTTTTAGGGAGCAGATCTTTAGCCTCTACCCTGCACCTTTCGATCAAGGGATGAGAGGTGAGGAGACATCCATTTTGTACAGGGATATCGGCATGAAAAAGGGTATCTGGCGAGAAAAAAAAGTCGGCGTGTTTTTGGGAGGTATCTCTTCTGAGAGAGATGTTTCGCTCGACACAGGCAACGCGATCGTCAAGGCTTTGCGAGGCAAAGGATACGACGTGGTGGAGATCGATCCTGATCACGACATTGCCCAAACACTTCAGGCCAATCCGATCGATGTCGCCTGTATCGCGCTGCACGGTCGGTATGGAGAAGACGGATGCATCCAAGGGCTGCTTGAGTGGATGAAGATCCCCTACACAGGCTCTGGTGTGTTGTCTTCGGCGTTGGCGATGCACAAAGCGCTCGCCAAGAAGGTCTTTGTCGACTCAGGCATTCCAACCCCCCAGTCCAAAGAGATCTCATCTGATCAATTGGACTGGGACCTCGAAAAACTCGGAATGGGGGCCGTTGTTGTGAAGCCCTCCAACGAGGGTTCCTCCGTCGGCATCCAAGTCTGTAAAGAGGACGCAACGCTCAAGGCCGCGCTCGAAGACGCTGCGAAGTATGACACCTCCATCCTCGTCGAGCAATTTATCGAAGGGCGGGAGCTTACAGTTGGCGTGCTCAACGACCAACCCCTCGCTGTGATCGAGATTGTCCCGGCAGAGGAGTTTTACGACTTCACCGCCAAGTACAAAAGCGATCAGACACAGTATCTATGTCCTGCTCCTGTCTCCGAAGAGATCACCGCACAAGCGCTCGAACATGCTAGAGCTGCATACAGAACATTGGGTTGCCGTGGCGTCGCGCGAGTCGATTTTATGCTCGATCAAGACGGCGGACTTTGGGTCCTCGAAGTCAACACTATCCCAGGTATGACCGCTACGAGCCTCGTTCCCAAGATGGCAAAACAACTCGACATCGACTTTGCTGACTTGTGCGAGATGATCCTCGACGACGCATCGCTTCAACGCTAGGAAGAGCCCATGAGAGAACAGCGAGAGCCCACAGTGGACAAGAAAGGCAAAGAGACGTCCTCAAGGCGGACCAAACGACGAACAGGTATGTTTCGCAAGAAACGCAACCATCGACGTGTACCAACCGCCCAGCGAGTACGTACTTTTTACCGCTTGTTCTCTCGGTTGCTTCGATGGATCAAACCCATCCTTGTCGTCTCGTTTCTCTTCGCTGTTGGGACCTTCGTGTGGTTTCATTTTAGCAACAGCGAGACCTTCCAATTGAAGAAGGTCTCCATCCAGTCCAATCTCCCTGTGCCAACCAAACAGATCATGGAAGTCGCAGGGATCAAATATGGTGACAATGTCTTCACGATGGATCTCCATCGCGTCGCACAGCGCCTCCATCGTTATCCACGTGTTCGTCACTTTACACTCAAACGTAGACTTCCTGACACCATCCAATTCACGCTCAAGTTGCACAAGCCCACCGCTGTCGTCATGTTGGAGAAGCCCTATCTGTTGAACGCCGAAGGTCGGCCTTACGCACGTGTTCTCAACAAGAAAGAGACAAAAGGTCTGTTGAAATTGACTGGATTTCAACGCAGTGACTACCAAAGCCAGCCCGACAAAATGCGGACGTTGTTCCGCCAGGCGCTCGCGCTGTCTCGATTGTACCAATCCAACAAATTGACCCGTTACCAGGATGTCAAAGAGATCCAATATGATCCCATCCTTGGTTACATTCTTCACGCCAACCACAGCCGCATTTATCTCGGCACGGATCGTTTTCCCGAACGTATGAAGCGCCTCAAGCAGGTGTACCAGCTGCTTTGGCAGCGGGGTGTCCGCAAGATCCATTACGTGTATCTGAACAATCAGAGACACCCCAGGCGCGCGATCATCCGTATGGTTGATGCAGTCCCTGTGATCGAGACCTCAGACGAAGTGAGCGGTCGCAAGAAGCTGTAAGAGTGAGCAAACATCGGACGTCATCAACACTCATATGTGAGTGGCACGTTTCAGATTTTTAGACACAGAGAGTGATCATGGGCAAAATCAGAAAAGAAGAAATTCTCGTCGGTCTCGACATCGGAACGTCCAAGGTCTGCGCGGTCGTGGGTGAGAGCACTCCCGAAGGTGAGATCGACATTATCGGCGTCGGCACCGCGCCAAGCAAAGGCGTACGCAAAGGTGTCGTGATCGACATTGATGGGACGATCGAGTCGATTCAAAATGCCGTCGAAGAAGCTGAGTTGATGGCTGGCTGTTCGATTCACGAAGTGTACACAAATATCTCAGGTGGACACATCAGAGGCAACAACAGCAGCGGAATGGTCGCACTCAAGGAGCGAGAAGTCCGCGAAGCGGATGTGCAAAAGGTACTCGATGGTGCGCGCGCTATCCCGCTCCCATCGGATTGTCAGATACTCCACTTGTTGCCACAACAGTTCCTGATCGACGATCAAGATGGTATCTCCAAACCCTTGGGGATGCGAGGTGTCCGGCTCGAAGCCAAAATCCACCTCGTGACAGCGTCGATGAGCAGTGTGCAAAATATTACGAAATGTGTCCGGCAGAGTGGGCTTCAGTCTTCACTCATGGTGTTTGACGCGATCGCCTCTTGTGAAGCCATCCTCAACGAAGACGAAAAAGAACTCGGCGTTGTGCTCGTCGATATCGGCGCAGGGACAACAGATGTCGCGATCTTGGAGTCAGGGAGCATCGTTCACACTGCGGTCCTTCCGATCGGCGGCGATCACATCACCAATGACATCGCCGTGGGATTTAGGACGCCCATCCCCGAGGCCGAACGACTCAAGATCAAATACGGTTGCGCCAAGACCAGCCTCGTCCGGCATGACGAGACGATCCAGGTGCCTGTCGTCGGTGGACGACGCCCCAAAGAGCTCAGCCGCCAATTACTCGCGGAGATCATCGAACCCCGCGTCGAAGAATTGTTTCAACTGATCCAACAAGAGATCCGAAGCTCCGGATATGAAGATCTGTTGGCATCAGGACTCGTCTTGACTGGTGGATGCACCAATCTGGATGGTATTTGCGAGTTTGCAGAAGAAGTGACTGGTTTGCCTGTCCGACGTGGATTTCCACAAGGCATCGGTGGACTTGTCGATGTCGTACGCAGCCCCTCCTACGCTACGGGGATTGGACTCCTGCTCCATGGTATGCGTCGTCAACATGACCCCCTCGTTCGCTCCCCATCGACCATGTCCTTTGGTCGACGCTGGCGGAGGTTACGTGGATGGTTGGCGGACTTCTTCTAGCCTGCCATCGCGTGGATGACGCCGTCTGTTGACGAATCATCCAAACTGTTCGATTTCATCAAAGGAATGAATGTTTGCAACCCAACTTTTTGATTTAAATAAGGTTTTCAAACCTTGGCTCAACACAGAAGGAGAATCCCCTATGTATCCTTATGACGAACAAGAACCACGCCAGGCCATCATCAAAGTTATCGGTGTCGGTGGTGGTGGTGGAAATGCCATCAATACAATGATCAAGAGTGGCATCACTGGTATCGAGTTTATCGCGGCAAACACGGATCTTCAGGCGCTTAGCCTCAGCGAAGCGACCGAGCGTATCCAGATCGGACCACGCCTGACCAAAGGTCTCGGCGCAGGTGGAAATCCCGAGGTTGGTCGTAACTCCGCGCTCGAAGATGAAGCTCGTGTTGCCGAAGCTCTCGCTGGCTCGGATATGGTTTTTGTCACCGCTGGTATGGGTGGTGGTACAGGAACTGGGGCTGCTCCTGAAGTAGCTCGTATCGCAAAAGCCCAAGGCGCCTTGACTGTTGGTGTTGTGACACGCCCCTTCAACTTCGAAGGAAAGCGTCGTCGCCGTCAGGCTGAAGCAGGTATCGAGGCGATGAAAGAAGTCGTCGATACGCTCATCGTGATCCCCAACCAACGTCTGCTCTCCGTCGTCGGTAACGCTGGCTCCCTCAACCAAGCATTCAATGTCGCAGACAGCGTCCTCCTTAACGCTGTCCGCGGTATCGCTGACCTGATCACCATCAAGGGATTCATCAACGTCGACTTTGCTGACGTCAAATCCATCATGTCCAACACTGGTATGGCCTTGATGGGTGCTGGTCGCGCACAAGGTGAAAATCGTGCTGTCGAAGCAGCGACACAAGCTATCGAGTCACCATTGCTCGAAGATGTCTCCATCAACGGCGCAACGGGTATCCTGATCAACGTCACCGGTAGTGAAGATATGACCTTGATGGAAGTCGACGCAGCCGCATGCCTGATCCAGGAAGCTGCCGACGAAGACGCCAACATCATCTTTGGTGCGGTGTTTGACTCCAAGCTGGAAAACGAAGTCCAGATCACGGTCATCGCGACAGGCTTCGTCGATCGCGCAGAGATGGCGACACAGGTTCCTGCACAGCAAGTTGCTGCAGTGAGAACACCTTCTGGAGCGCAGGTCCGAACAGTGATCGCGCGCAATGGTGGCGCAGCTTTCCCTGCTGCAGCGCCCGTTCCAACTGCACACCGTGCGCCAACACCTGCACCCCAAAGCATGCAACACCGCACACCGCCTGTTGAGTTGAAGACACCTCCCCAACCACGACCGGCTACACGTACACAGCCTCCTGCGGACGCAAATCGCGAAATCTTCGACCTCTCCAGTGACGAGGACGAGTTTGATATCCCAACCTTCCTCCGTCGCTCCTAAGCGCGTCCCTCGCCTCTTTCTGCTACATTCCCCAGTTCGATTCTCTTCACAACCTCAGCTACAGACACCAGCAATACAACGTTGTCCTGCTCGGCAATCTGCTTGGTTGCGGCATTGTACACAAACGTACAATGGTGGCAGGCAAAAGTGTTTGTCATTGGGGCAGTCATCATCTTGAATGCACTGTAAACAGCGTCTTTCTCGACAATATCGCAGGTTAAATCGTGCACAATCGCTGTCGCTTAGACAGCCCGTCGTGCAGCGTCCACCAAGGCAACTTCCATCTCGATAATCCGAACAATCGGCGTTTCGTTGACACGTGATCTGGCATTGTTTGTCGATGCAGAGCGTATCTGCTCCGTAGGAGGCGCAATCTTCGTGCTGTTGGCAAGATTGACACTGGCCATCGCGGCATGTCGTCTGCCCAACGAGTTTGCAGTCATCGTCTGTTTGGCAGATGCAGATCGAGTTCTCACACGTCGGGGTACCACTCCACCATCTTTGGCCACACTGGGTATCACTCAGGCATTGTACACAGCGCTTTTTTTCGTCGTGACAATAGGAGGATAGAGCGCTAGGGCAGTCTTTGTCTTCGACACAGACACACTGTTGTTTGATACATTGTGTACCTGAGACATTGGATTTGCAGTGTTGGGCTTGTGTGCACTGGACGCAGCGACCATCTTGCGAACAGATCGGGCGTTGACTTTCTTTGCAGTCTGCGTCTTCGACGCACTGGATACAATGTTTCTGGGTGGTATCGCAAAAGTCGGTGTCTGGGCAGTCGTCATCCGACTGACAGCCGACACAGTGAGGGATGGAGTCAAGTGTTTTACAAGGAAAGGTGTCAGATGTTGTGCATTCTTTTCCCTCACTCCAGATCTGTCTATTGTTGGCGCGGATACAAATCTGAAGCAGGTGTCCAGAAACACCTGTTGATGTCAGGGCCTGTGCACAACGGCGCATACCAGGGTCACAGTCTTTTCCTGCTATCCACTGTGCGTAAGCTTGTTTGCAGCGTGCACAATCGGCAGGGGTCAGGATAACTTTTTCATCGGGGGTGGTTGGATCGGATGAGGGTTCGATACATTCGACTCTTGTGCCGATCTGTGCTTCGCAGATTTCGGCACATCGGTGGAGTTGGCGGAAGCAAGTAAAAAATTGTTGTTGGCACTCGGCATCACATGGGATGTCCGGTCCGCAGCTTGCTCCATACATGAGCAAAACGAGCCAGGCAAGGCACAATGTGCACCAACGGAGCTTCAAAACAACAACCTCACATTCCTTCAATCACACACCAATGACTTCTGCGATTGTAATCTTTTGTGTGGGGGAGCACAATAGGAGAGGGCTATTTCAACGGACGAGACGGTCTCTTCGTGTTGGTTTTTTGGGGGACTTGTGTCGAGGTGTCAGGACCAAAGGAAGGATTGCATGGTTTGTACTTCGTCGAAGCTGTGTGCAAAGCCTGTTGCCTCACGGAAGGCTTCGCTGGAAACAACGACGGGGTATTTGATGTGATTGAGGGAGCCTTTGGGGAGTCTGGAGAGCCCAAATTTTCCCTGAAAGTTGTTGAACCAGCGCTCGGGGATCGGGACGTGTGTGCGCTCTGTAAAGCGGATCAATGCTGACAATGGGATGGGTTGTGGTCCCGCGATGTTGTAGACTCCGTGTACTTTGTGTTCAAGGGCGACACAGATCGCAGCGGCGGCGTCATCTTCGTGGATGAATTGGTAGAGAGGGTCGAAGCCGAGAGCTGTGGGGACTCGTGGTCCTTTGAGATAGTTGGCGAGCGTGCCCTTTTTGGAGGGTCCGAGGATGTAGCACAGACGAAGGACGGCGGTCGTCATATCCTGATAGCGCCACATGGCAGAGCCTGCAAAGAGATCAGCGGCGACGAGGTCGGCGAGCTCTGGGAAGGTGCTGACTGCCATCGGTGGATCGTCTTCTGTGTGGTACATCGGCGCGTCGGGGGCGGCTCCGTAGTATGTGTGTCGTCCGACAAAAACGGTGTGTTTGACGTCGTAGTTGTCACAGTGGCGGAAGATCGCACGTGTCCCACCGAGGTTGATGCGATAGCGTTCCTCTGCTCTATCTGTCAGGTATGTAACTGTCGCCATGTGAATGACAGCGTCAGGTTTGGTTGTGCGAAAGACCTCTTCTGCAGGACGTTTGCGAATATCTGTATCGAAGACCTCGATCCCCTTGGGGGCATCTGGCCAGGGGCGGCGATCGATCCCGAGGACTTCGTGGCCGTTGTGAGACAAACGCATCGCGACCCTTCGCCCTAGATTGCCGGATATACCTGTGATCAGTACTTTCATGCTCCCTCTCCTGCTGTCTTCGCGGCATGTTCTTGGTTTGCGGCTTTGACTTGCTCAGGGGAGGGGCCATGTCCGTCTTCTTGGCGTAGGTCCAGTCCACGTTGCAAGAGTGTCGCGATGCGCATCTTCACTTGCTCGACATTTTCTTCGATCAGTTCGTCTACTTCGGTTCCGTCACCTTCGAAGAAGAGCGGCTCACCAAAGTGAATTTGGCATGGAGAGGGCAGCGGGACGGGGACCAGATATTTGGTCACAGGGATGTAGGGGACACCCATAAGGCGTCCAAGTGTGTATAGGTTGGCGACGGTTGGCAGGATCTCTCCAGCGCCGATAAATGACAACGGTACGATAGGGGTCTTCGTTTGCATCGCGAGGCGCATGAAGCCCGTGCCAAAACGCACAAGGCTGTTGCGTTCTTTGTATAGCTTTGCCGTCCCACGGGCTCCCTCTGGAAAGACCATCAACATACGATCGTCTTCGAGCAGTTGGACCGCATGCTCTGGTAAGCCTGTAAATTGACCCATCCGAGAGGCCCAGTCGGACACAAAAGGCATCTGAGGGATAAACTTTTCGACCATCCCTTGGGCTAGACGAGGTGGGTCCAGCTCCATAAACATGGAGGTGATCAGCATCGCACCGTCAATTGCGACACCTCCCGAATGATTGCCCACCAACATCACACGACCCCTCTTGGGGATATGTTCTGTGCCGTAGGCTGTCACCGAAAAGTAATGCTTGTACAGGCGACTCAGTACAGTCATAAAAAAGCCCAGGTGCTTTTTTGAAATACCATACGGATCGTACCCGTACTGGTTAAAAGGTAACTCCATATGCTCGATTCGTTCGGCGATTTCTGGGTCGATAAACAAACTCAACGTCCCGCTCCAGTCTTGTGTTGGAGATAAATGCTCTTGATTTTTCTTACGCTCATAAGAACTTCTTCTCTACCTGTATGTCAATAGCTGAGGTGTTTTGAGTTGTGTTTGGCTTGTGTTTTTTGCCAAATACCCCCAGACTACGTTTGTGCCACCGTGAGAAAAAGCGCTCACGTGGTATGTGTCCTGCTCATGGAGTGATTCGTGGGTATTCCATGCTTTTTTGGGTGAAGTGATGTGTCGAGTTGTCTGTGTTTGTTTGCTCTTGGTTCATTTTGTGGGTTGTACGACAACGCATCAAGTAAGCCATTCCCCGTTGAAAACAGTGAAGCGCAAGAAGATCGCGGAGAAGCAACCAAAGAAGATCCCCCAAGCGACCAATAAAATGTTCTTTACAGCGCGTATGCGTGGAGGTGCCTTTGCCCGCTATGGTCGTCGACCGCAAGGGCAGCTCGATGAGAACGTTGTCGCGGCCATTTTGCGCAAAGCCCGTCCTCTTTTTGCTCGATGCGCGCGCAAAGTTCGACATTTTTTTCCGGACGGTCTTCGTGCCGTGCAGGTGCGTTTGTGGATTGGCCCGACTGGAAAGGTCTGGCGTAGTGAGCTTGAGTCGACTGTTGCGTCTGTACCGCGCGCCAATCGTTGTTTCCAAAAGGCACTTCGTCGTCTGCTCTTTCCCCAACCCCAAGGCGATTCATTCGCGCTCCTCTACGAAACATTGTCATTGAAAAAATGAAGGGAGCACAGCGCTTACTTTTTGTCGTCTTTGGGGATGAGGCGGGGGCGACGAGCACGAGAGAAGTTAGGCGTGATGCGTTCGCCTGTACCTTCTGGGGGGCTATCGTCTTCTTGTCCTGAGCGAGGTTTGCGCCTCATGATCTGCGGTTTGGGAGCGGAGTTTGGTTTGCGGATGTGGACACGCTCTTTATGCCCCGTTGCGTTGAGCGAGTATTGTGAGATGCTCTCCTTATGAGGGGCTTCGTACTGCGAAAGAATAGCATCCAACGAGGCGCGCTTTTGTCCTTTGGGGTTGGGCTCTTGTTCCTCTACATTGGCTGCTGGCAGTGAGTCGGATGAGAGGGTCCCCACGACGGTTGGTATCTTCGCTGGAGGCGCTGACTCTGAGGACGGTGGAAGATCTGTTTTCTTTGGTGTCACAGGTCGCCTTGGTGGGATGCGGTGCTTCGTGTAGTGCATTCCCAAGTCTTGCGAGTCTTCCTGTGCGTTCGCGTCTTCCTCTGGTGCCGAGGGGGCTGGTGTCGGGACGGAGGTATATCCAGACGATGGACGAGCTGGGGTGTATCTTGATGCTGGGTTTTGTGCGGTGTTTTGTGGTCCGAGACCTTGCCGTTGTAACTCTTCATGAGAAGGAGGTCTGCGGTGTACCTGTCTCTGTATCTCCTCGTGAGAAGGGGGTCTCCGCTCAGGTGCCTGTTGTTGAGGAGGATATGTGCGATATGAACCTGACTGGTGGTCTGGGTGGGCTCTAAACGTCCCGGAGCCTTGCTCTGGATACGTTCTGAAGGAGCCGGAACCTTGCTCTGGACGAGGGATGGTTGCGTTGCCTGAAGAGGGCCGTTGCTCTGGACGAGGCGTCGTCGCATAACCGGAGGAAGGACGTTGTCCTGGACGAGGCGTCGTTGCATAACCGGAGGAAGGACGTTGTGGTGGCCTCTGCTGTGGTGCTCTTTGCCTCGCGATCTCTTCATGAGAGGGTGGTCTCTGTTGTGGCGCTCTCTGTTGGGGTGCTCTTTGCCTCGCGATCTCTTCATGAGAAGGAGGTCTGCGGTGTATCTGTCTCTGTATCTCCTCGTGAGAAGGGGGTCTCCGCTCAGGTGTCTGTTGTCGAGGAGGATATGTGCGATGTGAACCTGACTGGTGGTCTGGGTGGGCTCTGAACGTCCCAGAGCCTTGCTCTGGGTATGTTCTAAAGGAGCCGGAACCTTGCTCTGGACGAGGGATGGTCGCGTTGCCTGAAGAGGGACGTTGCCCTGGACGAGGTGTCGTCGCATAGCCTGAAGAAGGGCGCTGTGGTGGTCTTTGTTGTGGTGCTCTTTGTCTCGCGATCTCTTCGTGAGAGGGGGGTCTTTGTTGTGGCGCTCTTTGTCTCGCGATCTCTTCGTGAGAGGGTTGTCTTCTTCGGTTTGGAACTTGTCTCGCGATCTCTTCGTGAGAGGGTGGACGTCTGTTTGGAGCCTGTTGTTGGGGGGGATAGGTTTTGTACGAGTTGGTCCCTTGTTGTGGGGGGGCCATCGTGTAGCCAGAGGAGGGGCGATTGTGTCCGGGGGATCTTTCGTTTTTGTGGGCCTCGTTTGGGCGTGGGGCGCGTTGTGGGGCCATCGCGAGCAGGTAGTCGGGTGGTGGGACGGTTGGGATGACCTCTGTTTTGTCAAAGTTTTGGGACACGATGTCCGAAAGGGAGGGAAGGTGGGAGCCTACATTGCTAGTTGGCTTGGGGAGCTTGGGTTGGAGATCCCGACCGTAATGATACCGGATGGCTGTGATGAGGTCTTCTTCAGCTGCGAATTCGTAGTGCAGAAATTCTGCGTTGGCCTCTTGTTTTAACCACTCCGCGATCTCCTCTGGAAGTTTTTCGGAGGCGGTGATGTAAAGCAGCTTGTGGTTTCGATCGATTTTGCGCAACAGGACTTTGTGTGAGAGCGCCTCTTTGTAGGGGAGACTGCTGAGGAGCGTTGTGCTGATGTCCAACGCGAAAAGTTTTTCGAGTGAGACAAGATCGGGTGGGGACTCAATGCCAAACGAGGCGAGAAACTCTTGGGGAGCAGGTACAAGTGGGATCGCGATCGTGTTGTCATCCATCCATTTTCTGCGGATGTTACTGACTTGTTGGCTGGTCAGGATGGAGAGCGCTACGAGGACTTCACCAATATCTCCACCAATCTCTTGTTGGAGAGCGATCGCCATATTCAATTGTTCTCGACGAATCCAACCTTCCTGAATCAGAAATTCGCCGAAAGAATCACTTGCCATGACTGTACTCGTCTTCTCGTCGTTGGGCGTTCCCTTTGACAGGGAGGAGCATCCATGTTCCAGTCGAACGGCTTTGATCGCATTCCCCTGCATGTCGGTCTACATGAGGGGACATGTTTGTTGCGTTGGGTGTGACGTGTATCAAAGCCATGCAGACATTATAGCCAACCATCCAAAAAAAACCAGTCTAGAACACATTTGAGGCCGTTTGTTGGCGTGTGGGTGTGGTCTCAGGTCGTCTGTGTGGGGGGATCTTGAAGAAAGTCTTGTAGAGCGGTTCCTGTGAGGGGTTTGGTCAGTGTCGTTGTTGGGGTGCTCTGTTTGCTCTGTTGTGTGAGTCGTGCAGTGCTGAGCGTGCAAGTCGCGACGTATGTATCGCGCTCTTCTTCGAGCAATCCTGCGTGCAGTGGATCTGTGATGTTTTCATCTTCATCGAGGTTCCAGCAACCGACACGGACGATTTGGTGGAGGTCGACTTTTACCCCAAAGAGATGCTGAATCATCTCAGCAGGTCGGATGGAAGGACCGTTGAGTTCTTTGACTGTGAGCCGAAGAGCGAGTCGCTCTGGATCTTGTTGTAGTTCTTCTGGCAGCTCAGCCTGCATCATCGGCGAGAAGGTGAGGAGTGTGTCTTTGAGATCGAGTGTGCGAGACTTCTTTTTGCGGTGGACTGTAATGGGGATCTCTTCGAGCGCTTGGATCTCCTCACAGCGTTGTGTGAGCTTCTCGAAGAGTGTCCTGTCTGTGGTGTCGTCTGCGAAGAGGTCTTCGAGTTGTTGGAGGTGTGCTTCGTTGAATAGGACACCGTATTCTTTGGCGCGGATGCATTTGGAGATGCCACGATCTTGCCCTTCGCGGATCTGTCTGACACCTGTAAAGTGCAATCCGTTGGGAGCGTGAAGGTTCATCAACGCGAGTAAATCTTCGACGGAGTAGTGCTCTGTGAGCGCGATGTCGACGTATTCATTGAGGGCCTGGATACCAAGGCTGAGGGCGGGGCCGAAGCTCAACACAGGTTTCGGACTGAAGCCCTCTGAGTAGAAGATCGGGAGGCTACCACGGTGCATGATCCTTGGGATGATGCGCAAGAGGTCTTGGTGCCCTTGGAGACTGACTGGATTCAGTTTTGTGTAGCGAAGGCGATAACGTTTGCGCTCTCCTTGCTTGAAGTCGTGAGGAGTTTTTCCAGCCTGAATGCGCTCGAGTGCATTTTCACGGGCGTTGTTGCCTTCTTTGGGGCCGACAGGTTCCTCCGCACCCATCACCGTGAGGTAGTCGATGCGTTTTTGCTTCATGTCATCGAGGTCGCAGGCGATACCGCAGTGGTAACAGACGAGTTTGCGTGTCTCACCCAACGCGTCTTGCAAGTTGGTGTGGTGGACCTGCGCTTTGTTGGGCTTACCACAAGGGGGGCTGAGCTTACTGCCGAGTGATTTTTTGTACTCTTTGGCGAGAAAACCTTCGGTGAGACCGACATCGATGTGTTCCCAGGGGAGGTGCCCATCGAGAGGGAGTGTGCGCAGATAGATACTTCGATCGATTTGCTGGTGGGCTTCCCAGGCTTCGAGTGTCTCTTGCCAGATGTCCCAGTTGCGCTTGAGATGTTCATCCCATCCATCAAAGCGTGCGCCACGGCGCCAAGCTTCTTCGATCAACCAACTCGTGCGGGTATCACCGCGGGCAACGATCCCTTCGAGGTGGCTGATACGTTTCTCGTGGTGGCGAAATTTGAACTTCCACTTTTTGGAGAGAGAGCGCAACATGTCCTGCTTGGCGTCGATCTGCTCCATCGTGTCCATCGCCGCCCATTGGAAGGGGGTGTGTGGTTTGGGCACGTGACTGGAGACGGAGACGACGACTTGAAGGCGATTTTTTTGGTAGAGTTTGCCGATCTCATAAGCCTGCCGTCCCATTTTGGCGATGCCCATGATGTCGTCCTCTTCTTCTGTGGGCAATCCAATAATGAAGTACAGCTTCATCTTGTTCCAGCCACGAGAGAAGACGCGGTGACAGGTGGTGTAGATATCGTCTTCCGTGATGTTTTTGTTGATGACATCACGCATTCGTTGACTACCGGCTTCTGGGGCAAATGTAAGCCCTGTCGCTTTGACACTCGCGATCTCATCGAGCATATTTTCGTCAAGACCATACGCGCGAAGACTGGAGATCCCAAGGGATACTTTTTTGCGGCGCAATTTATCCATCAGTTTGGAGATCAGCGGATTGATACAGGAGTAGTCAGCGGTCGACAAGGACGTGATCGCGGCTTCGTCGTATCCACCTTTTTCAAGCGCGGAGAGGAGCGTATCGACAATCTCGTCTGGCCCTCGCTCTCGGACCGGGCGGTAGATCATTCCGGCCTGACAAAAGCGACAACCTTCTGTGCAACCGCGTGAGATCTCGATGGACATCCGATCGAAGATCGCCTCAGCGACCGCGACGGGGGAGTCGTCTGGGAACGCGTATCGGCCAATGTCGTCGAGGAAGGCGCGTTCTACAAACTCGGGGACACCGTCGTATTTGGGACGTGCGACGTACATCAATGATGAACGTTCACATAGCTCGCGTTCGTACAACGCGGGGCAGTAAAGACCACCTTCTTTGGCCAACTCGATCAGGATCTCTGTGCGTGTGAGTTGTCCTTCTTGTTTCAGTTGTTTGTAATGGCGTAACAGACGTGGGAGTCGTTCTTCTGCGTCACCTACGAGGAAGACGTCGATGAAGGGAGACATTGGCTCGGGCTGTGTCGCGACTGGACCGCCTGCGATGATCAATGGATCGTCGAGGGTGCGTTTGTCTGCGTGGAGTGGGATACCGCCGAGGTCCATCATCGTCAAGACGTTGGTGAAGGTCATCTCGTATTGGAGCGAGAATCCAACGACGTCGAAATCTTTGAGTGGGCGGTGCGTTTCGAGGCTGAGAAGGGGCAGCTCGTGACTGCGCAGGGCTTCTTCCATGTCTGGCCACGGACAGTAACAGCGCTCTGCACATAAGTCTGCGCTTTTGTTGATGATGGAGTAAAGGATCTTGGTCCCAAGGTGGCTCATTCCGATGTCGTAGAGATCCGGAAAGCACAAGGCCATTGTGACATCGACATCGTCCCAATGTTTGACGATGGAGTTGTATTCGCCGCCGATGTAGCGGGCGGGTTTTTCGACGTGATGGAGAAAGGATGCATAGGGATGCTCTTTCATCGGGTGACACTCCGTAATGGTTGCGTTTTGGATATCTTGGGCCAACATGGCCTCATCAGGCTTTTGCCACGTTTTGCGTCTGTCCAGCATACGCGGAAAGATGTGGATGTCAAAGGAACCATCTTGTAGATGCAATCTGGTCCAATGCGGTTCGATTTGTCCCCCCTCATGTCTCAGCGCTCTGGTGGGAGACACTTACTCGTCAATTGCGCCACCACACGAGCTTCCTGCACCTGCTGTGCAGCCGAAGCAATGGCGGTCGATGACGATCTCTCTTTTCGCGAGTTGTTCAGGGTCAAAGTCCCAAATGGTCACTTTGCGTTGGTCCGGGTACCGACTCTCCAGTTCGAGCATTTGGTTGAAGTCACAATCGTAAATCGTCCCATCCCAGGAGATCGAGAGGGTGTTACGACACATGACACCTTGGACCGTCGCCGGGTTAAACGCGTTGACCAGGACCTCCATATAACGTTGAAGGTTGTTGGTTTGTTCGAGCCACTCCAAAAATCGAGCGATCGGCATGTTGTTGAGCGCGATCAAACGGTCGAAGGTGACGTTGTGGTGTTTGATCAGGGCGGACTTCCACTCGGCTTCGATGTGGCATTGGTTGGCTGAGAGGAACGCACCTGCGGGGTTGGACATCAAGGTCAGGCGTCTCTTTGGATCGCCCTTTCCGTATCCGACTTTGTTGAGGAGACGGAGCGCTTTGATCGATTTTTCATAGGTGCCATCACCACGCTGTGCGTCTGTGTTACGACGTCTGTAGTGTGGCAAAGAGCAAACGACCTCAACCTCATTGTCCGCGAGGAACTGGGCGAGGTCTTCGTGTTTGTTGATCAGGAGAACGGTGAGGTTACAGCGATCGATGACGTGTTTTCCGCGTGCCTTACACTCTTGGACGAGATAACGAAAGTGGGGGTTGAGTTCGGGGGCGCCGCCGGTGATGTCGACTGTGTGGGCGTTTGTTTTGTCGAGCGCGTCGAGGCATGCGTCGATCGTCTTGCGGTCCATATTCTCGCGAACCCTGTCGGGACCTGCGTCGACGTGACAGTGGCGACAGGTCATATTGCAGAGCTTGCCAATATTGATCTGAAAGATCTCTATGGGCGCAGGGCCAAAGCGCTTCCATCCGGCATCTTGCAACGTGCGCCCAAAGTCTCCCTGATGGGGTTTCTCCGAGAGGTCGACTTGTGCGAGTAAGTCGAGTTGGTGCGTTGTGGAAGCGAGAGGAGAGCGACGTTTATGCAGTGAGGTGGTCGGCTTTGGCCCTGATG
>CEUG01012849.1_pt1 | contig 26772 bp, 16 predicted proteins | sample 531421 | NCBI WGS metagenome assembly CEUG01 (sample SAMEA2622901, study PRJEB7988) | marine metagenome | biome: marine biome (ENVO:00000447); feature: surface water layer (ENVO:00002042); material: "saline water (ENVO:00002010), including plankton (ENVO:xxxxxxxx)" | depth 5 m | reverse complement strand
ACAAACCCCACAGGCATCAATCACCGAGGGTCCGCCACATACCCCGTCACAATCCAAAAGGGAGATATTTGGATCGTAGGGGGCACAGTCACTTTCATCCTCATACCCATCATTATCGTCATCTATGTCCATGATATCGCAGGCCCCATCCCCGTCATTGTCGTCAGGAACACTAAATGCAGAACCTGAGTCGGTCAAACAGTCTGCCTCATCTGAGTCAGACCATCCATCCCCGTCATCGTCTGTATCAGTATTGCTCCCGATACCATCGCCATCCGCATCATCCCACTCTGTTGGATCTAGAGGAAATGCGTCATAGATGTCGTCGTAACCATCGTTGTCATCATCCGGGTCGTCGTCATTTGGTATCCCATCGCCATCAAAGTCATCTCCCTCGGTCGCATCACAAACGCCATTCCCATTGCTGTCAGAGGGAATATCATTCGAATCAAGAGGGTCTGTTCCACACGTTACCTCATCAACGTCATCCCATCCATCGTTATCATCGTCGGTATCCTCTACCAATTGTGATGAAGAGGTGAATGCCACATTATCGATATATACGGATTCAGTCTGAGAATTAGATATAAATTCAATTTCTAAATTTCCTTGTCCAAGGGAACTTATGTCACCACTAAGGCTAGTCCATACTCCCATATATGTCGCAAAACCCCCGTTATTGCTACCGCCAGTAGCACCAGTCACGTTTACCAGTTCTACCATCGAGGTGGCTCCCACAAATCTGACAATTAGGTTATCTGAGGCTTCGTAGCTATTGCTGGACCCCCCCTGAATGAAAATATCTAGAGCCAAAGAGTCCGCAGCCACAGAATCCAAGATTAACGTAGCGGACCCATCAACGTCGCCCATCTGATAACCTTGTGCCCCATCAGTGTAATTTCCGACAGTACCAGTGTAATTCGCTGTTCCGAAGAAGTCACCATCTGTTAGTCCCACGCCTCCAGTCGATCTGTAAAATAGGCTAAAGCCCATCTCGGAGCCTGTGGTTCGGTTATGAGCGATATGAGGCTCATTCGCATTATTCCAGAGATATCTGCTCTGGGACTGGTTTCCAGTGTCATAATATTTTGCACCGTTTGTAAAAGGATCTTCGAACGACGTGTATGCTGTAACTGAATAAGAGGTGCAACCGCTAACTACAGTATCGGGCAAACCGTCGCCATCTGTATCTGTATCAGCGCACGGATCATTGGGGAAATCGTCATACAAATCGTCGGTCCCATCACCATCCGAGTCATTAGCAGAGACAATCTGGGCAGATGTAAGTAAAATCGTTGCAATGATTATCGGCATTAGCAAGCGGCGCTGTGTCATGCCCCTCATGAAGGGGACAATTCAATAACGGTTACGTTAATCCAAATTATCCTAGAAGTTTCCATTCCGTTAAACTCTTTGACCTCCCTTCATTGGAGGTGCGTGGAACCAAGAGATGCGGCGACAGATATCCTACGAGCAGTAGAAGACTCGGGAAATCACTATCGGGACAGTATTCCAATGATCGCCAGTGAGAATATTCTGAGTCCCTTGGTGAGAAAGGCGTGCAATTCAGATTTGCACGGCAGATATGCTGAGGGACTCCCCGGTAAAAGGTACTATCAGGGTTGTGACGATTTCGACACCATCGAGGAGATAGGAATCAAGTCTGCTATGCGGGTTTTCAACTGTAATTTTGCTAATATCCAGTCAACCTCAGGCACGGTTTCAAACATAGGGGCGCTCAAATCTTTAGCAAAGCCCGGAGACAAAATTACCGCAGTCTCAACCGCTGACGGCGGACACATTTCGCATGCTAGAATGGGAGCTGTGGGCGTAAGGGGACTGGAACTGATAACCTACCCTTGGAACGAGGAAAGGATGGAGCCTGACATCGATGCTTCACTCTCCATGATTAGGGAAAATGAGCCTAATCTGGTCCTCTTTGGACAGTCGGTTTTCCTATTTCCGACTCCTCTGGAGGAGCTTGCGGACGCCGCCCATGAATGTGGATCCAAGGTAATGTACGATGGTGCCCATGTGATGGGATTGATCGCCGGAGGGGTGTTCCAAGATCCTCTGAGGGAGGGTGCAGATGTCATGACTGGGAGCAGTCACAAGACATTTCCCGGCCCTCAAGGGGGCTTCCTACTGTCCAATTCCGATGACCCATCATTCCACAAGAAGCTGAATAACTCAATATTCCCCGGAGTATGCTCTTCCTACCACTTGCACCATGTTGCGGGCAAGGCAGTCGCGTTGGCGGAATTTGAGCAATTTGGATCGGACTATGCCAGTGACATAGTAAGGAATGCTAAGGCATTGGGGGAAGCACTTTCATCGGAAGGTTTCGACGTTTTAGCCGAAGAGAGGGGTTTTACGGAGAGCCATCAGGTATTGACTCGACACGGCGCCCCAGACTCTGGAGCAGGAATGATGGCTGCTGATAGACTGGAAAAATGTGGGATTATAACCAATATGAATATGTTGCCCGGGGACACCAAAGCCATGTCGGGACCAAGCGGACTAAGGCTAGGAGTGCCCGAGCTCACCAGAGTCGGAATGGGGGTACAGGAAATGACTGAGATTGCGAGATATTTCTCCAGGTCACTCAATTCCGAAGAAAACCATAGCTCAATAAAATCAGACATTTCGGAGTTCAAATCCGAATTCCAAACTGTAAGATACTGCTTCGAACCAGGTCCAGCATACCCCTGAACGCGACTGTTTCTGCCTCATACTTATTCCTCAGAGCCTATTCGCAACTTTATGCGTCGACTACGTCCGACAGCACTGACGCTCTGTGTTTTGATGCTTACTTCGGGCTGTTTGGGACTTTTTGAAAGTGAGACCGAGCAGCCTGAAAATTTAGACTGCCAGACACATCCTACCCATCCAGATTGTTTCGTAGAGATCCTGACCCCAGAAGACTGCACAATTCAGGAGGTATTCACTGGCGACTCTTGCAGGCCTAAGGAGCCACCTTCACAACTCTTCTACGGGGAGGACTCGATTACACTGGTGGCAGGTACTGAGATACAGGCACTAACCCCCTCATTCCAAGGTGATGGGCCCCAGAGTTGGTCGGTCAGTCCACAACTGCCTATCGGAATGGAAATGGACCAATCCGGAGTAATCTCGGGAACTCCCTTGGCGGAGTCAGAGGGCGTCTCTCACACAATCACAGGGGTCAATGCGATGGGCTCTGCTAGCGCTGTCCTAAAGATCGTAATTCTCGCTCCCATGCCAGAGTCCATTCAGTATCCAAGTAAAACTCTGAGATGCGTATTGGATTCATACTGTGAAATCGGCCCTCCAATGTTGCTCGGAGGTCCCGTGCAAGCATGGTCTGTCGATCCTCCCTTGCCTAGTGAATTGGAAATCTCAGAGGATGGCTTCATCTCCGGAATAGTCAGATTTTTAGGACAATCAAATCATACCATATGGGCGAATAATTCAGGAGGCTCAGCATACACAACTCTGGAATTAACTATCCTTAGCCCTCCTCCGGGGGAAATATCTTGGTACAGTGATCAATTCGCACTTCGTTCTAATCAAAGTATTAACATCCCGGTAAAAAATGACGGCCCCGATATTGAAACATGGGAGATTTATCCAGAACTTCCAGCGGGGTTGTCGCTGCATTCAGGGGATATTTTGGGCACTCCAACAGAGAGGACAGAATGGATGAGATATACTATCTGGGCAAACAACTCGGGAGGCTCGTCAGAGCTAATGATCTGGATCGCGGTTCATGATCTTCAAGCAGACCAATCCGACTTACTGAGGGGTATCGGTGAGACTAAATGGGGAGGATGGCCTTCTCCAATAATTCCTATTGGAGAGTTCTCATTCCCTGTCGGATTCGCGGAAGGTGGATATGGCACTAATATTCCGGTTATCTCTGCCAGTCACGTCGGTCGGGGTAAGATGCTCGGATATGGCCACGAGAGTTGGGTCGATGGGCATGGAGAGGAGGAGACTGAGTTTTCCCTACGTGCCGTTGAGTGGGCATGTGGGGAGAATGCAAATGTTGGTCTTTCTTATGGGGCCGGATTCGATGACTTTGAGGACGAGCTAAACGCTGAAGGCCACACTGTTCACCTATCTGTGACGCCTTCAGATCTCTCTGGCTTGGATTGCTTGCTGGATGAGTTCTGGAACGGGCATGATGACCAAGATAATCAGGCCTTGGTCGATTTCATGCTGAATGGAGGTGGCCTTATCATGGGGGGGCATGCCTGGTATTGGTCTTACTCAAATACAGGTTTAGGGCATAACTATCCCGGCAATAAGATTGCCAAAACAACTGGGCTATTCGTCTCTAACGCATGGGGCTACAATAGTGTCGATTTGTCTAATTTCCCACATGAATTATCTACTCCTCATGCGGCAATCAAGGCGATAAGAGGTGATAGGATAAACAATCATTCCCTCTCTATTGAAGATGCCGCTGTTGCAGATGAGATCCTATCTGTTTGCACGGACGTGGTGACTCTGGACTTCACTGAGTTCTGGTCACCGCTCAGGGAGGTGGTCAACGTCACAGGTTGGTCAGTCATTGAATATGGTACCCTTTGGCAGGACGTGGGCCATAACATGGGGGAGGATCCAGTGGCAGATACGTTGTTGAGAGTCGAAGCCGCACTAACACAAAATCTTCCAGCCGACGAATTACCCTCTCATCCAAGCCATGTTGAATTCCCAGGGGAGGTTCCAGCTAACGCCACTAGAATATCTCGAACGGTTGAAATCAACGGAAATCAGAGTGGCCTGCCCAGTAACTTCGGCTACTCTCAGGCTAGATCCCATATCAGAATGACCACTGGATTGTATGCCGCGCCGGGAGAGGTGGTTACTGTGACACTCCCCCCTATTGCAGTCGACTCGGATACATACGTTCTCGTGGGTGCTCATAGTGATAATTTGTGGGACAAAAGTCAGTTACATCGCCACCCCCAGATTGTACGATGGTGGCATGTTGATCAACAATACATGGAGGTCGGCAATGCATTCGGAGGGCCGATATACATCGCCATATCCCCTGGATCTACATTGGGTGATTTTCAAGTCACAATATCCAATGCTGTGAAGGCCCCGACCTATATCCATGGCCAAACAGATGTTTCCCAATGGCTACAAGAGCATCGTCATGATCCTGCGCCTTGGGCGGAAATTGGCAGTGATCAGTTTATCCTGACAGTGCCTAGCAATGAGATAAGAGATCTAGAAGATCCAGACGATTTGATGAACTGGTGGGATGAAGCACTGGAGATGGAGCACGAACTCTACGGTTTCCTCCCATGGCCAAGAGTAGAGAGGGCCGTATTTGATGCCCAGATTTCAGCTGGATGGATGCACTCTGGATACCCTTTCATGGCTCATGACCTCAGCGTCCCCGACGTAGTCAATGTATCTTACATGTCTGAGAATGGGGACTGGGGAATGTTTCACGAACTTGGCCATAATCACCAATGGATGCCTTCGACTCTTCCAGGAGCAACCGAGACTAGTTGCAATTTCGCTAGCGTTTACCTGATGGAGGAATTAGTCGGTGTTGAGGGGCATAGAGCGATCAACCCAGATCAAAGAGAATCGCGAATGAGGAGCTACTTCGAAGATTCTCCAGACATCGCAAACTGGTCAGTATGGGTAGCACTGGATACATACCTAATCATCAAGGAAGAATGGGGATGGGGTCCGATTACCGAGGCATTAAGAATCTACTACAATCTTTCAGGCGATGAAGTTCCGTCAGACGATTTAGAAGAATTCAATGATTGGGTCCTCCACATTTCAAACTCCACAGGATACAATCTAGCTCCATACCATCAAGCATGGGGATTCCCACTCACTCAGGAGACATTCGATGCTTTGGCCCATCTCCCGGTATGGGTAGAAGATCCCTTACGCGGGGAGTACCATGCCTACTCAGCCATTATCCGAAATCTCTCCTCCAACGACCCCTCAGATTCCAACTCCGTCACAATTTCATGGGATACCTATGACAATGGGACGAATACCACTCTGACGTTCTACTATGGGAGGGCGGATATGGGAAATCAGACATCGGGCTGGGAAGGCAGTGCTAGTTTTGGCAGTACAACAGTTGGTAATCACTCACGAACCATTACCGGGCTGGCCTGTTGTGGTACCGAATATTACGGAAGAATCGTGGCTACAAACGAAGAGGGATCAGTTTGGTTCGGCCCCATAAACTGGTCAACAGATTATCTTCTGGATTAATCTCTCAATGGCTGACTCTTCGCAACAACTCCTCAAAACAAATATTTGGACAGTGACGCTGATGAAGTATCGCGATTGGTATCCAGATTATTGTATGTCCGATTGTAGCGATAAATGATGGAGCAAACTCGAGACGAGGCTCACCTTGCATGACTAATGCGACAGCTCCCAGTACAGCGAAGTGAGCGACATAGACGGTCAGAGTAACCCTTCCTAATGGTTCGAGGAATGACAGACTATCTCCTTTCCATGGATCTCCACCATCTACCTCATCTCCTTCGAGTATCCTATGGGCCAAGAGCGCGAATGTACCAGAAACAACTAGGAAAGCCGTACTGGCTGGGAAGAAAGTCAATACAGCATTTCCTTCGGTAAGAGCCCATGGGATTCCTCTCAAAAATGAGAATATTATGGTGATCAAAGTCATTCCAATGCCTATTGCAATGAATCTCTCGCGGATCATACGATTCCCTGAAGTATCATGTAACAATGTACCTAGGATGATGTAGAACATCCATGGCACAACGGGGTAAGTTCCATTCCATAGGAGCCTCGCTATCCACTCGGCCGATCCTTCTGATGAAACCCTGTCCCACCAAGTCCAGCCTAGTCCCGACGCGTCTCCCAGGATTATTGGGGAAACTGCCATCATCAACAAAAGAGATGTCCTAGTGCGAATTGTTAGTCTTACCAATAAGGGCGCCACCAAAGAGGCAAAAGCGAGCAACGTCAATACTCCGGGAGTATGCCATTCGAATCTCCCTCCCCTCTCGACATTGAGAAGAACATTCACCAAAAACTGGCAAAAAACAAGTACGGCCAACCTAGGAACAATCCAATTGACCCACCCAGGGGAACCTGTAGGTCCTTCTAAGGACCTTCTAATTGCACTCTTGTGGATTCCCCATCCTGATATCATCACGAACAATGGAGCCGCCATGCCCCCGAACGCCGCGGCTATGAAAGCACCCGGGTCACCTACTGTCATTCCCTTTGGCGGAAGTATGGCTGCTGTGTGTACTTCTACCATGCACAATACTGCCACTGCTCTTATTCTGTCGATATGGCGCAACCTCATTTCACGACCTCTACAATCCTGGGTCCAAAATGCGGTTTAGAGTCCGTAATTCCTATTGAGGATACCAGCTTTTCGGTAATCCCCGAACCGATTTCTCCACGATGATATATAGTGCCCAAGTCATCCCCATGCTCAACGTAGTCCCCTATTTGTACATCAATAATTAATCCAACCTGGTGATCAATGGTATCTCCCTTAGAAAGTCGGCCCGCTCCAACTTCGAGACAAATTTCAGCAATTTGCATTGCATCAATCTCCGAAATCCAACCCCCTTTGCCGAACTGAACAGTTGTTGACTCCAATCCGCTATCAAGAAGGCCGAGTCCTCTCATTAGCGATGCATCTGTCTCTAGAATCGAGGAGTCCCCTCCTTGTGCAGTTATCATTTGCCTAAACTTTTCTAATGCGGACCCATCATACAAGCTATCTTGAATCATTGAAGCTCCATCGGTGAAGTCTTCACAGATTCCTTCAGATTCCAAAAGAAGTCCCCCCAAAACGCAGACCAACTCTTCAAGGTCATCTGGCCCTCTGCCACACATCGCCTCAACACTTTCCAAGATTTCGACAGAGTTCCCTACGCTGTTCCCTATCGGCGAATCCATTGTTGATAGAACCGCGATGGTCGAAATCCCTAATCCATTGGAAGTCCCTACCAGAGAATTTGCTAGCTCTCTAGCCTTCACGATGTCTTTCATGAATGCGCCCCTTCCGAATTTGACATCCAATACAAGTGAGGATATGCCCTCTGCCCCCTTCTTGGATACTATTGATGAGGTTATTAGAGGCACTGAAGCCACAGTTCCTGTAACGTCCCTCAAAGAATAGAGCCTCTTATCTGCAGGAACCAGCTCTTCTGTTTGACCCACCATAGCTATGCCAATCTCCCTGATTTGCGTTTGCATTTCCTCCAAGCTCAAGTTGGTCCTGAATCCTGGAATAGACTCCAACTTGTCGAGTGTTCCACCAGTGTGCCCCAGCCCTCTTCCAGAGATCATTGGGACTTTCATCCCACACGCAGCCAAAGCAGGAGCCAAGACAATTGAAACCTTGTCTCCTACGCCACCAGTTGAGTGTTTATCGACCAAACAAGTTTCTCCTGGCTCCCATCTAATGGTTCTACCGGATGTCATCATTTTTCTTGTGAGCTCAATGGTCTCTAGTTGAGGCAAGCCATCTTCGTAAACTCCAACTAGCCAGCTAATCACGTCCTCGTCAGATAAGCTACCATCGACTACGCCATCAATAAATTCGCTAATCGTTCCGGACATCATTCTTCCTCGCTGAGATCAGCCCTTATCTCATCCATGGTTTGTCCTGAATCCAATCTCCATTGGATTTCGTCTCTGGTGGTCTTAGTCCTATCGAAACCGAAACCATCCAGGACGATACGGCCATGTTCCCCATCGTCCTTCCCCTTAGTCAATGATCTGGAGTCGGGAGATGTTTTGTCAAAGCTAGTTCCTTTGAGGATGGCTAATTCATTTTCAGTTTGATCGAATCTGTATCCCGAGTCATCAATTAGTATCTCATCGGTGGAGTTAGCCGGCTTTCTGAAAGATATCCATGCGGAAACTGCTAGCGAAAAAACAGATAGTATAATCAATCCAAACAAAAATCCAGCTCCAGGCCTGGACATAGCGTCTTCTCTGATGTTGATGAATCCTGAGTCCTCCTCCTCTTCCTCAATTGTTGTGTTGCCCTCGTCTGTAGTATCATTCTCCAAAGGGCCCCCTCCTGTTGGGAAATCATCACATCCCCACTGGATACCGTCAAGTATCCCATTTTCGTCGGCATCACTGGAAAGCATCGCTATATTGGGAGAACGAAGAACACTCTGAGCAAAGTCGCGCTCACTACCGTCTAGAATACAGTCACCATCGGTATCGCTAACAAGAGGGTCCCCTCCTAGAAGGTACTCATTCAAATTATCAAGTCCATCCAAGTCTGGGTCCATTGATTGCTCGCTGAGGGCAGTGCCAATTACTGCGGCGGAGTGCCGGTTCAAACCATACAGATCTTCCCAATAGTCAGGCATGAGGTCTCCGTCAGAGTCGGTTTTTGAATCTAGTCTGGACCAATCTTCTTCGAACGACGCAGCGAAGTTTGAGGCCACAGATTGATCATGAAGGAGAATCCCCATCTCCCTGTTTCTAAGAGCAGCACTTGATCCCCAATTCATGCTCCCAACGAGAACACTTGAACCGTCAACTATCGCACCTTTGTTGTGTAGCTTGGTTATATTATCCGATGTGGACATTAGCCGTGCTGTTGTATCGAGTCCCTGTGAACCATTCCATTCGGTGTTAAACATGTGGATTGTATTCCTAATCTCTTCATCCCACTCCGCGTAGAATCCGTTAAGGATTAGCCTAATCTCCACTCCTCTAATTGCTGCATCATGTAGTGCCTCGATAATTGGGTTATCCCCGAACCCCCAATACCAGTCTAAATCTAGGTATTGTACAGATAGGTCAATCGAGGTTTCCGATGAGGAAATCATCTCCACTATCGAATCTACACAGTCATCGGGGCAGGTAACCAGTTTGCCAGAGAAAGGACCCTGGTGGTATACAGGTTCAGAAATATCATATGTCAGAGAGGTCGTGCCCATTTCCCAATCGCTCGAGGGCGAATGTCTAGATTGATGTACCGATACATGCAAATGGTTTTGGTTCTCGTCCCAGGCCATTCTCGATAGAACTAGGTCAGCTAGATTCTCTGAATCTAAGATTAGGGACCACTCCCTGTTGCCGATACGATCGGGGGGTAAACTAGTATCTTTCCAGTTCCCAGATGATATCCAAACACTCTTCGAGTCCTTTACTCCCACTTTGCTGTGGATGTACCTGTAAGGTGAGCTGATTTCTGAGGGGTCCTCCATCCATAGAACTAATCCACCTGCATCATGGATCGCTTGGGCATGTCCCCTTTGATTGTCCACTGTAGAAGATCCATCTAGAATCCCCTCCTCAAGCAACAGGGTTACCTCCACGCCTCTCCCGATTGCCGAAATTAGTGCATTCGTTAAATCAGGGCTCATAAATTGATAAACATGCAAGTGAATATCATCTTCTGCCGACCCTATCCACTGAATAAGATCACTGAAAGCCGTATCAGGGCCAATAGATGCCAGCGCCCTAGAGCCATCTTCAGTAGAAAACTCTCCCCCATCACAGAACGTAGAAGCACCAATTCTTACCCACCTAGATTCCCAATCCGAGCCAGAGTCTGTATCTGGATAGTCCCCACATCCCAATCCCCTGATTAGGATAAGTCCAGGAGACCCGTCTCCTGGGACAGATATTGCAGGCCCCTCCCATCCGTCTATTTCTGCTATGCCCCCTCCATACACGACTGAATCCACCGCAGTTCCATTGGGCTCATACAGAATCAAAGATCCTCCTGAATTTACAAGCCACGGAGGGGCACTTAGAACTTGATTGGCATCCAGCGCTTCAATCCCCCCATCAAGAAAAAGGTTGTATGGATTCTCCGAGATTACCACCGATGATTGAGGGGGTATTTGCAATGAAAGTATAGTTGAGTGGAATGGCCCCGATGGCCCCATCTTGGTTACGTTCCAACCAGAGATATCAACTTCAAAGTCCCCCGTGTTACTTATTTCGAACCAATCATTGCTTCTTCCCGGCACCTCCCCCGGCATAATTCTTGTGAATTTTACATCATAATCTCCATCCCACCATGAGATCTGGACGTCAATCGGCCCCCCTCCCCCATTGTTGCCAGGATTGTGATATCCAGGACTCGGCGTTTCGGAATCCACCCATACTCCGCCATTGTTTGCGGAATCTGCAATTTTGGATACGCCATTTGAAGCAACTCCTGTCTCAATCTCATCAATCGTCATGTCCCCTGAGTCTCTAAGAAAAATCGTCTCGCCGCCGTTATTTAGCCTAAGTGTCCCGATTTCATTCTCCGCAATTACTGCAAACTCGCCCGGCTCTAGAATGAATGGCGAATCAAGGTCTTCGAAACCGACCCAGGTTTGCTCATTAATTGGATGATACCATCCGCCTATGTCCACTATCGCCCATCCTTCAAGACTGACTCCTTCGGATCCAGAATTGTATAGCTCAACCCATTCACCCTGCGGGAAAATCCCTTGATCCGGACCATCAGCGTTCGTCATCACTTCATTTATGCAGACGTCCAGACATGCATTTTCATCGGAGGCCAGCTCCTGGCCAGCGGCCATCCCTCCTCCCGAAACGCTCGCCAGCATGGAGGCCACGACAAGTAATGGGAACCACCTCGGTCCTCCCTGCATGCCCCTCCGTTTGTGCTAAGGGGTTCAAACCCTTCGCGAGCTGGCTTCACGCTGACTTGGGGAAACTGGCCATATTCATTTTTCTCAAAATGGCCTAGTTTCCGTCTTCATCCTTCATGACTATTCCACCGTAGCCAAGAAGTCCTATCCCAAGAACGTAGAACAGTGCTTGTACGTACGAGATAATAGCAAGCGTTCCTCCTACGCTACCGCCGAAGTTAGTCCAACCGAACGGACCCATATTGTCCGTTACTTGGCTATTAAAGTCGGATGCATCGCTATCAGCTATCTCACTGAATGTATGAATTTCGAAGACTTCCATGGTATCCTCACCAATTATTGGATCAGTAGAACCTGTACCTCTCATATCTAGATGGAAGACCACCTTCACCTTGCCGTACATAACTGCATTAGATATTGGCTCGACCTTCATGTCGATATCCGCCCCGAGATACACAGGAAGAGCTCCAGGGAGCGCATCTACCCAATTACCAGCCCCAAGGATCTTTCCTTGAATCTGAGTCTTAGCAGGATCAAGGCTAACTGTGTGTTCAACCATTGGTATTCCCTTGAACGTGACATCTTCTCCTACCTCAGATGTCGCTATGGCATACCCAGCGACATTCACTAGGAAGGGATCGTTGGGACTAGCAAGAGGTGCAGAAACCCCTCCTATAGTCCCCATTAGGGATTTGTCGGTATTTCCAGCATGATCCGAAAGTAGGTTGAGCGCTCCTTCCTCTCTGTGGGGGGCTCTCCAAGTCAGGTACTCGGTCATTCCGTATACCTGGCCAGCCTCGCACTCCAAGTCATACCCAAGGAATACGCCCGACTCGTCATAGTCGTAGTCGCAAATCCCGTCTCCGTCTGAATTGATGTAACCCTGTGCCATCCTCTGGCCCTTTGTTTCCCCTGCTGTGCTCATCTTGTATACGGAGAAGTCTCCAGTTCCAATTCCATCGGATCCATAGAAGGTAAGGTTAGTTTCCAAGCTTACCCAAGGGAAGAATCCGAAAGCGGCACTCGCGGCATCACTGAATCCGAATAGCCAGTGGGTTATGGGCATGGAGTAGTACTCGGTGTTTCCACTGAGGAAAGTGATTAGAACAGGCATGACGACGTCGAAAACGAAATCGCTAACCCATGATCTAAGTGCCGCGGCAGAGTCCTCATCAATGTCATACAGGTTCGCGACATAGGCGTCATCCCAAACGTACTGATCACCATTCTCGTCAGGAAGCGACATTCCTGATAGCTCTCCGTAGACGAAATCTCTGGAGAAGGTCGTCTTCAATCCAATGCTCTCGTCGTTGAGTATGAAATCAGCCTTCTCGGCTGAGAGGGAGGCCATTCCAACGTGGTCTCCAATGTTTAATCCTACTTCGACATAGGTTCCTGCCAGAGGGTCTAATCCTCCAAAGGCCCCTTGCCACCATTCAGGGGCGGTCAGGGTGCCCTGGCCTCCGAGTAATATCTTCTCGAATTCGGTAGGCGATCCTAGCAGGCCAAGTCCGACCCAAGTCTCGGCATATTCAGCGATATCCACAATTGTCAGAAGTCCGACGTTGTACGTCTCCATGGCTGTGAAATAGTCTGCGCTCTGGAGTGGCAGAAGAAGTCCGACAACCATTCCGGGGAGGGTGACCCCAGAGAGGGTGAAAGTCCCAAGTAGACCATTGAAGTCATCGAAAAGAAGGAATTCCAGAGTCTCAGGATTGATGATGTTAACCCCACTGACCTCTTGGAACCTCTCTCTCAACTGCGGGGTCTGGTTGTTTATTTCGTCCCCCCCTCCTCTGGCGGCGAATGCCCCACCTGCTAGTGCGTAGACCCCGAGGTCTATTGCCGAGAGCTCTGGCTCTGATCTATCCGCATATCCGTAGAGAGCGGCTCTCGTCTGGGTAACCTGCGCCCCATCAGGAGCTCCCATTCCTGCTACAAGCATTGGCCCCAATTCACAAGTCAAGGCGATGCAGAGCCCGGTTGACGGGTCTACAGAATCGTACATTACGGACTGCTCGAGACCTTGGAAGGCAGCTGCTATATCGCCACCTGCTCCTTCATCTGTGCCACCAGCACCGACATATGCGCCAGCCAGCGCCTCGTCTCCAGTCATGCTGGACATCATTACTCCGATGTCTTCTGAAGCCCAAATGCTCGGGGCCCTATATTTCAGATCGAATTCAATCATTTGTGAAGCAAACATGCCCTGGGCGAAAATCTCCAGATATTCTATTCCAGTGTTCATCCCAGCAACCCTTTGGGTATTCCACAAGATGTTTACTTGGTTAGTTAGTGTGTCCCCGGAAACAGAAGAGTGCTCAACCCCCTGTTCATCAGTCCAAGTACAATCCTCGCACCACTCGTAAATTTCATATCCAGAGTAGGTGATGGTATTTTCCTCATAATCGAAATCCAAGATTTCGCGTGTTGTATTCTCATAATAGATGAAGGGGCCTATCTTCTCATATGTTGGATCCGACCCATTTGTCTGCACGTCATCCAAGTTTGAAATGGAATGGGCGAAATATGCCTTTTGAGATGAAACATTCAACCAGTCTTCATCATAGTCAAAGGTGTAGTCCTCATTTCCATCGTCGTCTATTCCATCCATTCCGTCAGACACAGCACTTTCTACCGTGCTCTCTATTTGACCATCGACGAAACCAGTCGCCATCAGTCCTAAATTTACCAATAGGAGCAGTGCTCCTATGCCGATTGCCATTGTTCTTCTGTCAGTCATTGGTGCCACACTCCTTCCTCGGGAGTCTTGTACTAGACATAAGCCTTACAGTGTATTCAATTATTGACTAGAGCCATTATTCTATATGAATCCGAAGCTATCAAATGTCTGAGCGAAGGTGTAGAGCATTATTGGAACTAATATGATCCCCATTGCGTGACTCCTCCTAATCCCGATACGGGGAGGCATGAGTCCCAAACCTGTGCCGACTAAAAGAACTCCAACTCCGACCCATCCAGTTGAAAGCCAAACAAGGACGCTTACAAAGCCAGCTACGGAGATTACGAGTGTCCTGAGTGGCACTATCTCATGCATTTTCAGCATCCCCTTTCCTACTTCAATCATCACCGGGACAGCAAAGAGTCCGGCGGCGATGGTAATACCCAGAAGTCTAACGAAATCCGCAGGAGGCTCCACGGCATTCCACCCATCAATCGGATACATCATGTTCAATGCTAATGCGGCCCCGCTCCTAGGTCTGCCAACCATGTACAAGAACCCGAGTACCATAACTGTGACAGCCGTATTGACGGATGATAGAACTGCTATTACTTCCAAGTCCTGTTGTTGACTTTGGGCACTTAGATCCAAATCAGGGCTAGATTCTGCAGCTTCCCCAAGTGCGGTCTCGAAGAGCTCCCTCTCCTCGTCTGTGAGGCCTTCTAGGTCGCCCGCTATATCCTCAAATGACTGCTTGGGGACGAATCCAGGCTGGATCCCATGTTCGAAGTCAGCAGGGATGTAATTCGGATCCGTTAGTCTACCCCATAGGTTCCTAGCACTCATCACGACAACGGTTGCTTGGGCAGCGGTCATTCCGGGTAGAATTGCCATGACAGATGAGACAACAGCTGAAAGAAACGTGGGAACCGCGAGAGGCTTCATTGGGGGCATTTCCCAATTTTGCTTCTGTGGAGGAATCTCAGAGGTCGTTACGTAGATGTCAATTAGGTTTGCAATGCCAAAAAGACCTGCTAGTCCAGGAAAAAGAAGAGTAGCAGAAGGCATTCCGACAGGGGAACGGCCGGGTAACTCGAATACTGCCCATCCGTAGAATCCACATATCAGAAAAAAGGCAGTCGCCACAAGAATTCCAGCTGTTCTGGAACTGGATCCCAGACTCAAATCAATTTCATTCCAGCTTCTTTTGTACCTAAATTTCCCAATGGGTATATCGACTCTAAATGTGGTAGGGAGAGGAATTTTGAATTTCCTCGTCGCCCTCTGCATCCATTCAGGCCATGCAAGTCTGGTTGTCTCGGTCATAATCAAGAATATCGAGATAATCAGTAGTAGCCAAGGCAGGATATCTCGACTGGATTCGTATAGTCCCAGCCCAGGATTTTCTCCGAACATCAACCTAGCCACTATCAACAAAGGGATTGACATCAGCATTCCCATCTGCGAACCTCTTGCGGAATAGGCAACACCCTGTGCCGCCTGCCCAGAAATTAGCATCCGATGCCCGGGCAGTAAAGCCAGGGCCATGTTGTCATCCGGTGCACCTACAAGTGCGCTTGGGATGTAGTTTAGGAATGTGTGAACGGTTCCACAAGCCACAATTATTCCTGCCACGGCATCAAGTGGGATTCCGATTCCTACCGCAACCGGCGACAGGCTAAGCGCGATCAGAGCCACGTTATTAACGTGAAATCCCGGAATCAGGCCAGTTAGGCAGCCTAGCCCTACTCCGAAAACAAAAGAGGCGATGAGCCACCCAAAATCGACTAAAATCGGATCCAACCAATCACCTATCTGACATCAATACAGAAACGAGCAGTACTCTCCATGCCGAACTCTTCCATACTTAGCCTCCCGACCCAATCTACCGGCTCCCCTATCGAAAGCTGTTCTATGGACTCCGTACCATCGCCCAACAGACACACCCTTTCATCAGACCCCGATCTAGAAATCCAGCTTGTTCCATCATCATCGGTGATCGCCTCACCGGTTAATTGGACGATTTTTCCGAGATCCCACCTCCAGGAATTATAACCGTCCCCCCAATTTAGAAGAATTGGATCAGGTGCTTCTCCCAAGGTCCAAGAGCGAGCCTCCAAAACCACCCTGCCATCGGAATCAGACCACAAAACTGTGGCATTAAACCTGATTGGCTGGTTAGCTTCGATGTACTCAGCATGCTCTCCGATTAGCTGGAGTCTTAGTTTAGTCTCTCTTTCGTAGTAATCAGCCCCGTCACCCACATATCCCTTGTCATAATCCGGAGAGATTGGATCAGTCACCCATCCCTCGAAGGTGTAGTTACCGCCAACGTATGAAAATGGGTCCGAGGCGACACTTGAGAGTTCCGTCACGTCGTCCCCGAAATTACCAGTCTCTCTTTCAGTCATCAGGTCGTAACCCCTGTCTAAGCAGACCTCGGCTTCATCCGCCGCCCACGCCAGTCTTCCGGCCCAGACGCCTTGACTGCCATTTAGCGCGATGTCAGTGAGGTCTTCTTCAGATGGCAAGAAGCATAGTGAATCATTAGGCGAAGGACCTTTCAAAATCCACTTATCACCAATTGAGGTTACTGTCCCCGTGACAAAAACCATCTTTCCTACGTCGTAAGTCAGAGAATAAGGGTCAGCTTCCCAGTTGATAGTGGTGGGTATTCCCTGGCTTAGTACCTCTACCTCGCTAGCCTGAACTAGGAGCCTCCATCTGTAGGATCGCTCATCAAATTGAAGCCACCCATTAACGCTAACATGGCTTCCCGCTTCTACCCATTCTATCACACGACCTTCAATTTGGACATACAACAGGTGGTCAGCTCCTCCGTAGACGTGATTATCCATTAGATACAGCGAGTGATATGTAACATCTGGAGCTAATGGCTCGCTTAGCCACCCATCGATTTGTAGAGATTGGTTTGCGAAGGATAGAGGGTCCCTTCCCACCTCGACAAGTTTGGTTTCTGTAAAGTCTATGAAACCACTCTGGGCGATTATCGCACCATAGCCATTTGATTGGAGCCAGATCCTGCCATTCCACTCAGAAACCTCACCTTCAACAGTAACTATCGTGCCAATGGGGGGGACATCATTGTTCCAATCCACGTTCCACCTCACCTTGGCAACAGAATGGCCGTTTATTTCCTGTACCTGAAGGTCTATTCTGTCGGCTCCTTCTCCATAGGGGTCCCTAACATATCCTGTTAATACCCCCTCAATCTTCACGGTCTCTCTAGGAAAGTTCCGGATTTCGTCAATTTCAATCATATCGGGTTCCCTGACAACAGCATAGAAATTCATAGCCGAGACAAGGAGAAGCGAAGTGAAAAACATCACCCATAGCTTAGTCATGACTTGCGTGGAGGGGGTCCGACGCTTCATGGTTCCCATTGCTAAATATCCGGTGATTCTTCGGCAAGGTTCTTGACTCGGTAGCCAGCCACGAAGGACAGGACCCGTAGCTCAGTTGGTTAGAGCGCTCGGCTCATAACCGAGTGGTCATCGGTTCAAATCCGGTCGGGTCCACCACTCTTCCTACAACACTAGATTTCTGCCATTTTCGCAATCGGATGGGGCGAAGTCATAAATACGGTCTCGATTGCCATCATTATGATGTCAAGCCGAAGTTCAATGAGGACCAGCATGCTGATCCTGATGGTTTACTTTCTCAGTACATGGGCGGGCGCTGCCTCTGTGCATGCTCAGACCAATCCGACGCCTGACATAACTCTCACCTGTGACAACCCCCAACCGATCGAAGTTTACCCCGGTGCAACTAGGACATCAATTGTCTATTGTACTCTCCAGAACCCAACAGTTCACAGTGAAAAGGTGGACCTCCAGATCCAATCTGGCGCATTGATTTCAGCTGGTCCTGCATCCATGTCAGTTGGATCAGGTGCGGATGTCAGCTTCCAAGTGATACTGAGGGCAGATTTGAGAATGCCAGAAGGTCAACACCAGATCTCAATCACTGCTCAAGTAGTGCAGGCTGATGGAATTACGTGGCCTAACGGGGCCCCTACGACCTACAAAGTTCTAGCAGTCATTAAGCAATTCAGCAGGCTCAGAGTCGCCTCAGATGTTGCGTTCATGCAGCTCAGGCCAAGGGTGGATGTGTTGATGTCTTTCGATGTTTACAATGATGGTAATGCAATGGACAGGTTCAACGTGGAAATAGTAAATTATGACGAGCTCAACGACGAGGGCTTCCAAATCAGTCTTCCTCTGGTCTCTGTCGAGATTGAATCTTCGGCCCCACCTGAGAAGGTTCGCGTCCAGATCAGAACTCCCAAGAATCAGGGTTGGACGGACAAATTCTTCAATTTGCAATTCAAAGCTACTTCTGAGTACTCGGTCAGGACAGAAGGAATTCCCAACTACATGGTCCAATCTATGACCATTTACATTCGTGGCGTCTACCTCCCAGGGTTTGGAATGCTAGGCTCGATGATGATGACTGCATTGGCCGCTGCAGCCATTGTTGGCAGCAAGAGGGACGATAGCGTATTAGAAATGGATGAGAACGGTAATTTGGTTCCAATGGACTCTAGAATACTCTAACGATGCATAGTTTTCGACGCTCTCCAGCAACGGGTTGATAACCTGAACTCCCTCCTAGAAAAGCAAGAGGTGTGACAATGAGTGGCGGTGGATTGTTGGAGAAAGCTATGGGGCAACAGATGTCGTCTGATGGCGAATCAATGGTAAACGAGGTAGTTGCAGAGGCATTACCCCAGCCCATTGCTTCCAGAAAATTCGAGATGTCACTCCCCGTAAAGATCGGTGCGGCCGTAGGTCTCCTAGCATTCCTTCTGATGTGGTTCCTCGACAGCTACACTCTGCAAGACATTGTAGACCCAGTTCCTTTCGGACTGATTCCCCTCTCATTATTTGCAGGCTCTTTCTACCTGGTCTGGAATGGATTGGGCAGGCAGAAAACAGTCGTCATTGTGATATGTTATCTGATGTTAGCCGCTGTTCCTTACATTGCAGGCATGACTTTCTCAGAGTCCATCACTATCTCTGAAAGTGAGCTATCGGACGACTCCACAGAAATAACGCTGACAATAAGGGGGTCATCTCCAGCTTCCTCTGCCGATGTATCGATAACATATGGGGGGGAGTCGGTTTATCAGGAAAATTTACCATTCTCCATAGATAGATCGGACGGAATAGGAGATTATGGTGAAATAACTCTGTTGGTATCTGATTGGTACTCGGGGAACTCTCATTCCTCAAACGACTATGTTGTGACAGTCTCAGCTGGATCCTCCGAAGCGTCATTCTTGCTACAGTCCATCCATCTTCAGAGGACAATTGATGACGTCAAGAGCGCAACCGCAGCATCAATAGGTACTGGAGCGGACTGCGATAGCTCCAAGGACTCATGCGTCATTGGTGTTGCTCTAACGGCTTGGGCTGGATTGGACGCCATTGGCTCCAACCCCCCCGGGGGCCTTCCTTATGCCGACTACACTCTTGATGCCACGCTAACTCACGAGAGCGGCACTGTCGCAATTTCATATCCCACAGTTACCGTAGTGAACGGTCTCGCTCAGTGGGATTCTGGAAACGGACAGTATGGCGGTGGATCTGCTAATGTCGGTGCAGAGGGCTCTCAACTTCCGCTCGAAGGGTCTGTAGACGACTTTAATCTGAACACCAGATACATCCCGATCGAGGATTGGGGGACAGATGATTATGGCTGTTACGAGTTTACGGTATCTGTAACCCAAAACTCACCATGGTCTGACGGTACAGCTGTAACATACACTTCGTTTTATGATTATGAGGAGCAGGGAGGGGATCAGGAAAATGACCCCAACAATACTAATCCACAGGACACAGAGGAAGCATGGACTGTGACTAACAGTTGCTAGCCGTCAAAGGCCTAGAAAATTCCACAGAACCTCGCTCTCACAGAATGATACTAGCAATTAAGCGTAAGACCCTGAGTCGCTAAGATATGATTCTCTCCCGCAGTGTTGCAGAGATTGTACCAACACACATCGTCACAGAAGGAGGGGGCTTCAAGGTACGTCGCCCGTTCAGGATTGGCAAGGTGATGAGCCCATTCCTACTCATCGATGAGATGGGCCCAGTCAACTATGGTCCCGGTGAAGCTGTAGGGGCACCCTGGCACCCTCATCGTGGATTTGAGACAGTTACCTACCTTCTGGACGGGAGGATGAGGCATGAGGACAGTGCAGGAAATCATGGGGAACTGAATCCCGGAGACGTCCAGTGGATGACGGCAGGACGTGGAATAATCCACTGCGAGGAGCCACATGAGGAGATCCTCAGAGACGGAGGAAGGACCCATGGTTTCCAGATTTGGGTTAATCTTCCTGCATCTCACAAAATGATGCGCCCTAGATATCAGGAGGTCCCCTCGTCTGAATCCCCCACGGTAGAAAAGAACGGGGTATGGGCAAGGGTGATTGCAGGCGAATGCATGGGCGAACAATCGGCTATAGACACGAAAATCCCGATAACCCTGATTCACATAAAAATGAACAGTGGCTCACGTTTGTCTCAAGAACTCGAATCTGGACTCAACGGAATGATATACGTATTCGGAGGCGAGATAGAATTAGAAAACGAGGCTAGAGTAAAAAAAAGCCCTATTGCATTTGGTATAAGGACGAAACAGCAGATCAAAGACGGAGAGTTAGGACTTCTCTCAGAGGGTGATGTAATTTCGATTACTTCCAAATCGGATTCCGAATTTCTTATCCTTGCAGGTCCAGAGTTGAACGAACCAATATCTCGTTACGGTCCATTTGTAATGAATACGAGAGAGGAGATAGAGCAGGCCTTCATTGACTACAGAAATGGTACCTTCGTTGGTTAACCGAGGTCCTTCAATCGAACTATGGACTCTCCCAAACGTACAAACCGCCTATCTTCTAGAATTCGAGGTAGCTTGGAACCTTCCCTTTTCTCAGATGATTCAATCGCCCATTGGACAATAGCATCATAATGGTCCCAACTACTGAGCTCTCCAAGCCAAATCTTCTCGCTATCAGTTTTCAATATTGACACATTGTGCATATTGCAGGGTCCAAGACAATTTGAAATAGTGAGTTTTACTTCTTCCCTCAACTGATTAGCCTCCCAAGAGGCCTCTAGTTCATCAATCGGGACTTCGTTGTGTCCTTTCTCTACACGGCCACAACAACACCCATTGCAGACAATCACTGAAATCGACAATTCCGATCCTCCGATGAAACATAGATTGAATCAAACCATTTCAATGACATAATTATCATTATCGACTGGAACCCAAACATTAGTCCTCTCTTCATTTTGTATTTCTACACGGTAGGGATTTCCCTGGTCCCAGCACTTCAGAATCTTTCCTTCGGTGAACTCGCCAATATTGGCATAGACTCTATCGCCGACTCTGAAGCGTAGTTTCTCAGCCTTACAATCCATCAGTCCTGCTTGTAGGGCATCATGGTCTAGATTTCGCCCTATGAAGACGAACTTACTCTCTCTCTCCTCGCCTTCTTTCCAGAGGAAATCATCACTAAAGTCTCCTCCAAATAGCATGTGGACGCCTTGAAATACGAATTTCTGATCCATACCCTTCACAGCAAGTATTCCCTTGTAACGGAACAGATCTTGGGCCTTCTCTCTCATCAAGTCCCCAATCCATGCCTCCAATTTGTTTATGTTGAGCTCTCCTTCAAACTTCGCGCTAGTCGATGTCACACGCTGATCATGTTCGTGCTCTGAATCTGTATCTAAGAACTCAGGATCCATCTCCAACGTCCTTTCCAAGTCGAAAGAACCTATTCCTATCAGCTCAGCTGGATCTATGATACTGTTTTCCGTGTGGTAGATTGGAGCGAAACCATTTATCGATTTGATAGTACTCTCAACTTCTTCAAGCCTCTCCTGAGACACCAGGTCTATCTTGTTGAGCAGAATCCTGTCCGCGAATGCGAGTTGCTCCACAGCTTCGTTTTCTACGTCTTCGGGTTTTTCCTCCTCAACGTGTTGGGTTATGTGTTTAGCGTCAACCACCGTGATTATTCCATCGAGTTTGTACCTGTCAACAACTCTCTCGTCTACGAAGAATGTCTGAGCAACTGGGGCTGGGTCTGCCAGACCCGTCGTCTCTATAAGTACCCCATCAAAGTCCTTGATTCTGTCATACATTCCGTCCAGTAGTTCGGTTAAGTCACCTCTCACAGTACAGCATATGCATCCGTTCATCACCTCGATTATGCTCTCCTCTGAGCTCTCGACGATTATATTCTCGTCAATCCCGATGTCTCCGAACTCATTCTCGATAATCGCGAACTTCATCTTGTGCTCTGTACTGGAGAGGATATGATTCAGGAGGGTAGTCTTTCCAGAACCAAGAAATCCAGTGAGAACAGTAACAGGCAATCTCTTATCTTCATCGGTTCGTCCAATCATCTTACCACCAAACAAAGTGACTGAGGGGGAATTTATAATTACGACTAATAATGCATCATTATGAGTTTATTACGCATATCAAAAATAGCAATGATATTCACTAAATCTCTCTAACGTAATCTTCCTCTTCCTCTTCGGCTTGCGAACTACTTCTGACTAACCATGTTCCCACCAACAGAACAGATACAAATATCGCAACCAGTATAGAAACCATTGGAAGCCCCTCATCATCCACACTCTCTGTCCATGATATGGTGTCAGATGTAATTGAGCCACCTCCGAATGAATCATCAGAGACCAGTTGTGTGGGAGTAAGAACCCGACAACTCAGCGTGAAATCCCCTGTCTCACCCCCTCTCCAATCAAAGTCGATCTCACCGGACTCGCCAGCACCAAGTACAATTCCCTGGAAACCACCTATGTCTGCGTCCAAGCCGGTCTCCACCACATTGCAAGAGATGTAGAAGCTGGCAGGCGCACTTCCACTGTTGGAGAACGATGCACGAATTGGAACAGAACCGCCCGCATAACCAACCAGATCCTGGCCATCCTCCTCCTGGATGAACTCCAGAGCCAACCACTCAATGAAGGGAGTACTGCCTCCGACATACTGCGTATCTTGCCAGCCCAGAGGTATGGAGTACCCCCCGTAGTCATCTATCCCAGAGCCATCGGGGTTCCAGCCTGTTCTGTATGAGATTATCTCGATTGTAGCCTCCTCTCTCCAGATGGTGCCATTTGACCAGCCGATCTCTACAACCCTATCTTCTCCGCCGTTGATGATTGCCTCTCCACGGTCATTGCTGAAGGACTCGAACGATGTGGATTCGGAAACTCCCATGCTATTTACCCTGAAAACCACCCCTTTGGAATCGAAAATTACCTTCTGATTCACAATCCTCCTTTCCCATCTGTCTGTGAATCCTCCGCTCCCATTGGAATTTTCCCAGGTTATCTCACTGAATCCAGTTCCCCTGACATCATGGTCATCTAGGCTGTTGCTGAATGTTGAGTTGGATATTCGGACGACAGAACCGTCCCCTAGGGATATTATTGGTCCGACCCTATCAAAAATACTATCATTGGAAACAAGGGACCCATATTCGCCGATGGTTAATTTGGCTCCAGTTAGGTAAGAGCTACTCATAATCATGTGCCCGTTTACCACGATTTCATGCTGTCTATGACCTGCCGCCATCATATTCATTCTATCAAGGTGAACTCCCTCGATTACTATCTCTGAATTGCCAACCTCAATAACAACCTCTGATACTGAAACCGAGGTTTGCCCGTACCCTATCAAGCCGATCCAAATTTCCTCATCATCCACATCGCTGAACTCGAATGTGTGACTGCTTCCGTTTAGTGAGATTGGTTCCGAGTCGCCCACAAACGCTTGACCTCCGTAGTAGCTGGCCCCTCCAACGGAATGCATGGTCATGGTGAAATCTCCCTCTATGCCATCATTTGGGACTCTGAATGAGGCCCTGCTTTCTTCATCCCAGTAACCATATCCCATCAATCCATTGCCACAAGCCATTCCATCTGGGATTCCTGGCTCATCCCAGATTCCGCATTCGAGCATGGAATTATCCAGATTTAGTATTCCTCCCTCATCAACCGCGATATTACAGTTTAGGTCGACTAATGTGTCTCTGATTGTGAGTACCCCTCCATCGGCGACTCTGATGTCATCGCTACAACGGTATACTTCGTCAGATTCCCAAGCAACGCTTGTATCTATAACAGTCTCAGAATCTTGTCCAGATACAACCCCACTTGCCATCATTGTGGAAGCCATGAAAATCAGTGCCTGAAGCATGGCAATTCTCTTGCTCATAGCCCTAGGGGTTACAACTGGCAAATCAATGATTTCCCTACCGAAGTCGGAATTAGTGCGTATACTACGGTTACCAAATCACTCATACATTGACGACGACTGGGCATGTCGTGGAAACTGTACAGACGCTTTCTCAGTCGTTCAATGACTCATCATGGGGATTTGCATTGAATATCGTGACAGTCTTGATAATGTACGGCCCATTTTACTTGGCCAATACCGGTGCAATGCTTTTCGGGAAATGGATTCCTGATAGACTCGGATTTGATAGCTTGGTGATAGATAGGGGCAGGACACTCGGCGATGGATTCAGGGTTCTGGGGGATGGAAAGACGTGGAATGGTTTCCTCGGAGGCGCATTTTTTAGTGGCATTCTAGCAATACTCTCACATAATTTCTTCAGAGGGAGGTCAGAATCAGGATCTAGGCCATTCATTGACCCTACACTATGGGCATCGCAGGACGATTGGTTCTGGATAGGAAATGAGTGGGGGGCGGCCTTTACAATGGGATTCACATTAGGTATCGCTTGCATGACCGGAGATTTGATAGGATCGTTTTTCAAAAGAAGGAAGGGACATAAGAGAGAGGGCTCGGAGAGCTCGCAGGCACCTCTCCTTGATACAATGACATTCGCCGTTACTATCTTCATGGCTTCTTTCATATTATTCGACGGCCAGATAATTACCAGTCCTGACCTAGTAGATGAAATCCTTGCCTTACTGGTGCTAACTCCTGTGATTCATAGAGCGGCGAACATATTGGGATTCAAACTCGGCCTCAAGTCCGTCCCTTACTGAAAGAATCAGCAGAGTTATTTCTGGATCGCCTTACGGCGTCTCATGGAGGGAATGACCGTATTGATAGTCGGTTCGGGCGGAAGGGAGCATGCTATTTCCATCGGCCTAAATCAGAGCCATTCCGTAGGGTCGATCCACATTGCTCCTGGAAACGCTGGTACCGCAATGGTAGGGACTAACCATCCAGTGGAAGCCTCCAATATTGATGGCCTAGTTAGTTTGGCGATGGAAATCGGTGCCGATCTGGTAGTCATCGGTCCAGAGGGACCACTGGTTGGAGGGATAACAGACAGGCTCAGAGAAATCTCAATACCTTGTTTCGGGCCTCATTCAGAGGGTGCTATGTTGGAAGGATCAAAGATGCATGCAAAAGATCTGATGAAACAATTGCGCATACCTACAGCAGCTGCAACAAGACTCGACCGCAATTCTGACATCAAGGATTTTCTTACTCAAAACCCTCCTCCATGGGTCGTAAAGAGAGATGTCTTGGCTGCCGGCAAGGGAGTTGTGGTGACATCAAAAACTGATGAAGCTGAGAGATTTATTTATGATTCAATAGAAAAAGATGGATTTGTGATTGTCGAGGAGTTTCTCGAAGGAGAGGAGGCATCATTGCTGGTAATCATGGATGAGTCGGGTTATGTTTGTTTACCACCGAGTCAGGACCATAAAAGGGTATGGAACGGGGACAAGGGCCCCAATACAGGAGGAATGGGGGCCTATGCCCCAGCACCAGTTGTAACTCCCTCTGTCCACAGCAGGGTCTTGAAGGAGATAGTCGAGCCTATGCACCACTATCTTAGAAATCAATCTGTTCCATACAGGGGGGTTCTCTATGTCGGATTGATGATAGACTCTGACGGCAGACCAAGTGTGGTAGAGTTCAATGTTAGGTTCGGAGACCCTGAGACACAAGTAACCATTCCACTGATTGAAAGTGACCTCGGGGAGATTCTCCTTGCGACCGCAGAAGGAAATATTTCCAGCCTAGATCCTGTCTTCTCCACCCTCTCATCCGCAACAGTGGTCCTCGCATCGGAGGGATACCCAGGTTTATCCAAGACCGGGAAGGAAATCACAGGGGCTGACGTAACGATCGATGAGGGGTTATCCAGAGGATATGTTCATGTTGCAGGGGCAATCATCCAAGGTGGCAGGATGGTATCATCCGGAGGCAGGGTTTTAGCGGCGACTGGAATCGCGCCCAAATTATCTCAAGCCATAGATGTTGCATACCAAATTATCGACTCGATTTCACTAGAAGGATCTCACTTTAGAAACGATATCGGGCACAGGGCACTGCCTCCCAAAGAGTAACTTTTTGCCAGTATAACCAGATCTCGTCTCTGAGAACGGTTATAACAGAATGTAAAATCGCGACGACGCTAGC
>CEUG01053432.1_pt1 | contig 26931 bp, 20 predicted proteins | sample 531421 | NCBI WGS metagenome assembly CEUG01 (sample SAMEA2622901, study PRJEB7988) | marine metagenome | biome: marine biome (ENVO:00000447); feature: surface water layer (ENVO:00002042); material: "saline water (ENVO:00002010), including plankton (ENVO:xxxxxxxx)" | depth 5 m | reverse complement strand
CGATTTGGGGTTGCTTGGCGGCGGGTGGGAGGTAGCCTCGCCGGGACCCGTTAACGAATGAAGCGCTCGGTTCTCACAACTTGCCTGCTGGTCTCGACGCTGATGCTGCATGTCAGCGCCCGCGCCGATGCCGCTCTTGGCCAAGCGAACGCCCCGGTGCAGTCGCACTGGTCATTCCAGAAACCAAGCGAGCCGGCAGTGCCAGGTGTGCGCGACAGCACTTGGCCAAGCGCGGAATCCGCTGCGTGGGCACGGACGCTCCCACGCTCGGTGGCGTGGACCCTAAACAGGCATTGTTCACCTACTGGATGTTGGGCACTCAGGGCATGGTTGGAGTCGAGTTTCTGACAGGGCTTGGCCAACTGCCGGCCAAGGCGGTTTTCCTCTTTGCACCGGTGAAAATAAAGGGCTGTCATGGTGGCCCCGGGCGTGCGATCGCGTTGTATTAAACCCCATATCCGCTTGGCCAAGCGCTTGGCCAATACACGAAAAACCGGGTAAATTGGGTTGGCGTGCGGTGGTTTTTCTCCGTAGGATTTCCTTTGTCCGTAGTGTTATGAAATTTTCTGATCACGAACGTGCCGTGCGCCGAATGATGCGTGCGCCGAAAACCCGGCGCGAGATGCTTAAGCAGTTGGGAGCCGGCATGGGCACCATTGGCCTGGCTGGGTTGATGGCCGACAAGGGGTTGCTCGCCCCGGCCGCGCAGGCGTCCACCTCGCCACTCGCGCCCAAGACGCCGCACTTCGCGCCTAAGGCCAAGCACATCATTCAGTTGTTCATGCCGGGTGGCCCGTCGCAGGTCGACACGTTCGACCACAAGCCGGCGCTCACGGAGCACGCCGGCAAACGCCCGAGTCTTGTTGATCGCAAGACGCTGCGGAACACGAAGAACGGCCTGATGCCCTCGCCGTTTGGCTTCAAGCAGTACGGCCAGAGCGGCAAGTGGGTCAGTGATATTTTTCCCGAGGTGGGCAAGATGGTGGACGACATTTGTTTCGTCCACTCGATGCACACCGACATCCCGGAACACGCCGGGGCGATCATGATGATGAACGTCGGGCACATTCAGCCAAACCGCCCAAGTCTCGGCTCATGGCTGGCCTACGGGCTGGGCAGTGAGAGTGATAATCTTCCCGGGTTCGTCGCCATGTCTCCCCGTGCCCAGCCACGTGGCAAGCTTGCCAACTGGGGCAGCTCATTTCTCCCCGGTGCCTACGCCGGCTCGTACGTAAACATCGGCAGCATGAAGCCGGATGCCGTGATCGCCGACCTTAAAAACGGCAGCCTCAACCGCAGCGAGCAGCGCAAGCAGGCCGATCTTTTGGCCAAGCTAAACCGGGGGTTCCTCGCGCGTCGCGAAAAGGACGCACAAATTGAAGCTGGTATCGAGGCGATGGAGATGGCCTTCCGCATGCAGTTCAGCGTGCCGGACGTGTTTGATATCTCGAAGGAAAGCCAGGCCACGCGCGACCTGTACGGCGACAGCGAGTATGCCAAGGGCTGCCTCATCGCCCGGCGCCTCGTGGAGCGCGGTGTGCGTACGGTGCAACTTTCGCACTCGATCGACGGCTACGACATTGCCTGGGACACCGGGCATGGCGACATCAAGGGCGGTCACGCCCGCCTGGCCAAGGCCTGTGATCAGGGGATTGCCGCACTGCTCAAAGATCTCAAGACCCGTGGCCTCCTCGATGAGACGCTCGTTGTCTGGGGTGGTGAGTTTGGCCGCGCACCAACTTCCGAGGGTAAAAACGGCCGCGACCACGATCACTACGGCTTCACCGTCTGGATGGCTGGTGGCGGCGTGAAACCCGGCTACAGCTATGGCGCCACTGACATGTTCGGCTGCTCGGCCGTCGAGAACCGTGTCCACGTCCACGACCTGCACGCGACCATTCTCAATCAGATGGGACTCGATCACGAGCAACTGACCTACCGTTACAGCGGCCGCGATTACCGGCTCACCGATGTCCACGGCAAGGTCGTCAAGGACGTCATCGCCTAGCCGACGTCATGGCTTGCGGTCGTGCATTGTTGAAACGTCCCTGGCTGCTCATCCTGTTTGCCGCCCAACTGGCTGCCCAATCGGCGCCGGATTTTCAGCGCGACGTTCGGCCGATATTGGCCGGGCATTGTTTCAAGTGTCACGGGCCGGACGAGAAAACCCGCAAGGCCGATCTGCGGCTGGATGTACGGCCGGAGGAGGACGCGTTCGCCCGCTTGGCCAAGCGCATCGACCACCCCGATCCCGACGAATTGATGCCGCCGCCCTCGGCCAAAAAACCGCTGTCCGCCGCCCAAAAAAAGGTGCTTCAGAAATGGGTGCATGCCGGTGCCGGGTACACTGAGCACTGGGCGTTCATCCCGCCAAAGGCCAAGCCGTTGCCGAGGGTGAACCAGACCGACTGGCCCCGGAACGACATTGACCATTTCGTTTTGGCCCGGCTTGAGGGAGCCGGAAAACCCCCTTCAATTGAGGCCGATCGTTACCGGTTGATTCGTCGCCTGTCGCTCGATCTCATCGGCCTGCCGCCCACGCCGGGCGAGGTTCGGGAATTCGTGGAGGACACACGGCCGGATGCCTACGAGCGACTGGTGGATCGACTGCTCGACCGGCCGGAGTACGGCGAGCATTGGGCGTCGTCGTGGCTCGACCTCGCGCGTTATGCCGACACGAACGGTTATGAGAAGGATCGCCCGCGAACCATCTGGCCGTGGCGAGACTGGGTGATCCGCGCCATCAACGACGACATGCCGTTCGATCAATTCACCGTCGAACAGATCGCCGGCGACATGCTGCCGGGCGCCACATTGTCGCAGCGCGTGGCCACTGGTTTTCATCGCAACACGATGGTCAACGAGGAGGGCGGCATCGATCCGCTCGAGTTTCGATTCTACGCGATGGTTGATCGCGTCAACACCACCGGCACCGCCTGGCTTGGCCTCACGCTGGGCTGTGCGCAGTGTCATACGCACAAGTTCGACCCGGTACCGCACCGGTCGTACTATGAGCTGATGGCGTTCATGAACAACACGGCCGAACCGGAGCTGCCGCTGTTCACGCCGGAGCAGAAAACCAAAAAGGAATCGGTCGAGAAACAAATTCGCGAACAACTCTCGTCGCTCGCGGTCGACAACGCCAAGTACGAGGCTTGGCTCAAGAAAGAACGGGCGACCGCCGTTCCGTGGCAAACCATCGTGCCCACAAAAATGAACGCGAGCATCGGCTGGCTGGAGCTGCTCGAGGATCAATCCATTTTTGCCAGTGGCGACACGCGCAAGCACGACACCTACGAGCTTGAGTTTAACGATCTGCCCGAGGGGATCACCACGCTGCGACTCGAGGCGTTGCCGGATGCGCGTCTACCCAAGGGCGGTCCCGGCCGCGCATATTACGAGGGGCCGAAGGGCGATTTTTTCCTGAGCGAACTCAGGCTCATCGCGGACGGCCAAGCGGTGAAATTGGAATCCGGCTCGGAAAACCATGCCAAGCAATGGATCGGCAGCGGCAAACCCGGCGCGATGGCTGCTCTGGACGGCGACCTGCAGACCGGCTGGTCTGCCAGCGGGCGCGAGGGCAAGTCCAGTCAGGCCGTTTGGCAATTGGCCAAGCCGCTCACAGCCAGCTCGCTCACGGTGCAAATGGATTTCAGCCGCCACTACTCCGCGAGCCTTGGCCGGTTTCGCTTCTCGGTGGCCAAGCGCGACAAGGCGCCCAAGGCAAAGGAACTGCCCGGCGACATCGAGGCCCGCTTGGCCAAGCCGGCCGATGCGCTTGGCCAAGCGGACCACGACGCCCTCCGCGCACACTACATCGAGACCACCGGCGACGCGGCCGAGCTTCGGAAACCGATTGAGGCACTTCGCCGGGGCATCCCCAAGCCGCCCACCACACTCGTGATGCATGAGCGCCCGGCAAACCGTGTTCGCCCGACGTACCGCCATCATCGCGGCGAATTCCTTTCCTCTCGCGAAACGGTTCTGCCGAAAGTGCTGCCGTTCCTGCCGCCCCTCGCGAAGGAACTGCCGCGCAACCGGCTCGGCTTTGCCCAGTGGCTGGTTGACCCAGCCAATCCGCTCACGGCCCGTGTCACCGTCAACCGGCTGTGGGCATCCATTTTTGGTGAAGGCATCGTGCGTACGACGGAGGATTTTGGTTACACCGGCGCTTCCCCCACGAATCCGGAGTTGCTCGACTGGCTTGCACTGGAATTCATCCGGCAGGGTTGGTCTCAGAAAAAACTGCTTCGGCTCATGGTCACCAGCGCCACCTATCAGCAGCGAGCCGGGACGGAGTACCGCCTGAGCGCGGAGCAGATTCGTGACTCTCTCCTGAGTGTCAGCGGCCTACTGCATCAGCGGATCGGTGGGGCGAGCGTGTTCCCGCCGCAACACGGCAGCATCGGCGAGGGCATCTACGGTGGCGGCGGTTGGAAAGCCAGCTCAGGCGCGGATCGTTATCGACGGAGCCTATACACCTACCGTAAACGCTCGATGCCCTATGCGATGCACGACACGTTTGATGCCCCCAGCCATGAAACCTGCGTGGCGCGCCGTGAAATCTCCAACACCCCGTTGCAGGCGCTGACGCTGCTGAACGACCCCCTCCCCATCGAGGCCAGCCAAGCACTTGCCCAATGGGCGGTGCAACAGTCGGGGGATCGGGCGGCTGTTTCGAAGGCGTTGTTTGAGCGATGTCTCTCTCGTCCGCCCGATGCCGGGGAACAAAAGATCGTGGTGGATTATTTCGAAAAAACGCTTCGACGATTTGAGTCCGGCGAAATTGATGCCGCCAAAGTGGCCGGCCCCGGCTCCGGTGACACAAATAAAAGAGCTGCATGGACCGCCCTGTCCCGTGCACTGCTAAACACACACGAATTCATCACCCGCAACTAAGGATGAATAAAACGAATCAAACGGACTCGCAGGCTCGTCCTTCCAATTCCCCGGAGATTACGCGGCGGCACTTCTTTGGGGAATGCGGTTATGGGGTGGGCAAGATTGCTCTGGCCGGGTTGTTGACCGGGGCGCTTGGCCAAGCGCGGGCGCGCACCCACTTTGCGCCCAATGCCAAGCGGGTGATTCATCTTTTCCAGGCCGGCGCACCGAGCCAGCTGGAGCTGTTTGATAACAAGCCCAAGCTGAAACAGCTCGAGGGCAAACCGCTGCCACCCTCGGTGATCGGCGATCAGCGTTATGCTTTTATCCAACGCGATGCCGCCGTGCTGGGGCCGCGGTTTGGCTTTGCGCGACACGGCCAATGTGGCGCGGAGTTGTCCGACAAACTGCCGCACTTGGCCAAGGTCGTTGATGACATCGCCATCATCCGGTCGATGCACACGGATCAGTTCAATCACGCGCCCGGGCAGATTTTTTTCAACACAGGCTTTGCCCAGCCCGGCAGACCGTGTCTCGGTTCGTGGCTCAGCTACGGCCTCGGTGCCGAGACCAGCAATCTGCCGGCTTTTGTTGTGCTGTCCACCGGCGGCGGTATCAGCGGTGGCTCGGCGTTGTGGTCGGCCGGGTTTATGCCAGGCAAGCATGCCGGCGTGCGCTTTCGCAACTCGGGCGATCCCATCCTCAATGTGAGTCGACCCGAGGGCGTGGATGCCCAGCTTCAGCGTGACTCGATCGACCTGATCGGCGCGCTCAATCGGCGACGATTGGAGATTGAAAACGACCCCGAAATCGTCACACGCATTAACAGCTACGAGATGGCGTATCGGCTTCAGGCCAGCGCGCCGGAGTTGATGGATCTAAAAAGCGAAAGCGCGGAGACGCTCAAGCTCTACGGCGCTGACCCGGCTAAGCCGTCGTATGCCCGTGCCTGTCTGCTCGCGCGGCGCATGATTGAGCGCGGCGTGCGTTGCGTGAATATTTACCACTCAGGCTGGGATGCCCACTCCAACGTTGCGGGCAACGTGACCAACAACGCACGCACCACCGATCAGGCCAGCGCGGCGCTGATCACTGATCTCAAGCGGCGTGGTCTGCTGGAGGATACGTTGGTTATTTGGGGGGGCGAATTTGGTCGTACGCCAATGGTGGAGAGCAACCCCACGCTAAATCGATCGCAGGGTCGCGATCATCATCCGCAGGCGTTCAGTCTTTGGATGGCCGGCGGCGGTGTGAAGGGCGGTGTCACCCTCGGCGCCACTGATGAACTTGGCTTTCACATCACCGATCGCCCTGTGCATATTCACGACCTGCAGGCGACGATTCTTCACCTGCTTGGTCTGGATCACGAGCGGTTGACATTCCACCACGGAGGCCGCGACTACCGCCTCACTGACGTACACGGAAAGTTGATCAGAGAGATTTTCACTTAAAAACAGCACGCAATGAAATTATGAGTTCTATTGCTTACGCCTCTTATAAATAGTTTATTTATTTCAAATGAAAGTTTTTTGCCTTGGAGCTGCAGGAAAAATAAGCCGCGAATCAGTTCTTGATCTTCTTCAATCTGATAGAGTGGAAAGAGTCACAATCGGTGACAATAACGAGTCGGCGGGGCAGGAAGTACTCGCTTGGCTAGAAGACGACCGGGTTGACTTCGTCAAAGCCGATGTATTTCATTCAGATAAAACAACAGCCTTAATCCAGAATTATGATCTAGTTATGGATGGCACACCGATTTCTATTAATCACGAGTCTACTAAATGTATCGCACAGGCTGGTGTGCACGGCGTAAACCTGAATGGCACAGGGCCTGAGTTTGCCTTTCATAATGAATTTCTCAAGTCGGGCAAAACATACGTGCCAGGCTTCGGCATGACGCCAGGTATTACAAATGTTATGGCTCGTTATGCATACGATCGACTCGAAACGATTGACTCCATTCGAATTAGTCACGGGGCGTTCCGCCCGTTTGCCTTCTCGCCGGCGATCACTGAGACAACCCGTATCGAATATGAGCCCAATCTTGAAAGCAGAATTGTTTTTGAAGATGGCGAGTTTAAGCAGGTTGAGCCATTTGCACGGCCGCTAAATGTCACTTTACCTGAGCCATTTGGTACGCATACACAATACATCATTCCGCATGCCGAAACCCAGACGATCCCCAAGTCCTTTAAGGAAAAAGGAGTGCGCTTAGTTGAAGTTCGAGGGACTTGGCCGCCTAAAAACATGCAGCTGTTAAGTGCGCTATATGACTGGGGCTTTCTGGATAACAAAACGGTGAATGTGGATGGAGCTGAAGTGGGGGTGATGGATGCAATCGCAAGTTATCTGCTTCAATCCGAGCAGGGAACCACTACCCAGCTATACGGGTATGCCCTACATGTCGAGGTTTCAGGAACGGAGAATGGTCAGCCAATTTGTTACACACTTACAAGTACCCATCCGGCTTCAGATGGATCGGTTTTAGGCTGGGAAAAACTTCGAGCTTATACTCGCTCTGTCGGTATCCCGATGTCGATTGCCGCCCAGATGATATTTGATGGCCAGGCCACCGCTGTGGGTGTCGTGGCTCCGGAGCTCGCTTTTAATCCTGAGATAGTGTTCGCCGAACTGGGGAAACGGCAAATTGAAATTCACATTGACAAACAGGTGGGTGCCTAACCCTCAACCACTTTAAGCCAGTTTTGCAATTCAGTTGATTTGGCGTTTTGAAGGAAGCGGTTGAGATGCTTAATTCCATAGGCATGAAAGTCCACATCCAGTGTTGAAATACCGATCTGCACATAAGCCCACATTGCCTCACGAAGATCAGATAGAACGCGCAGCAGATGAAGTTGCGCCATCTCCGCTGTGCTCGGCTTCCTGCCCAAATACGATTCCATAAATATGGTACAAGCGGTTTCATCCATGCAGAAGTTGACTGCGCAATTTCCCAGGTCAACGTAGGGGTGGCCCATGCCAGCGTATTCCCAGTCGAGGAGGTAAAGTTGATCTCTGCTTTGGAGAAAATTCGCCGGAAGCAGGTCGTTGTGGCATGGAACTGAAACTTTCTCGCAGTTCCCCATCGTGCTAATAATTTTAGCTGAGAATTCCAAAGCCTCGCTGAGTTTATCCGGATGGGTGACATTGAAGCGTTTGGCGGTAGCGATGTAGTCGTTGATCACTGACGGGAGATTAAATACGCCTGGAACCTCTGGCGCTGAATGCAGTTGGTGAAGCAACCTAGCCACGTTACGGATTGTCGCAAGGTCATTTGTGTCGATTGGGAAACCTTCTACGAAACGGGTGAGAAGAATCTCGTGCCCGGATAGGAAGGAAACCGGCTCCGGTGCGATGCCGATCTCCCAGGCCGCAAGTGAAATCGCATGCTCGGTTTTTCGATCGATACCGAACTTTTCGGTGTCTTTACCGGGTAAACGGGCTACAAATTTTTCGCCTTCATCGGTCTCGATGAGGAGATTTTGGTTTGTCAGTCCACCTGAAATGGGGTTGAGCTGATATGTACCCCAACTTGGAAATTCAGCATCTAGTATCTTCCTAGCCTGTTCTATAGAAATCATGCATGAATAATGCAGCTTGGCCAAGCGCTTGGTCTAAATATTCTCCTTTGGGGCATGGGTATCCTCCCCGACCGGTTTCTTCGCCCCTGATGGTGGCTCAACGATGACGACCGGTATTGGGTAGCGCAATTTCATCACCTCGTCCACCACGACCTCGATTGTGTATACGCCGGGGGCCTCGAACTGTGTTCCGGCAAACACCGCGACATTGGTCGCACAGTGCGCCGGGTCACGGAGGGCGAACTTGGTTTCGCACTTACGCATGACGGTTTCCTGGTCGGGTGCGATGAGCCGGATATTTTCGTGAAACTCACCCACGCCGGCCACCCAGCGGGTGAAGACGCACAGTTTGCCGGCGACAATCGGCAGCTTGGGCACGCGGATGGCACCGATGATGCCCAGCGCGATGAAGTTGCCAGTGACCTCCTGCCGTACGTCTTCGCACAGCACGGAGCATTGCAGGTCGGGAAGGATTCGGGATGCTTGCATTTAAATGGTTTGATTGCCTTTTCCGGTTTGTTGTTCCGCGGCGCGGACGGTGTTGCGCATGAGCATGGCGATGGTCATCGGACCGACACCTCCCGGATTGGGTGTGATTTTCCCGGCGACCGGCTGCACGGCGGGGAAGTCCACATCGCCCACGAGCCGATAGCCTTTTTCGGCGGCTGGATCATCGACGCGATTGACGCCGACGTCGATCACGGTTGCGCCCGGCTTGACCATGTCGGCCTTGACGAACTCGGCCACGCCCATCGCCGCGACGATGATGTCCGCCCGGCGGCAGTGCTCCGCGACATCGCGGCTGCGCGAGTGGCAGAGCGTGACGGTGGCATTGGCGTGCTTATATTTCTGGCAGAGGATCGCCGTCATCGGTTTGCCGACGATGTTGCCCCGGCCAAGGACCACGACCTCGGCACCTTCCACCGACACACCGGAGCGGATGAGCAGCTCGTGAACCCCGCCGGGAGTGCACGGCACGAATCCGCCGCCCTCGCCCAGCATCAATTTGCCGACGTTTACCGGGTGAAATCCGTCAATGTCTTTCCCCGGCGAAACGGTTGAGAAAACACGGGTCTCGTCAATGTGCCCCGGCAGCGGCGCCTGCACCAGCACGCCGTGCACGCTGTCGTCGGCATTGAGTTTTTCGAGCAACTCGATCAGCCCGGCTTCGGGGGTGTTTTCCGGCAGGACGGTGGTTTCGGAACGGATACCCAGCTTGGCTGCGGTGCGTTCTTTCATGCCGACGTACACGCGCGACGCCGGATCCTCGCCCACGCGAATGAAAACCAGGCACGGCTCCACGCCGTCTGCCTTCAGGGCAGCGACACGGGCTTCGGTCTCCGCGTGGACCTCCTTGGCGATCGCGCGGCCATCGATCAAATTATCCAATGACATCAGGGAACGGTCTTGAGGGTGCGCACATCGAGCAGCGGCAGCGAGGGCCAACGGGGATCGACCGCTTCCACACCGGTCAGGATCACCTTGCGATTGCGCAGCATGTTCATCAGTCGTTCAAACGTGATCGGCTCCTCTTCGTCATCCGCCACTTTCAGCGGGGTTTCGTCTGACGAGAACAGGTAATTCAGAGTGCGGCCTTTTTCGTCCACCAATTCGTAGCGGCTCGGGGCGCGGGGGCTTCGGAAGAACCGGCGCTTGATTTTGCCTTCGCGTGTGACGATGCGCGGCGGTGGGACTGGCAGTTCCTTTTTCGTGGTGACGGGTGCGGGATCCGGCTTGATTTCCTCGGCGTCCTCCGGATTGCCGGCCGGTGGTTTGTTTGTGTCTGCACCCTCCTCCACGACGACCACCTCGGGCTCCGGAACATCCGGCATGTCGTTGGTTGTGGGTGCCTCCGTGGTCTCGGTGGTTTCAGTCTTTTCGGTTGAGACCTCTGTGGTGGCGGTTTCTTCGGTTGATTCCGTGTTGGCTGGTTTTTCCTCGGTGGTCTCGGTCACCTCAGTGGTTTCTTCGGTCGTTTCTTCCACCTTTTCCGTCGACTCTTTAGTCGTTTCGGTGGTTTCCGTGTTTTCTGTCGACTCGGTTTTCTCCTCCTCAACGGTATCGGCCACCCCGCCGATTCCAACAAAACTGGCTGCGACAAATGCGTGGGCGCCTTCCGGATGCTCGATCTCGATCCAGTCGCCGGAGGTCCGTTTTTCCTTCACCTCATCGTCCTTGGCCAAGTGGGCTACGATGCTGAACCGTTCGCTTCCCCCGGCACGGACGTTGAGCTTGTTGGCGGTCACCTTGCCTTCCTTGACAAAGGCCATGTGCACCCAGGTTTGGCCACCGGCTGGCATGGCGATCTTGAGCCACTCGGCCGGCTCGCCTTCCTTCGGTGGATCAATCTTCACTGTGGCCAGCACGGTCACCGTATCTTCCTTCCGGAGTTGCGTGACTCGCTCGCCGATCAGGCTGGCCCGGGCACGAACGTTAACTCGATCAGCGGTCACCTTGCCGGATTTCGGGGGGGTGATATCGGTGACGACGCTCTTCGCTGACACGGCTGAAAGCGCGACCAGCCATGCGAGCGCGGGGAGGATGAGACGGCCAAGAGATTTCATTGGACGCCGAGTGTGGAACGTCCCCGAACCCGTGTCAATTCCGGCGATGGCTTTCCTGTGTTTTACCGGCGGAGCGCAGGCAGGAGGCGATTTCGGCCTGGCTCAGGACGCGCCATTTGCCGCGCGGCAGCTCGCCCAGTTTCACTGGCCCTACCGCGATGCGCTGCAACCGCAACACCCGATGTCCAAGCGCTTTGAACATCCTGCGGATCTCCCGGTTTTTCCCCTCGGCCAAAACCAGCTCCACCTCGCTGCGTGTGTTGTTGGCGGCCAATAACTTGGCACTCTTGGCCTGCAGCCATTCGCCGTCGTCGCGCAGGCCGTTGGTCAGGGTTTTCAGCGACTCCGGGGCGACGCGCCTGGCTAGGCTCACGCGGTAGGTCTTGAGCATGCCGTGCCGGGGATGGGCCACTTTTTGGCAAAAATTCCCGTCGTTGGTCAGCAGGATTAGCCCTTCGCTGTCGGCGTCCAGCCGGCCGATGGTGTACAAATGGCCCCAGTCGGACGGGAGCAGATCGAACACGGTCGCCCGGTCGTGGGTGTCCCGGCGGGTGCAGATGATTTTGGGAGGTTTGTTGAGGGCAACGAAGCGCTTGGCCTTGGCCTGAACCGGCTTGCCATTGAGCGTGACTTCGTTTTTGGCGGGATCGACCTTGGTGCCAAGCAGCCGAACCACCTGGCCGTCGACGGCGATTTTCCCGGAAAGAATCAGCTTCTCGCCCTCGCGGCGCGAAGCCACCCCGGCCTCTGACAGGAATTTTTGCAGGCGAACCGTCACCGCTGGAAGGGATGGGCGGTGGCGACAGGACCGGGAAGACAGAAGAACCGGCGGACTATTCCTCCGGCTTGGTCTTCTTCAGGCCGGTGATGCGGCCGCCTTCCTTGAACTCACCACGTTTGCGGAGCAGCTCGACCCGCTCGAATCGCTTGAGAACGGTGCGCTTGGTCGTGGTGCCGCCGCCGGTTTTCAGACTGGGATGCTGTGACATGTCTCTTAAAATAAAGTTTCTGGAGTCCTCCGCCGAAAAGCGGGCGCGGGAACTTATCACAACGAAATTCGATTGCAACCGGTATTTTTCGGCAAAAATCCGGCTTTTCTCGGGCACGGCAGGCGGGCACGCTTAGCCAAGCGCGACTCCGCTGATGACCCTTGTACCCTGCAAAACTGTGTTGCTCCTGCTCAGTCTAGCCGTGGCACTGCCCTTGGCCAAGCCGGACGCGCCCGATATCCACACGGTGAAGCCGGACCTGACCGTGCCCAAGCTGGAGTCCGGCAAGGCGGCCTCTGGCAGGCGGGTCCGGGAGACACTGCCCGGCTATGAGAAAACCAAGGTCTATCATGTTACCTATTTGCCGATCGATTGGCAGGCGGGAAAACGCTATCCGGTCATCGTCGAGTACGCCGGCAACAATTACCGCGGGGCACACGGCGACATCAGCACCGGTCGGCCGGAGGGCAGCAACATGGGCTACGGCATCTCCGGAGGGCGGGATTTCATCTGGGTTTGTCTGCCGTACCTCAACGCCGCCGGGGAAGACATTGCACTCACCTGGTGGGGCGACCTGAAAAACCGGACGGCCAAGCCGACGCTCGACTACTGCCTCAAGGCTGTGCCGTGGATTTGTGAACAGTACGGCGGCGACCCTGAGCAGATCATCCTCTGCGGTTTTTCGCGGGGCGCAATCGCCTGCAACTACGTTGGCCTGCACGATGACCGAGTGGCCGGGCTGTGGCGGGCGTTTATACCCTACAGCCATTACGACGGCATTGCCGCCTGGCCGTATCCCGGCTCGGATCGCGACTCGGCGGGAGCGCGGCTGAAGCGCTTGGCCAAGCGGCCGCAATTCATCTGCCATGAGTTCACCGGCTCCCGGCTCAACCTCGCGGCCACCCGGCGCTGGCTCGAGTCCACCGGCTTGACGGAAAATATCACCTTTGCCGAGACCGGTTTTCGCAATCACAACGACGCCTGGCTGCTTCGGCCAAGCGCCACACGCAGGCAGCTCCGTCGCTGGCTGAAGGGTGTTTTGGTGCAAAAACGCTGATTCGGCTTGGCCAAGCGCGGCTTGCGTCCCGGCGCGGTACGACTACAATTCCGCACCGCTTCATCGGCAGTACCGAGAGAAATGGATCCCAAGGAAAACCTATCCCGAGACGACTTTCCGGACGAGTTGCGCGAGCAGTTCGCCGTGGTGGAGCGTCGGCTGTGGAAGGTGGAAACCACCATGGCAATCTGCCTTGCCGCCGCCGGGTTGTTTGGCTCGTATCTCGTCCTGTTTTTCTCCGACCGACTGTGGGACAGCCCGGGCTGGCTTCGGCTTGGGCTGTTGGCCAGTGGCATAGCCACGACGATTGGCACGATCTTTTGGTGGACATCACGCTGGGTCTTTCACCGTCGCGACACACGGGCACTCGCAAGGCTGGTGCAACGGCGCTACCGGCGGTTGGGCGATCGGCTGCTCGGCATTGTTGAGTTGGCCGACGAGGAAAAACGGCCGGCTGTATTTTCGCCCGCCCTCTATCGCGCCGCCATCGGGCAGGTGGCGGGTGAGGCACTCAAGCTGGATTTCAAGCAGACGGTCAGCCCCCGGCCCGCAAGGCGTCGTGCCGTCATCGCCTTTGCCCTGATTCTTATTGCTGTGGGCGGTTGGGCGATCCTGCCCGAGGCTGGATTGAATTCCCTGCGCCGTTGGGGTTTGCCGGGCGCGGAAATCACGCGCCACACGCTGATTCGGCTCGCCGGTTTCCCTACCGAACGCGTCGTGGCCAAGGGCGAACCGTTTGAAGTTGGAGGCTCAGTCGAGTATCGCTCCTTCTGGGAACCGACCACCGGTGAGGCGCAGTTTCGCAACAACCAACCGTTGTCCGCGGACATCGCCGACGGCAGGGTGAATTTCTCCGTCCCCGGCCAGGTGGAGGACGGTGACCTGACGGTATCCGTCGGGGACGCCGAGCACGCGGTGGCGATTCGGCCGGTGCAACGCCCTGCCATGCGGGAGCTGCACGCACGCATCGCCTTGCCCGAGTATCTCAACTATCCGCTGCAAAACGAGATTGTGCAGGCCGGCTACCTGCCGGTGTTGCGCGGCAGCACGGTCCAGTTTCAGGGGCGTGTCTCTCGCAATCTTAACGAGGCGCAGGTGGCCATCGACGAGGTGGGTACGCCGATGCAGGTGCGCAATGAATCTTTCTCCAGCCCGGAACACAAGGTGGCCGACACGGCGCACTTTGCCTTCACGTGGCGCGATGAACATGACCTCGCCGGAGCCGCTGCCTGGCAGCTCAACATCGAGCCAACCGAGGACGCCGCACCCCGGCCCGACCTTGGCGCGCTTGGCCGCAACCTCGCCATCCTCGAGACCGAGGTGCTCGAGCTGAAGGTCAGCGTGCACGACGATTTTGGCATTAAGGAAAGCGGCCTCGAGTGGCGCGCGCTTGGCCAAGCGGAGGAGCAAAAACCGAAAGTAGTCGCCGCGTTGACAAAGGAGGCGGCCGGTTCACAGGAAACCGAGATGGAGGCCGACTTTCATTTCAGCCCGGCCGTGCTGGGCATCGAGCGCGACACCACCGTGGAACTGGCCGTCTGGGCCACTGACCACATGCCGGGCCGCGAGCCGGCACGCACCCAGCCGATCCATCTTCACATCCTTGGCACGGAGGATCATGCCGAGATGGTGCGTCAAAAACTGGAGGAGGTTTTACAGAATCTGGAGGAGGTTTCGCGCACCGAGGAAAACATCGCCGAGGACACCCGCGAGTTGGCGCAGGCCGATGACGACGACTTGGCCAAGCGCAAGACCAACGAGAAAATCAAGGAGACCGCCGACGACCAGCGCGACAACGCCGAGGAGTTGAAGGATCTGGCAAGGGAGGGTGCCAAGGCGTTGATGGAGGCCATGCGCAACCCGGCGTTCGACGAGCAGACACTGCGCGACTGGGCGCAAAACCTGAAGTCGATGAACGAGTTGGCCGACCAGCAGATGAAGCAGGCCCAGTCCAAACTCGGCCAGGCGGCACAGGAAAGTCAGCCACAGGAAAAGAAGGAGAATCTCGCCGACGCACTCGAGGAGGAGGAGGAGGCACTCGACGAGTTGGCCGACCTGCAGGACAAGGTGAACAAGGACCTCGACAACCTGCAGGCACTCACGCTCGCCCAGCGGCTGCGCAAGCTCAGCAAGGAGGAGCTGGCATTGCGCAAGAAAATCAAGGACATCATTCAGGAGACCATTGGCCTGATGCCGGAGGATCTGCCGGAACGCTACACCCGCGCCAACACGCGCTTCACCAAGTCGCAGGGCCGCACGCAGGAGAAGGCCGTCGAGTTGCAGGGCGAGATCAGCCGTTTTTACGAGCGCACCGGCAAGGGCCAGTACGGCGAGGTCAGCAAGGAGATGGAGACGGAGAAAACCGGGGAATCACTCAGTGAGATCGAAACGCAAATTGAGTCGAACATCAACATGCTGGCCATCCGCAACCTTGGCAACTGGGCCGGCAAGTTCGAGGGCTGGGCCGAGATGCTCGAGCCGCCCAAGCCGGAGGACGACGGCGGCGGCCAGGGCGGTGGTCAGGGTGGCGGCGAGAAAAAGGAAAACAATTTGATGAAGCTGCTGTTCTCCATGTTGCGCCTGCGCGAGAGCGAGCTCCGACACCAGCAGCAGACCACGCTGGTCGAGCAGCAAAAGGGAGATGCCGAGACGTACAAAAAAGGGGTCGAACGACTTTCAAAAATGCACGCCGACTCGATGCTGGAACTGAACCGGCTGCAGTTTGAAAACGCCGAGCCGGCGATGCTCGATCCGTTGCAGGAGACCTTCGACGCGATGGAGATGACCGATAACTTTTTGGAAAAACCGCAGACCGATGTCGCCACGACCACGTCTCAGGCCAACACCATCCGGCACATGTCCGACGTCATTAACCTGATTAACGAGGAGATTAAGCGCGACCAAAACCAGCAGGGCCAATCCAAGGCCCAGCAGGAGATGGCGTTCATGATGGCGATGATGGCCATGAAACAGCAGATGGGTCAGGGCATGCAGCAGGGACAGATCGCGGGCGGCAGCCAGGCTGGCGGTTCGACCGATCGTGTGGCCGGTGGGTTGACCGGAGACGCCACCGGCCGCGAGGACTCCAGCCGCACCATCAGCCGCGGCAGCGGCGCGGCAACCAAATTGCCGGAGGAATTTCGGGATGCGCTGCAGGGATATTTCGAGGCAGTGGAGGCCATTGAGGGAGGAGAACAACCGTGACGGTCAAACGGTTTTGGTTGCTGCTCCTTGGTTGTCTCGTGTTGTCAGCGCCGGCCAACGCGCAGAAATTGTTTGAGGAAAGCGATGACGCACTGACAAAGGAGATCGAGCGCATGTACGTCCGTGGGCTGCAGTTTCTCGCGCAGGGCCAACTCACCAGTGGCGGGTTCAAGGACAGCCCGTACGGCACTTCGCCGGGGGTGGTCGGTTTCGCGGTGATCGCCCTGCTCGCGCACGGCGACGACCCCAATCACGGCCCTTACAGCGGCAACATCAAGCGCGGCCTCAACTTCATCCTCGGCAAGCAAAACAAGACGACCGGCTACATCGGCACTACGATGTACAACCACGGTTTCGCCACACTGGCCCTCGCTGAGGCGTACGGTGCGGTGGAGGACGACCGGCTTGGTCCGGCGCTCGAGAAGGCGATCAGCCTCATTGTCAGTTCGCAAAAAAACAATCCGCGGGGCGGGTGGCGTTATTCGCCAGATAGCACCGATGCCGACACCACCGTGAGCGGCGCGCAGATGGTCGCGCTGTTTGCCGCCCGCAACGCCGGTTTGGCCGTGCCGGAGACGGCGATCCAGACCGGGCTGAAGTATTTTAAGTCCTGCCAAACCCCCGAGGGTGGTTTTGGCTACACCTCAAACCGTGGCCCCAACGCAGCCCGCACGGCGATTGCCACGCTGGTATTCGCATTGGCTAAGGAGAAGGACAGCGCCACGTTTCGGAAGGCGTTCGGTTATCTGCGAAAGGCGCCGGAAAGCTCGAGCTACCGTCAGTATTATCTGTACTACGGCGCGCAGGCGTTCTTCCACGCCTCCCCGGCGGAGTGGAACAAGTGGAACCGCAAAAACATCACCAAGCTGAAGGAGAACCAAAACGAGGACGGCAGTTGGAGTGGCCAGTTCGGGACCACCTTCAGCACATCCGCATCGCTGCTTTCCCTCGCACTCAATTACCGGTTCCTGCCCATCTATGAGCGGTAACTCCGGTCATTCCAAGCGACACCGCCGGCCGCTGGGTTGGGCGGTATTGTGTTTTACGCTTGGACAAGCGCTTGGCCAGGCGGCCGGCGCGGACAGCCTGCTCCGGTTCATGGACGGCTCGATGCTTCACGGTGATTTGCAGCAGGTCAGCCTGCAGCAGGGTGTGCGCTGGGCGCATCCGGACTTGGCCAAACCGGTCGATTTCCGGCCGGACAACCTCGCGTGGATCCGCTTCGAGGGTGCGCGGCCGGTGCAGCGGAACAACGATCCCACCGTGCACATCCGTTTTCACAACGGCGACGAGGTGCTCGGCAATCTGGTCGCACTGGACGAAGAGCGTGTCCAGTTTTCCACCTGGTTCAACGAGCAACTCTCCGCGCCGCGTGATGTGCTGCAGTCGCTCGCGTTCCTCTCGCCCGGCTTCCGTATTCTTTACGAGGGGCCGACCAGCATGAACGGCTGGAGGCTGGGCCGCGATCCCGACGCATGGAAATACCGCGACGGAGTGTTCATCTCCGAGGGGGTCGGCGTGCTGGGTCGTGACTTCGGGCTCAAGGGTTCGTCGCGTGTGGAGTTTGATCTCCAGTGGAATGGCACCTTCAGCCTTATCGTACCGATGTACACCTCGGCGCTCGACCGGTTTGATTACCGAAGTAATTCCTACATGTTTTACATCAGCCGCGGTTACGTGAGTCTGCAGCGCGTGCAGAGCGGTGCCGGCGTTCGCAACCTTGGCCAGGGGCAGATCCCTGAGATGCAGACGAAGAACCGCGTGGCGGTCGAGATTCGCGTCAACAAGGACAAGGCGGAGATGGAGCTGTACATTGACCGTAATCTCGTCCGCAAGTGGCGCGACACGACCGGCTTCGCCGCGACCGGCTCCGGCATCTCTTTTTTCTCCCAGCTCAATGGCCCGATCGTGCGCGTCAGCAACCTGCGTGTCTCGGCTTGGGACGGCCACTCCGACCCGGTTCAATTCGAACAGGCCTCGAGCAAAGAGGACATGGTTTACTTGAAGAACCGCGACGAGGTACCGGGAAAAATCAAGTTGATGGACGGCAAAAACGTGATCATCAACTCGCTGGGCGAAGACCTGAACATCCCGCTGGATCGCATCATACGCGTGTCCCTGACCAAGCCGGAGGCCAAGCCGGAGGCAAACCGCCCGTGGGAAGTGCGCGCCCACTTCGCCGGTGGCGCGGCGGTGTCGTTCAACCTGAACCAATGGGAGGGCAGCATGCTCACCGGGCGAAGCCGAAATTTTGGCCCGGTGTCGTTCGACTCCAAGTTCATTCGTCGCCTGCAATTCAACCTCGGCTCGTCACAGAAAACAAACGACACCAACACCGGCGGCGCGAACCAACTCTGGCCATGGGATGACTGAGGCGACTTCAAAACTGGTCCGTTCGAAGTGCGCTTGGCCAAGCGCACTTGGCCTGTTGCTGGCGCTTGGCCAAGCGGTGGCCAACGACACGCCCCAGTCCACGATCCATTTCACCAACGGCGATTGGCTGCGCGGGACTCTCGCGGCCTATGACCAGTCCGGCGGCGTGTCGTGGGAGCATCCGGACGCGGGCGGCGTGATGCAGTTCAACATCAGCCGCGTCACCGAGTTGACCCTCGACGGCGAGGCTCCGGATGCGCTTCCGCCCGGCAACCTTTGCGAAGTGATGCTAGTCAACGGCGACCACTTTCGCGGCAACCTCACCGGAACTACAGAGCAACATTACCTGCTGGACACATGGCACGCCGGCAAACTTCAGCTTGCCCGCAAGTCGGTGCGCAAAATCGCCCCGCTGCCTCGGGGGCTGAAGACGATTTTTCAGGGGCCGGAAAATGACGATGGCTGGACGCATGGCAAGATCACCAACGAGACCATCGGCGAGTCGGGCAACTGGCGTTATCACAACGGCGGGTTTCACGCCAAGCCGGCGGCGTCCATCGCGAAGGACCTGAAGCTGCCGGATCGCTCGAGACTTTCGTTTGACCTCGAGTGGAACGGCTCTCTGCACCTAGCCTTCGCGCTGTACACCGACACGTTGCACCCGATCAGTCTCTCCACCAAGGAGGATGAGCCGGACTTCGGCGGCTTCTACAGCATCCAGCTCAACAGCTATTCCGTGAACCTCCTGCCGGTGAAAAAACACGAGCCGTTGACGTACCTCGGGCAGGCGACGCTGCCCGGCTTCCGGAACGAAACCAACTCGCACATCGAGTTTTTCGCCAGCAAACCGGAGAAGATGATCGCCGTCTCGATCAACGGAAAAGTCATTCGCAAATGGACGGATCACGACGGCTTTGTCGGCGAAGGAACCGGAGTGCGCATCGTGCATCAGGGGCGCGGCGCCGTCCGCATTGCCAATCTGCGCGTCGAGGAGTGGGACGGCCGGTTTCAGGAACCGCCCACGCAACAGATCGGTGCCGGGAACGATCTCGTTAAGTTGATCAACAACGACCGCATGGAGGGCATGGTCACCGGCATCATCGACGACAAGCTGCAGGTGAAGACTGCCGAGGGCGAATTCCCTGTGCCACTCGACCGTGTCAAGCAGATCGAGCCGGCCACCACCAAGACCATCCTCGACATGCCGCTCAAGCAGCGCGTCATCACCCACCTGAGCGATGGTAGCCAGATGACCTTCGTACTGGATCGCTGGACAAAGGACGGCGTCGAGGCGAGCAGCCCCGGGTTCGGCAAGGCGACATTCCGGCCGGAGTCGATCATGCGGATGGAGTTTCAGGCTCACCTCGTCAGGGCCGACATCAAGACGATCTACCGCGTGCAACAGGGCGACACGATCAACAGTATCGCCCGCAAACGCGGCGCCTCGGTGCAGGCCATCCTCAAGGCCAACCCATCGCTCAAGCCCGGCCAATTGAGAATCGGCCAGCAGGTGATCATCCCCCTCAATAAGTGATCACTCGCCCACGCTGCGATAGGCGGCGTAGTTTTTTGGGATACCCTGCGAGTTGAACTCCTGCTCGAAGTCGGTGACGAGCGCCTTGAGCGATTCGGGTGTCTCGACTGCTTCAAACCCGTTCGCATCACCGAACACCTCGAGCATCTGCTCAAAGTATTCGATGTTATCCGTGCGCAGGTAGACGATGCCACCCTCTCGCAGCAGACGCTTGGCCAAGGGCGGGAACGGCTCGCTGATCAGCCGGTTTTTGTGATGCCGCTTCTTCGGCCACGGGTCGGGAAAGTATACGTGAATCGCATCCAGCAAACCGGGCGGCAGCAGGTACTCCAGCACGTACGCCGCCTCGGCCCGGAGCAGACGCAAGTTTTTCAACCCGGCGCGATGCCCCTTGCGATCGAGCTTGGTGATACGGCCAAGCAGCCGCTCCAGCGCGACGATGTTCCGGCCCGTATTGGCCAAGGCGTACTGTAGCGTGAACGAGCCGTCGCCGCAACCCAGCTCCAGCTCCAGCGGTTGCTCCACGGGGAACAGCCCGGCCAGGTCGATCGGCTCCACGGCGGAGGTGATCGGGTGCAGCAGCGTCTCCCCCGGCGGTAATAATTTCTTACGACTCATCGCTTGGCCAAGCGCCACTTTGGAGTGCGCCGGCAGAGCGAAGCGGCAACGGCGCTTTGGAATTGTATTTTCGGTTAACGACAAAAAAGCGGTGTCGCGCTTCGCTGGCCACCGCACTCCACATAAACCGCATCACCGATAGTCCCTGCCGTTCAGGCTGTTGATGACCGACTGTTGCCAGGTGACGAGGTCGGCCTTCATCCGGCCGAAGCGCTTGGCCAAGCGCGATTTATCCTCATTGAGCAGGTTGTTCGACTCCTTCGGGTCGTTGACTAGGTGGTACAGCTCGTAGTTGAACTGGGTCGCGTTTTTCTTCACCGGAATGCGGTGCAGCTTGTAGTCACCCTCGATCCAGGCGGAGTGGCCGGGCAGATTGTCGGCCGGGTGAAAGTGCCCGATCTGTCCCTCGGGTGCGGCCGGTTGCTGGTTGCCGTCGAGCTGCTCCTGTCGCAGCGCCTCAAGCATTCGGCGGGCGTGGCGGCCATACCCGCGGTTGTGATACGTCCAGAATCCCATCGGCTGTTTGCGCACCTGTTTTTCCCCGCGAAGCAACGGGGCGAGGCTGATGCCGTCGAGTCGCGGCTGGTTTTTAGGCAGAGCCACGCCGGCCAGCTCAAGCAGCGTTGGGTAAATGTCCGAGGTGTTGGCGTTGATGTCGGTGATGCGGTTGGCCTTGACCCGGGCCGGCCATTCGAGCACGGCCGGCACCCGGATGCCGCCCTCGTACAGGCTGCCCTTTCGGGCGCGTAGACCGCCGCTGGAGCCCTTGGGCAACGAGCCGTTGTCGCTACAGTACCAGAGCACCGTGTTGTCGGCGATGCCCAGTTTGCGGAGGCCGCTGCGCATTTTTCCGAGCGCGGCGTCCATCGCGGTGATCTCCCCGAAAAAATGAGCCACACCGTCCGGCTGGTCGCTGTACATTTTTTTGAACTTGTCGACGGCCACGTGCGGGCTGTGCGGATTGCCAAACCAGACCACCGCGAGGAACGGCTTTTTGCCCTTGGCCACCTTGCCGATCCAGTCCATCGCCAGCCCGGCGGTGACGTCGGAACTTTCACCCTTGGTTTCAATCACCTTGCCGTTGTGGCTGAAGAGCGGATTGTTCTCGTAAAAATTCGGACTGGAAAACCATTCATCGAAGCCGCTGTTGCCCGGGCTGGCCGCACCGTCCGCGCGCACGGAGCCGATGTGCCATTTGCCGAAGTGTCCAGTCGTGTAGCCGGCCTTTTTCAGTGCCTCGGCGATGGTGATTTCCTGCGGCCGGAGCGTGTGTCCCCACGCAAAACAGCCGAAGCGGTTGGGGTGGCGGCCGGTCATCACGCTGCCGCGCGTTGGCGAACAGACGGCCGCCGCCGCATAAAACCGGTCGAACCGCAGGCCGGTTCGCGCCATCTCATCCATCACCGGCGTCTTGAGCAGGGGATGGCCGTTGTAGCCTGTATCACCCCAGCCCTGGTCATCGGCCATGCAGAGAATGAAATTCGGGCGCTCCTCCGCCAACGGTCTGGCCAGCGCGGCTGCCGCGATCAAAAGTAAAATGAACAATCGATTCATGAGAATTCTCCCCCAGCTTGGGTTCGCTGAAGAGAGTTGCCGCCAAGCGCCGATTAGTCGAGCGCCGATGGGGCGGCGGGCTACGCTTTGCCCTTGCCTCGTATTGCGCATGGCCGGATGCTCCCGGCCGACATTCCTACGATGAAAGCCAAATCAATTCACTGCATCGCCGTGCTTGGCCTTGGGCTGGCGCTTGGCCAAGCGGCCGACCCGGTTCGCGAACGCGTGGCCAAGGGGGTCGCCACCGAGCTGCCTTTGCTCGTCTCGCTGTACAAACATTTTCACGCCAACCCAGAGCTGTCATTCATGGAGGTCGAGACGGCCAAGCGCCTGGCCGCCGAGTTGCGGGCGGCCGGACTGACGGTCACTACCGGGATTGGCGGTCACGGGATTGTTGGCATCCTGAAAAATGGCCCCGGCCCGACGTTGCTCATCCGTGCCGACATGGATGGCCTGCCGGTGCAGGAGGAGACCGGCCTGCCGTACGCCAGCAAAAAACAGATGGTCGATGAGCAGGGTAACACGGTTTACACTATGCACGCATGTGGCCACGACGTGCACATCACCAGTTTCGTGGGCACGGCGCGCATGCTTGGCCAGCTTCGCCATCAATGGAGTGGCACACTGGTGATGATTGGCCAACCGGCGGAGGAACGCGGTGCCGGCGCGCGCGCGATGTTGGCGGACGGATTATACGAACGGTGGCCGGTGCCGGACTACTGCATCGGCCTGCACGTGGCGTCCGATCAGCCAGCCGGGACGATCGGCCACAACTCCGGCTATGTGTACGCGAACGTCGACTCTGTGGATATCACCGTGCGCGGTCAGGGTGGGCACGGCTCCCAGCCGCAGGCCTCGAAGGATCCCATCGTGCTCGCGGCACAGATTGTGGTTGCGCTACAGACGATCGTCAGCCGTGAGGTGCATCCCCGCGAACCGGCCGTCGTCACCGTTGGCTCGATCCACGGCGGCACCAAGCACAACATCATCCCCAACGAAGTGAAGATGCAGTTGACCATCCGCTCCTACACGGACGCTGTGCGGAACCAAATCCTCGTCTCGATCAAACGCATCTGCCTCGGCACCGCGCAGGCCGCCGGCTTGGCCAAGGAGCAGATGCCGATCGTCACCGTAAAGGACGAGTTCACGCCGTCGGCCTACAACGACCCGGTCTTGGCCAAGCGCGTGACCGATACGTTCGCCGCGTGGCTGGGCAAGGGGGCACTGATCAAGCGGCAGCCAACGATGGGCGGCGAGGATTTCGGAATGTACGGGCGCACCAAGCACAAGGTGCCGACGTTCATGTTCGCGCTGGGCACGGTATCGACCGACCTGATCAGGCGCTTTCGTGCCACCGGCAAACCGCTGCCGATGGTGCACTCCAGCACTTACGCGCCGGACATTGAGCCAACCCTGCGCACCGGCGTCACCGCCACCACCGCCGCCGCGCTTGAGTTGTTGAAAAAATAAGCCTGCGTGGGACTTTAATTCACCGGCTTGCCGATGCAGTAGAGGTGTTCGTGGGTGCGAATGAAGAGTTGCCCCTTACTGATTGCAGGGCTGGCGGAGACCGGTTCGCCAAGTTTGTTTTGGGCCACCACCTCAAAGGTTTCACCGGGGCGAATGACCGAGGTCAGGCCAAGGTCTGATGTGAAGTAGACCAGCCCGTCGGCTGACACAGGGGACGGACTGTGCCCGCCCGGTAGTCGTTCCTGCCAATGCCGCCGGCCAGTCTTGGCGCCGAAACAGCTCGCAATCCCGCTGTCCGCGACTACCAAGAGAAATCGCCCAGCCATGATTGGTGATGGAACATAGGCGGCCCCGCGTGTGGTGCGCCATGCGATGTGCGAGTCGGTGACATTACCGGTGCCGTCCGGCTTGATCGCCAGAATGTGCCTCTGGGGATACCCGCCGGTCACAAACACGTATTTGCCGTTGTAGACCATCGACGCGACAAACTGCTCGGTCGGCCCGTCCACGATCCAGTGCCGCTTGCCGTTGCGCGGGTCGTAGCTCGCCACAGACAAACTGCCGGAGAGGATCATCTGCGTACGGCCACCGATCTCGCGGATGATCGGCGTGACGTAGCTGCGCGTCCTGTTTTCACGCAACGTCCGCCAGCGTTCCCTGCCGGACTCGCGGTCGAGTGCGACAATGTAGGCATCCCCATCGTGGTCGCCGTTGATAATCACGAGGTCCTCAAACAAAACCGGGCAGGTGTTGAAGCCATGCGCGCTCACGAAGTCGCCGACATCGGTTTTCCATTTTTGATTCCCGTCGAGATCGTAGGCCGCGACGACAATCTTCCCCGGCGTGATCAACCGCTCCGAGCCGACGTTGGGAGCGACCACCTTGTCGCCCTCGGCACGCATGAAGGTGACGTAGACCTGTTTGCCATCCGTGGCCGGGGTACCGGAGGCGCGACTGTTCAAGCGATGAATCGTCTCCGGCGGAGATCGCACCACGACTTTGCCCCAGATCGTTTTTCCAGTGCGTCGGTCGAGGCACAAAAGGTGCCGCTCGTTTTTCTCGGTGAGGCTGCCGGTCAGAAAGATGCGGTCACCCCAGATTACGGGAGATGAGTGGCCCTCACCGGGGATGGCAACTTTCCAAGCGACATTTTCCGTCGCACTCCATTTCGTCGGGATGTTTTTCTGGGGACTGATCCCGTCCCCGCTTGGCCCGCGCCAACCCGGCCAATTTCCGGCCGACAATGTGGCGGTGAAAAGAAAAAGTGAAATGAGGATTCGCACGCCGGGAGTTTAGTGCGCTTGGCCAAGCGCACAAGAACAACCAAGCGCTTGGCCAAGCGAAAAACATCGCCAATCACGGGGCGGCACCGGATGCTTCGTGCGATGCGTGCCCTCTCCGTTTTCCTGCTCGTGCTGCTGTCGAACCTGACTTTGCCGGCCAAGCCCAATGTGCTGTTCATCGCCATCGACGACCTCGCACCGGCACTGCGTTGTTACGGGAATCTCATCGCCAAGACGCCGCACATTGACCGGCTGGCGACGACCGGCGTGCGGTTTGATCGCGCGTACAATCAACTGCCGCTCTGCAATCCCACGCGCGCCAGCGTGATGACCGGGCTGCGGCCGGACACCATCAAGGTGTACGATCTCGACCGGCATTTCCGCGACGAGGTGCCCAAGGCGGTGACGCTCTCGCAGACATTTATGCGCAACGGCTGGTGGGTCGGGCGGGTCGGGAAGATTTATCATTACAACGTCCCCGCCAGCATCGGCACCGATGGTTTTGATGATCCGCCCAGTTGGCAAAAGACGGTGAATCCCAAGGGGCGCGACAAGACCGATGAAGCGCTGATCTTCAATGCTGAGCCGCACCGCAAGATCAGCGCCGCGCTCAGTTGGCTGGCAGCCGAGGGTACGGACGAGGAGCAAACCGATGGCATGATCACCACCGAGGCGATCAAGTTGATGGCCCAAAAGCGCGACAAGCCGTTCTTTCTTGGCGTCGGTTTCTTCCGTCCGCACACGCCGTTCGTCGCGCCGAAAAAATATTTTGCGATGTACCCCCTCAAGGACATGCGCCTGCCTTACGCGCCCAAGGGCGATCGAGATGACATTCCCACTGCGGCCTTCGCGCACAACTGCCCCGTGCCGCATTACAATCTGGATGAGTTGACGCTGCGCAAGGCATTGCAGGCCTACTACGCGACCATCTCGTTTGTCGACTCGCAGGTTGGCCGATTGATGACCGCGCTTGATGAACTCAAGCTGGCCGACAACACCATCGTCGTGCTGTGGAGCGACCACGGCTATCACCTTGGCGAGCACAACGGCATCTGGCAAAAGCGCACGCTCTTCGAACAGTCCGCTCGCTCGCCGCTGATCATCCGTGCGCCCGGCATGAAAGGGAACGGTACCGCCAGCACGCGAATCGTGGAGTTCGTGGATATTTATCCTACGCTCACCGACCTCGCCGGCCTGAAAAATCCGAAGGGCCTCGAGGGCCGCAGCCTCAAGCCGCTCCTGCAAAATACCCTCGCCGAATGGAACGGCACGGCTATTACCCAAGTGCTTCGACCCGCCGACAATCGTTTATCAAAGCCCGTGATGGGTCGCAGCATCCGCACCGACCGCTGGCGCTACAGCGACTGGGCCGAGGGCAAGTCCGGCGTGGAGTTGTACGACCACGCCGCCGACCCCATGGAATTCAACAACCTCGCCCTCAAGCCCGACACCGAAGCCAAAGCCGTAATGCAGCACCTCCGCAAACTGCTCGAGAAAAAGGCCAGCGGCAAAGTGCCCACCACGCCGTTCAATCCGAAGCGACTTTGATACGATTCAGTTTAATCCTGCTGGCCACGTGCATTGCCGTTCAGGCGGCGGATTCGTTGCCGCCGCTTAAAAAAGTCCCGCAGAATGTGGCGGAGCTTTGGGCGGATTATGATCCACGGAAGGAGCTGTTACGGGCGGAGGTGGTGCGTGAATGGGAAGAGGATGGGGTGATCATTCGGTACGTGCGGTACTTCATTGGGACGTTTAAAGGCAAGCCGGCTTGGATGGTGGCTTTTTATGCGATGCCCAAAGGCGGGAAGAAATTGCCGGGTGTG